>Ga0105355_10004074_pt1 | contig 12622 bp, 9 predicted proteins | sample GOMGulsemesocosm_2_FD_83508 | JGI IMG/M metagenome (GOLD analysis project Ga0105355, IMG submission 83508) | Methane-oxidizing microbial communities from mesocosms in the Gulf of Mexico - GOM9C Gulf of Mexico | ecosystem: Environmental > Aquatic > Marine > Cold seeps | place: Gulf of Mexico... | reverse complement strand
TCACCAAGTATCATCACATTGGCATCGGTTGGCGCTGAGCGAGCAATTAAGGATTGAATGTGCAGCATTTTCTCTGATTGTCCCAGCATATTCTGCTGATTGACAGAATTGCTTGCCTGTACCAATACCTTATTTGTTTCACGTAAGGTTTGTGCTTCACTACGGCTTCTGCCGAGTAAAACTGCAGTTGATACTGTGGCTATCACTTTTTCATTTTGCCAAGGCTTAGCAATATAATCGGTGGCACCTAACTTCATCGCTTCAACCGCAACATTAACGCCACCATGAGCAGTGATCATGATAATGACACTTTGTGGGTTAATTTCTAATATTTTTTGCAACCAATAAAAGCCTTGTGCACCAGAGCTTTCACCGGGACCAAAGTTCATATCTAAGATAATGGCATCAAACTGTTGATCACTGATAAAACGTGGAATTTGTTCAGGCACATTACAGGTACTTACCTGAGAAAAATGGCGTTTAAGTAGTAATTTTCCGGCCGTTAAAATATCTTCATCGTCATCAACAATAAGGATCTTACCTTCTTTTTTCACGCACTAACTCCTTGGCTTTTAGTTAGATATAAACTTGGCATTGGTTAAATGGACTAGCCATTATAACGGCTAAAGTGTTCATTAACGTACACCTACTGTTCATAAACGTACAGTTTTATTCTGCACTAAATTTATCTCACACAATAAAATGTAGTAAAAACAATTGGATGTGAGTTGGTATGATAATTGGATTGTTATGATTAAGTTTATTTACCTGTTCCTGCTAGGACAAGATTATTATGACAAAAAGCAACGCAGCACTTACTTCCGTAACAGAAAATAGCACCAATGCGGTTTCAGGTGCAGGCATGGATCGTAAAGTGGCAACAAATACCAGCCCAATGAGGAAGTGGTTATTACTTGTTGTGATAATTATCATCATTGCTTTTGCGGTAACTATGATTGCAAGTAAAAGTACCGGCAAGGTGTTATCGGTAGATAATAGCCGTATTGTTGTCTCTAAAGTAACCTCAGGCGTTTTTGAGGATTTCATCCCTATTCGTGGCCGAGTAACTCCAGCGAAAACCGTTTACTTAGACGCCATTGAAGGTGGTCGAGTAGAGCGAATTTTAGTGGAAGATGGCGCAAGCTTAACAGCAGGTAACCTTATTGTTGAGTTATCCAATGCATCATTACAATTAAGTGTACTAGGTAATGAAACACGTGTTGCGGAACAGCTAAATAACATGCGCTCAATTGAGCTAAGTCTTGAGCAAAATCGCTTGCAGCATAAACGCAATATTGTTGATATTAAACATCAAATTAAATTACTGACCCGCCAAGTAGCGCGCTCACAGTCGCTTATTTCCACTGGAGCAATTACCAAATCACAACTCGAAGATACTGAAGATACACTGCTTTGGTATAAAGATCGTCTTGCCTTGACCTTAGAGAGTCAGCAATCAGATGCGCGCATGCAAGGTGAGCAATTAACGTTTTTAAAAGAAACCAGTACTCGCTTAGAGAGCAACCTAGCTATTTCGCGCCAAAACCTAGACAACATGAATGTTAAAGCACCTGTTGCGGGAACCCTATCAGGCTTTAATGTTGAAGTGGGTCAAAGCATTGCTCGTGGTGAGCGTCTTGGTCAAATTGATACACCAAATGATTATAAACTTACCGCTTTTATCGATGAGTTTTACTTAGGCCGTATCGATATTGGTCAAACTGCCACCTACCAAGATTATTCTTTAGTTATCGCCAAGGTTTATCCTCAAGTACAAAACGGTCAATTTGAGGTGGACTTTAAGTTTGTCTCAGTACAGCCCAAAGGTATTCGCCGCGGACAAACCATTCAAATTAAGCTGACCTTAGGTGATGCTAGTGAAGCGACACTAATCCCTAACGGTGCATTCTTTCAAGATACCGGTGGCAAGTGGCTCTTTGTTTTAAGCCAAGATGGTAGCGAAGCGGTAAGACGTAACGTACGACTAGGTCGCCGAAATAATCAGTTTATTGAAGTCATAGAAGGTCTTGAACTGGGTGAACAAGTAGTGACTAGCCCTTATAGCAGTTACCAAGACATGCACCGCTTGAACTTTAAGTAAGCAAAAAGCACAAAACAAATTTATCTATTACACCAAACACTAAAAGACTCAAAAAGAGCAAAAGGAATTTATCATGCTAAAACTACACAACTTAACACGTGTTTATCAAACAGAAGACGTGGAAACATCGGCATTAAATAATGTAAATATTGAAATAGCCCAAGGAGAGTTTGTTGCCATTATGGGACCTTCAGGTTGTGGAAAATCGACCTTACTCAATACCATTGGCATGTTGGACTCGCCGAGTAGTGGCGATTATGTTTTTGACGGTGAAAATGTTGCCGGCTATTCAGAAAGTCAGTTGTCAGTAATTCGTAAAAAAAATATTGGTTTTATCTTTCAAAACTTTAATTTAATTGATGAATTAACTGTGGCTGAAAATATTGAAATGGCACTTATTTATCACAATATTCCTGCCGCTGAACGTAAGGAAAAAGTAGCTAAAGTCATGGATAAGGTTGGTATCGCCCATCGCGCTAAGCATTTACCTAGTCAACTTTCAGGTGGACAACAGCAGCGAGTTGCCGTGGCACGTGCTGTGGTTGGTGATCAAAAAATGATCTTAGCGGATGAACCTACAGGTAATTTAGATAGTGCTCATGGTCAAGAGGTGATGGAAATGCTGCAAGCACTTAATGACGAGGGCACTACCATAGTTATGGTGACACATAGTCCAGCACATGCAGATTATGCCAGACGTACTATCAATTTATTTGATGGTCATGTCGTCGCACAAAGTGTTCGTGTAGCTGAGCAGATAGCTTAATTGCTGATTAGGAGAATCTATTATGTTTCATAATTATCTTATTACCGCGTGGCGCAATATCATTAAAAACGGTATTTTTTCAGTTATCAATATTTTTGGTTTAGCGGTTGGCTTGATGAGCTGTATTTTAATCATGTTATTTGTTCGCCAAGAAACGGGTTTTGATACCTGGCTTAAAGATCATGATCGAATTACCCGTATGCACACTGCATATATGATGCCTAATCAAAGCGCTTTTGAAACCGTGCGTTCAGCTGGCAGCATGATGCCAGCAATCAAGAATTATGCAAAAAATGAAATTGAAGATGGCGTGCGCTTTATTCAGTTTGATATGACAGTACGACAAAATGCTGATGCCTTTAATGAACAATTTACTATGGTTGATGGCAGCTTTTTCAATATATTTGATTTGCCTTTTTTACATGGTAGTAAAGAGTCGTCATTTAAAAAGCCAATGGACTTGGTGATCAGTGAACGTCTGGCTTATAAGTATTTTGGTACAAGTGAAGCCGTTGGTGAAACATTAACTGTCTGCTGTGTTGGCGGGAATACTGCAACCTTGACTATTACAGGAGTGATGAAGGATTTACCTGATGCGACACATTTAAATACCGAGATGATCGTTTATCTTCAGCCAGCATTATTTGGTGAAAATGATGGCACTTTACATACGTGGACTAGCTTAAATGTTTACACTTATTTTAAATTAAATAAGGGCATTGAAATACCAGCATTACAGCAGCGAATTAATTACTGGCTAGATAATGAAAGCCCGATAACAGAGCGGTTTTCTAAAAGTGCGCCATCAGGAAAAGTTACTGAAATTATCAAGCTGAAGTTGATGGCCGTCGCTGATTTGCATTTAAATGCTAAGCGTGATGCTGGGAATATGGGTGACTTAACACCTATGGGCGATAGCAAAATGATCACCACTTTTGTTATTGTTGCAGGCTTAGTGCTTTTGATTGCCTGTATCAACTTTATGAATTTATCTACGGCAAAAGCCAGTAAAAGAGCACGAGAAGTTGCCATGCGTAAGGTACTGGGTGCAAGTCGAACTCAGGTTGCTATTCAGTTTTTAGGTGAAGCGATTGGCTTGGTACTTCTTTCTTTAATGTTTGCGCTAGTGGCTGTGGAATTAGTGTTACCACTTTATAATGAAGTATTAGGTAAAGAGTTAACCCTAGGTTTATTGGATGATCCTAGTCTATTACTGACGTTAATTGGCCTTGCTGTTGGTGTTGGCATTGGCGCTGGAATCTATCCTGCATTGTATTTATCGCGTTTTTTACCGGGACAAATTTTAAAGTCGAGTAAAAGTGTTGAGTCGAAAAATTCGGCAAAGTTTCGAAGTATCTTAGTAATTTTCCAGTTTGCTACCTCTATCATTTTAGTGATTTCTACTCTGGTGGTTTATGGGCAAACGATCTTTTCTAATAACATGGCTGTTGGTTATGAAAGTGATAATAAGTTGGTATTAAACATTCGCACAGCGAATGAAAACTTACCTAGCTTAACACAAGAGTTATTAAATTTGCCTGAAGTAAGCAATGTCGTTCTTTCATCGGAGGCACCTTCGCAAGACAATGAAAACAATAACTATTTTAAATTATTAGAGCCTAGTTCTGATGGGGTTTTGAGTGAGCGAAAGATCATTAACTATCATAATATGGGCTATGGTTTTTTTGAAGCTTATCAAGTAGAGCCAATAGCGGGGCGTTTATTCGATGAAGACTTTGGCTCAGACACTATTCAAGCGGTAGCTGAAGGTGAAGTGGGCAATGCAAGTGTGGTATTAAATGCTTCAGCTTTGAAAAAGTTTGGTTTTAACAATCCTGAAGAGGCGATAGGTAAAACGCTAGAAAGTGATATACGTGGCAAACAACACTTAACCATCATAGGTGTTATTCCTGATATTTATTTCCGTTCAATTAAGTTTGGTCTTAGAGCATCGGTATATACTTTAAACCCTCAGCGCTTTCGTGTAGCAAGCATTTCTTTTGACACCAATGATGTATCGAGCTTAATTGCCAAAATTGAAGGTGTTTGGAAGAACAATGTGCCAATGCAACCGATTAACTTGCAGTTTTTAAGTGAAATGATGGCAGCGCAATATCATGATGAATTAACTACTGCACAGTTGTTTTTAGTCTTTTCGTTAATTGCTATCGTAATTGCTTGTCTAGGTTTATATGGTTTATCAGCTTTTACTGTTGAACGAAGAACCAAAGAGATTGGCATAAGAAAAGTGATGGGCGCGAGTGTTAAAGATATTGTTGCCTTACTAATTTGGCAATTCTCTAAACCCGTGGTGCTGGCAAACTTAATTGCTTGGCCTATAGCAGCATACCTAATGTTAACGTGGTTAGAAGCGTTTCCTTATCGTATGAGTGCTATTTGGTTGCTACCGATCTGCTTAGGTGTTGGTTTATTATCACTGTTCATTGCTTGGAGCACGGTTGGCGGTAACGCCGCAAATGTTGCGCGTAAAAACCCAATAAAGGCGCTGAGGTATGAATAATCATTAAGGTTTAAGATAAATACATAATAAATACGGCAGTGAAATTTACTTTTACTGCCGTTAACTTTTGGTTATGGTGAATAAACCCAAGTTGATTTTTTAATAAACTGATGTACTTTAAGATAAAAATTTATTTGATTATTTATATTCCTAAACCCATGTATTTCACTATTGAAGTAATATGACTCATAGTCTTTATTAAATTCTTCAAGCATATATTTCATTCTAAAATAATGTTCATTATCAACAACTCTATCTCTACCTCCTTGAGCTATTAGTACGGGAATAGTTAACTCTTCAGCTCTATATACAGGAGAGTACTTTATTAAAGTGTCCCAAGATTTGTCGGGATCACCTAGGATATCGGTCAATATTTTTTTCTTTTCTTTGCTACTTTCTTTATTACCACCAGTAAAAAGTAATGGGATATCGGTAACACCAGCATAAGATATCGCACAGCGGTACAGATCCGGCCGCCGAATTGCGCTAATCAATGCAGAGTAACCACCATAACTAATCCCAAAAATGCAGATTCTAGACTTATCAATATTCCCCGATAAAATAACTTTATCTACAGCTGACTCAATATCATCTTCGATTAACCTGCCCCATTGTTGCTTTCCTGCATTTAAAAAATTCTCCCCAAAACCTGATGAGCCTCTATAGTTTGGTGTTAAAACTGCATAGCCTTTTTGAACAAAATAATGAACATCTATCGGGAAGTGACGACTATCACTAACACCCAGGGGGCCACCATGAGGTAGTACAAGTAAAGGAGGATTCTTCTTGCCAGACTCTTGAGGTAAAGTTAAGTAGGATTCGATCTCTTCACCGTCAGTTGAGGTAGACTTAACCACCTGACTAACACCCAGGTTATATTTATTTAACCAAGGTCGCTCCTCACCTATGATAGTGCTTTTATTCGTTTTACTATTGTATAAATAATAAGAGCTAGGGCTATCAATTGAACTATTAATGTAGGTGATATAGCTATAATCTCTACTGAAATTTACAACGTAACCATCAGGAGTTTCTGAATCAGTTATATCCTTAGTAACTAATTGAGCAATTGTTTTGTCATAAACATGGCGCTCAACTCCTCCTTGTCTATAGCTATAACCAATTAATTTACTTTCGTAGGGATTGATTAGGATATTTGTTATATCTCTACCTTTCACTTGGTAAAGCACATGATTGAATTTTTTATTTTTTGTATCGAAACTATATAGTGCCATATAGCCAGTATCTTTTTGAGATAACACTAGTAGTTCATTTTTTGCACTGTTAAACATCACAGGGTGGAAGCTAATGTCATCTTTAGCTTGCCATACTTTGAGCCATTTTTTTGTTGACTTCTTTTTTACAAAAACGGTTGTTTCACCGTCATCTTTTTCAAAGTTAACGTTGGTTTTACCGTCTTGATCCGTCAGCCACTGACCATTTTTTAATGGTCCTTTAGTAATACGTTTTTTACTTCTAAATTGTCCTTCATAATTTTTGTCATTCAAGTCAATAGAAAACAAATGTGGCTTACCAAACTTATATCTTAGGGCAATCAACTTGTTTTGTTGAGTTATCTGAGCATCAAATAGGTAGGTATGCTTTAACATAGCAAGTTGTTTAAACTTGCCATCACTTTGTCGTTGATATAAATAAAGTTTTCCACCGCGATGTGAGTGATAGGTAGAAATAGTAAAACTATTTTTTCCTATCCAAGAAAAGCTTGAGATAAAAGTTGAACTTGATTGTCGAACAGAAAAAATGGGGGTCTCAGATTTGCTTTTTATATTATATAAAACTACTTCATAGCTTCTTTTATTTAGCTTTTTTACTAATATATGTGTGCCACTTTCATTGATACTCGGAGCGATTACTTCTGGGTTACGGAAAAAATCGCTTTCAACCGAAGAAAATGACTGTGTAGATAGACTTAATAATATTAGCAGAGAGAGAGTTCGCAATATCATTACTCTTCTCCTTTTAATTGACTAACATAATTAAAGAAGTGATCCTTCTCATGCCCCGAGTACACTATTTTGTATTTATTTAATAGTTCTGCGAAATTTGATTCAAGGAAAGTTTGCGCTTTACTAGATCTATTATTAAAGTAATAACGTGCGCCGCCAGTTAAGTCATCTCTATATTTACTCATTTCGGTATACAGTGATAAGTGACCTGCATAGTTTATTTTTCCGGCTTCGACTTTTATCTTATAATTTTGTTCATCGACATCAAGATAACTGCGCTTACTTAGATACAATCTATCCCATTGATATGTACCCGCACTTACTGGCTCCAACCAATAATTCATATTTGCTCTTAGGTTTTCATATTGAAGATTATTACCCCATCCCTCTCCTGACAGAGTTACTTTTGAGGGGATATATCCTCGCTCTATGTTTAACGCTATTAAAATATAACCCTCGCCTTCTTCAAGGGCTTCTATGGCGAGCACTGTAGTGGAGAGTAGTGTAGGGAAAAGAACAATGATAATTCTGAAAAGTATTTTTTTATATAAGCAATAAAGCATATTTAACATTCCGTGTTCATTAATTAGTAATTAATTGAATTTATGATGTTTTTACATGCGGTATGTTTTAACAAAATTTTATAGTAATTGCTAAATATTTAATCTATTTATGTTTTTATATAGGTTTTATTTAGATAATACTTATTTATGTTCAGGAAAAAATAATAGACTGAAAGCAAATTATTTACAGGTTTTGGGTTTGGCTAAAAAATCAATAAAGCTTTGCGTCAGTAAATTATGCTGACACTCCTTATTGGTTACTAAAGAAAAACGGCGAGACAAGTTCAATGGTGACTGTAGTGCAACTAGTTTGCCGCTTATTAACTCTTCAGCAATGGAAAGTTGTGATAAACAGCCTAACCCTAATCCAGCTTTAACGGACTCTTTAATTGCACTTTGTCTGGTTAGTATAATGGCGGATTGAATTTGTGTGCCGACTTGTTCTATTGCAGAATCAAAAACAGCTCTGGTACCAGAGCCATTTTCACGTAATACCCAAGGGTGCTGTTTAAGTTGTTCAAAGGTAATTTCTCCGGTGCTGAACAGTGGATGATCGGGCTGGCAAAAAACTTGCAAATTGTCCTTTTTCCAGGCAGTAATTTGCAAATGGGGGTGTAGCGCTGGCCCTTCAATAAAACCAATGTTGGCTTGGCCATTATCTAAATAATCTATCACCATTTGCGTGTTGCCTATGTGTACCTCAGGAGAAACGTCAGGATAAATTGCGATAAAATCAGCTAGTAATTTAGGTAATAAATAAGTAGCAATGGTTGCGCTAGCTACAATCTTTAATATGCCACTCATAGGGTTTAAGTTAGCTCCCTGTAAGCTATCAAGTATATCGGCTATTTGCCTTACTTTTGGGAGCGCTTTCTGGCCATTTTCAGTGATCAATAAATCTCGACCAACCCGTTCAAACAGCGGGTATCCTAGACTTTGTTCTAGTTCTTTTAAGGCTTGGCTTGCTGCCGATTGACTTAAGGCTATCTCATTCGCAGCTTTAGTTAGTTTACCTAGCCGCGCTGTTGCTTCAAAAAGTTGCAGTTTTTTTATTGAAATAGTCATAGGTTAAGTGGGCACAATTAATGGCGGCTAATGTTCGGTTTTATCAATACTATACATCGTATCTATCCATTATTCTTATTTAATGTTTTGCCTTATATTGTATTCCATAAAGTGATTAATCACTCAGTCACTCATATACTGCAAAGAAGAGGTACATTATGCCAACTTATATCGCTCTACCCATTATTGCTTTAGTCGCTATTGCCTTGGCAAGTATTGAACAAGTGTCTGCGTTTGGTTTAAGTGCACTGCCTTTAGCTATTTTATTGGGTATGGCTTATGGACACTTTTCATTGCGGGTAGAAGATGAAAAAGACCACCAGTTTTCACATTTTTGCAAACAAAAACTACTGCGATTAGGTATTATCTTATTTGGCTTTGGTTTGAGTTTTCAGCAAATAATAGCTGTGGGTTGGCAAGCACTTGTTATTGATTTTATTGTAATTAGCGTTATTTTTATTGTCGGAACTTTTGTGGGCATTAAAGTGTTTAAATTACATCGTGATGTTGCCATTTTAACTGCTGCAGGTAGTGCAATATGTGGTGCTGCTGCAATTTTAGCAACAGAGTCAGTGCTTAAGCCAAAGCAACAACATATAACCATTGCGATTGCTACCGTCGTACTTTTTGGCACACTCGCGATGTTTAGCTACCCTTTTATTTATTCATGGGTTGCAATGAATGATCAATCATTTGGTATTTATATTGGCAGTACTGTTCATGAGGTTGCACAGGCAGTTGCTGCAGGTCAAAGTATTAATGTTGAGACCATGCAAGCAGCAATTGTGGTAAAGCTTATTCGTGTGATGATGTTGGCTCCATTTATTATTGTGTTGAGTCTGGTGTTAACACGCTTTAATCGCGCTGGTGATAGCAACAAAAAAACTGTAGTGGCTATCCCTTGGTTTGTCCTTGGTTTTATGTTGACTGCGATGATCAATAGCGTCGTGGTTTTACCAGATGACGTTAAAGCAATGTTGAGTTTTGCTAGTCAGTTATCATTAGCTATGGCAATGGCGGCATTGGGTGCTCACACTAAATGGGCAACAATTAAATCTGCGGGACCTAAGCCTTTATTACTTGCCTTACTACTTTTTATTATCTTAATCTTTGGTGGTTTTTTCTTAACTTCTTGGTTGGTTTGATATGAGAAATGAAAAGTAACAAAAATTAAATTTAAACCTTTTGCTTTGTTCTCGTATCTCATATAAAAATGGCTTATAAAACTAATAAAGATAAATGGAGATTACCCAATGTTGAAAATCAAACACTCTTTTAAATATGCACCTATTGCACTTTTGTTAATAGCAGGTGGGCTACAAGCAAAAACCTATAATAAAGAATTGAATGTTGCAGCTGGTGGTTTATTGAAGCTTGAGACTGATGTTGGTGCTATTGATATTGATAGCCATGCAAAGGATACAGTACTGGTTGAAGTGAATATTAGCGGTAAAGATGAAGATAAGATGCGCGTAGACATTAATAAGTCGGGTGATGATGTCAGTATTAATGGTGAGTTAGAACGCAGTGGTTTTGGTTTTGGCTCAACTAGTATCAGAGTGACATATAAAATAACATTGCCCGAAAACTACAATATTAATGTGGATACTAGCGGTGGCTCAATTGAGGTTGAGGACTTGAAAGGTAAAGTGGATGCTCATACTTCTGGCGGATCTATTTCTGTTGAAGATGTAGAGGGCGATGTCGATATTAAAACCTCTGGTGGCAGTTTAGAGCTTGAAAATATCATTGGTGAAATTAATGCTAAAACCTCCGGTGGTAGCATTAAATTGAAATTACCTAACAACCCAACACAAGATACTAAAGTAAAAACTTCGGGTGGTTCAATTACCGCTTATTTAGCCAAAGATGTTGCTGTCGATGTTTCTGCAAAAACCAGCGGTGGCAGAGTCACTAGTGAATTTGATGTCAATGGTGCAATTAGTAAACGCAAAATTGAAGGTACTATTAATGGCGGTGGTCCAGAGTTGGTATTAAAAACCAGTGGCGGCAGTGTTCGAATTAAAGAGTTATAAATTACATGATGTAAACCGTTAATTTATCTGAAAAGCGTAATAAGAAATTATTACGCTTTTTTTATTTGTGGTTTATGAAGCGCTATCGTTTATCTAATGTATAAGTTAGATCAATAATTTGATATTTAATTATGGTATAAATTATAGTGAGAACTTGCAGGAGAGGTAAACAATGGTTATTGAACACGGCGAAGTTACTATAGAGGTTGTCGACAATATTATTGTTGTCCGAACAGCGGGGGCTTTTAATGAATATGGTACTCAGCAATATACTCATGGCGTCAGAAAAATTGTCGATGGCATGCAAGGGCAAAGTTTTTCAGTCCTTGTTAATAATTTAGAATTTCAAGGCGGCACACCCGAGGCTTATCAAGAGCTGGAAAGTTATAATGCTTGGTTGAATAAACAAAAGCTTATTGCCAAAGCCATGGTCATTACGTCATCAATTAACTTAGATGTTATCAATAAACTCTCTCCTTCTAGAGCATCTCAGCAAACACGAAGTTTTGATAATGAAAAAGACGCCTTGAGCTGGCTGCAAAGCTTAAACTAATCATTTTCCCAAGCATTACAGCACTAGCTATACTTGCATATATCTCTATTAAGATACGTGAGCCTAGTTATGACCATTTCATCTTCGTTAAAGCCTTTAACTAACAATAAATTAACTATGAAGCAGCTCTTTGATAGAGATAGCTGCACTTACACTTATCTATTAGTAGATACCAATAGCCATCAAGGTGCAATTATTGATGGTGTTAAAGAGCATTTAGCACGTGATCTTAATTTAATTGAACAGCTTGGAGTTGAGCTGCTTTATGTTATTGAAACCCACATCCATGCAGACCATATCAGCTCAGCAGGCTTAATTCGGCAAAAAACCGGAGCTCAAATTGTCTACAGTAAAGCGGCAAGCTTTAAGTCCATTGATATTGAATTAAATGATGGCGATCAGCTTGCTCTTGGTGATTACCACATTAAAGCGATCAGTACACCGGGTCATACCTGCGGCTGTATGAGTTATTTAATTGATAATAGAGTTTTCACTGGCGATACCTTGCTTATCAGAGGTTGTGGTCGTACAGACTTTCAGTTGGGCAGTGCCGAGACGTTATTTACAAGTGTCACTGAAAAGTTATTTTGTTTACCTGATGAAACGATTGTTTATCCTGGACATGATTACAATGGCAATACTAGCTCTACCATAGGTGAAGAAAAGCAATGGAACCCTAGGCTTGGCAAACAAAAATCATTAGCTGAGTTTATTGATATTATGGCTAACTTGAACTTAGCTTTGCCGAAAAAAATCAATGAAGCGGTTCCCGCTAACGAAGGCGGAGGCATTAACTTTAATCCTAATGTCTATGTGCATGATGACTTTTCAATGGCTGAGCTTTATAGAGTCTGGCAACAACAAAGTTCAGATATCTTAATTATTGATAACCGCAGTAAAGAAGAGTATTTACAAGGGCATATCCCTGATAGCAAAAACATCCCACTAGGCACAGAGCCAACACACCTCAATTTATATAAAAACTTCAAACATATTTATATTTACTGTCACTCTGGTCGTAGATCACAAACAGCATTAACCAATTTAGCT
>Ga0105355_10004073_pt1 | contig 12624 bp, 10 predicted proteins | sample GOMGulsemesocosm_2_FD_83508 | JGI IMG/M metagenome (GOLD analysis project Ga0105355, IMG submission 83508) | Methane-oxidizing microbial communities from mesocosms in the Gulf of Mexico - GOM9C Gulf of Mexico | ecosystem: Environmental > Aquatic > Marine > Cold seeps | place: Gulf of Mexico... | reverse complement strand
GAAGAAAGGCCAACAATTAACGGTTTAAACGCTGTTGCCTTTAATGTCGGGACAGGCATTATTTTATGGAATATGTCTTCGATAAATAACCTTACAGGCAGTTGGCAAACGAGTTTGATTTTATTCTCGATAGCGAGTCTATTATTCAGTTTTGTTTGGTTAATGGTTAAAGACAAAAATACGGTTCAAGCCCCAAATAAAGAACAATCAACAGTAACTCATTACACTTATAAAATAGGATTAAAGGACGATTTTAATTGGCGTTATGCGCTAACTTATTCTGGCATTTTAGCGTTTTATATTTGTCTATTCACCTTTTATCCTAAAGCGGGTATTAGTCAAAGTAGTTTAGTTATTGGCTTTGGCATTATCGGTACACTCGCGGGTATTGTTTATAGTAAGAAAGTGTCAGCCCGTATACCCGTTATACGATGGTCGGGTTTATTAGTGATCATTACAATCATCGGTCTTTCTTTTGGTTCTGGATTTATTCAAACATTTTCTGCGATGGTGCTTGGATTCGTTATTTTCTTTCCTATCACTGCATTGGTAAGCATCCCTCACGAATTACCCAAAATGACTGCAGAAAAAATTACAGTGATCTTTAGTTTGTTTTATTCCATCAGTTATTTAATTGCTACGGTGATTTTATGGCTATTTGGCAAGTTAGTCGATTTGAATCAAGGTGACTATACTTGGTCGTTTTTACTTATTACCGTGATAAGTAGCAGCTTTTTTATTGGTAGTTTTTTCTTACCTGAAACACATTCGACTACAAGAGATATTCAAGCAAAGAATGCTGTTAAACCGGGTCAAAAGGAGCTAGATAAATGCGAGGCGTAGTATCAGAAAAACTAAAACCTTTTCTTGAACAAGTTAATTTTGCTGTTAGTGAAGCAAAGGCAAATAATGTTAGCTATACAGTAAGACAGGTACGAGAAAACTTAGACAAATTGGCGATATTCAGCCCTGACAAAGCCAAGATAGCATATGCTTGTGATAAAAAACTCTGTATTGACGGACACAGTGTTGAGGTGAAGGTTTATAGCCCAGCACCAAAAGAAGTATTACCTGTTTTAATTTATTTTCATGGTGGCGGACATTTGTGTGGCAGTGCGGACTTATACGATCCAATGTGTCGTAAAATGGCTATTGCAGGACATTGTATTGTGATTAATGTCGACTACCGTCTTGCCCCTGAATTCCCTTTTCCCGCAGGTATTGATGACTGTCAACTGGTGGTGATGTATTACAAAAGCTTGCTGACAGAGATAGAGCATAATCAAAACGTTTATATTGGTGGCGACAGTGCTGGTGGTGCAATATGTACGACATTAGCCAACAAAAGCCTGACTGACGAACGGATCAAAATTGACAAACAAGTGCTGATTTATCCGAGTGTTGATTACATCTTAAGTAGTGGTTCCGTCAAAAGCAATGGCAGCGGTTTTTTACTTTAAGTAGATAAAGTACATTGGTATTTCAGACAGTACTTTCAAAATAATGAAGATGTGAAAAAGTCATCGCCGTTGTTTGGCAATTTCACTGAAAATTTACCCGAATCACTCGTTATCACCGCTGGTTGTGACCCCTTGCGCGACGAAGGTTTAGCTTACTTAAAAGCATTAAAAGGCAAAGGTGTAAAAACCAGTCATCTTGCATTCGATGATATGGTGCATGCATTTATGAACTTGGAGACTTTGGTTGTTGAAGAGTGCGCGAGGTTATATCAAGGCATTGGCGAGTTTATTAAACAGTAAGCTTTAGGCGATAATTTCACAAAAGAAATACGGTACCAAAGTAAAATCAGAATTTAATGGGAGTCATATGAGGTATATGACTTTGTAATTAACACAGGAAACTGCAGTACTCGTCATCTTCGAAGTATTTTAATCGAAGATCTATTTACTTTGAGCAAATACTAAAGCTAAGATTTCCGATTAAAACACCACAGCAATGACGCTCGTAGGCCAATTTCAGGGCTACAAAACAATAAATAGGGTAGCCTAGCAACAAATGCCAGCCAATCATTTCATTGCTTTTATTGTGCCGTCCAAGCACCATCCATAGGTAAAGATGAACCGGTAATACTACGAGCGCTATCACTACACAAAAACAAAATAAACTCACCGATTTGGTGTGGTGCCATCATTTCAGGTAAAGGTTGCTTTGTGGTGACGAGATTATATTTAGCCTGCTCAAAATCAATATTTTCATTTTTCGCAAGGTCAGTAATTTGATCATTAATTAAAGGTGTATCAACCCAACCCGGGCAAATAGAGTTCACCGTAATACCTGATTCCGCGCACTCCAAAGCGACCACTTTACTTAAACCAATAATGCCATGCTTGGCTGCGCAATAAGCCGCTTTGTATTTTGAAGCAACTAAACCATGTACTGAAGCAATATTAATAATACGACCCCAGTTATTTGCTTTCATATTGGGTATTGCTTGTTGCATCGTGTGAAAAGCAGCAGTTAAATTAATCGCAATAATCGCATTCCACTTGCTTTCGGGAAATGTTTCTACGCTTTCTGTGTGTTGTATACCTGCGTTGTTGACTAAAATATCGATAGCCTGCATTTTTCTAATTGCTTGGCTCATAAAGTCATTGATTGCGGCTGACTCCATTAAATTAGCGTTACTGAAAAATGTTTTGATCTGATATTTACTGGCAAACTCTTCGCCAAGACGTGCACCTTCATCTTCTGACATCAACCCATGTAATACCAAGTTTATGCCTTGTTCGGCAAGCACATGTGCTGTAGCTAAACCTATACCACTGGTAGAGCCTGTTATTAGTGCTGTTTTTCCTTTTAACATATCTATCTCTTCAATATTCGAAATTATCTAAAGCTACTTTATCTCAATTGCGTTTGAACATAATTACTACCTTAGTGCTATGGCATGGCTTCTAATTAACCTTAACGATGAATAACCCGTCATTGCCGAGGTGTTTTATCGGGAATCTATCGGTTAAGCCGATAGGTTTTCGTTTAAAAAATTACAGATATGATGAAATCATAAAACAATTTTTAAAAGTGAGCTGAATTAGCCAAGAAAAATAAATGAAAAAAAAGCTTTACCTAAAGTTAGGTTGAGCTTTTATCATGGCTTTATCAATTAAAGAGAACAAATAAAAGAGAGCATAAAAATGAAACAAAATAAATCAACGAAAGGTAACAAAACGCAGGCACAAAATTCTACCGCTAGCACTTACAGCAAAATATTGAATTCACTATTCACAAAGACCATGATGAACAAATAATTCTAAGGAGCTTAATTAATGTATCTAGAACACCTAAATTTAGTCGTCAGCGATATACCCAAAACACTTAAGTTTTATCAAGCCGCTTTTCCACATTGGCAAGTACGAGGTGGCGGTGAAGGAGAATGGTCTGGCAAAGCAAGAAACTGGCTTCACTTTGGTGATCATAACCAATATTTAACCTTTAATGATAATGGTGTTGGTGAAAACAGAGATCTTAGTGGTCATCAAGTGGGGCTTAGTCATTTTGCTTTTGTTACTAACAATTTATCTGCTGTAATTGCAAGATTAGATTCTGCAGGGTTTGAAGTCGACAAAGAAGGAGCCAAAGAAAAACACCGTAAAAACGCTTATTTTATTGACCCTAATGGTTATGAAGTGGAGTTTGTTGAATATTTAAGTGATATTCCAGAGGAACGTAATGAATATACTTATTAGCCTTAATTCGGTTTAAGAAAACAGCACTTGATGTCGTCATTCAGAGTTTTGCTAGGTGATGTCACATGGATTTGATTTATTCGATAATATAGGATGCAGATTGTTAGTAGATTCCCGATAAAAGATTTCGGGAATGACACCGCCATAGTGTCGTATCTTGTCCTGAATTCAGCTTTATTAGCCCTACATTCCTTAAGTATAAGTATAAGTGTTATTCTATTAGGTTGAATTTTTTAAGCTAGCTACAGCTAAACCTGAAGCAATAAAAGTGGCTCCTGCACTGATGTTTAAATACCGCACAACTTTCGGCTTATTCTTCAACCACTTTACCAATTTCGAAGAGAAAACGCCCATCAATGAAAAACTTAAGCTAGTTAACAAAGCAAACCAAGCGCCATAAATTAACATTTGCATACTAACCGATCCCAATTGAGGATCGACAAATTGAGGAATAAAAGCAAGCACAAATAAACCGGGTTTGGGGTTTAAAGCAGCAGATAAAAAACCTGTGAAAAATATATTCTTTAAAGGCGTTTCAACTGCGGCTTCAAGACTAATTAAATTTTTAGACTTTAATACCTTCAAACCTAACCAAATCAAATATCCGGCACCAACAAGTTTCACGGTCCAAAAAGCGATTTCTGATGTTTGAATTAGCAAGGTCAGGCCGAGTGTTGCCATAAATACATGAAATAAAATCCCTATACCAGACGAAAATCCAGAAATGCAGGCGGCAAGTTTTCCCTGACTTAAACCTCGACCAATAGCCAATATATTGTCAGGCCCAGGAGAAATCACTAATAAAAAACAAGCCAAGGTATAGGTGATAACAACATCTACTGGGAACATATTTTTCCTAATAATTTAACTTCCACTAAAACCTGAGAATTTAAAATCTCATGCGCATTTTAACTAATAGTTGATGATCATCAGGATGGTCAAATTGCTGATTAAAAATTTTTTCATCACTTAATAAATTATCACCTTGCTGATAATAACCGCCATTTCTCACATAAACGACATAAAAATCAGACAAGGCGGCGAATCGATAGCGATAACGTATTTGCATAGACAGTTGACTCTGTTTGAAATCGTCGACTAAGCTATTATTTGCAACCCATTCTGTTGAATCAGATAAAGCTCCACCGTTATTCGCTTTAACACCAAACCATTGACTTTTAATGCTTAACTCTTGATTCTCAGCTAATAACCACAGTAAATTAACGCTATATTGATTAAACTTTCTTCGATAAGAGATAAGCTGGCCTTCATTGTTGCCAATTAACCAATCATCACTGCTTAAGTGAAACAGTTGTGTAGAAAACATAAGGTTATCTGCAAAAGCGTAATCCAGCGATAGTTGTAAACTATCAGCCCAGCCCTTTATTCCTTCCTGTAAATGATGATAGCCGAATTGATAATGAAGTTTTCCACTGTAAGGGCTTTGATATTCAATTGACCAATCTTGTCGTTCGGGGATTTTAACACTGCCATGACCCCTAGTGATAAGGTCATCATAACCAGAAGTAAGTAAGCGTAAATTACTGGTAATCTTAGCGTTGTTTTTCGTCGTCGCTTTAATTGATAAGTTCAACTCATTAGCTAAGCTTTCACTTTGGCTATTGGTTGATGTTTTTCCGTCAAAACTTAAATTAAAATCTCTAAAATAACTGTTTTCATTGCTGGGCAGGTATAAGTACTCACTAAATATACCGAGTTGTTTAATATCATTTCGGGCTAAATATCCCATATCATTAAGATCGACTTTATCGTCTAACCAAAGCATTGAAAAGTCGGTATGCCATTGACGGCTATTTTGATATTTAAGATTAAATTCGCTACCGTAGCCTTTTGTCGTATTAGACTGATTTTCTTGAAAGTTTTGTATTTTTGAGCCGAAAACTTTACCATTGAAATTAATCTTGTCTTGCCATAAGCCAAAGTCAATTGCAGATGTTAGTGCTTCTCTTTTTATTGTCGCTCTGTCTACCCAGTTTATTATCTGGCCAAGGTAACCATTATCAGATTTTACCAACCAACGTGTACTGAAAAACTCTTTACCCTTGGCATTGTCAGGATCATCTTCTAAAACAGCCATTACACCTAGATCGAGTGTTTGACTTGTGTTTAAGTATTTTACTGCCGCTAATATATCTGTTGGTTGGTTTATCGCTATTGATGACCCACCGTTAAGTGATATGTCTGAACTTCCCCCCATTCGGCGAGTATTGAGTAACTCATGTGAGTCACCTTTAACATCAAATAAGCTTTGATTTTCAGTGAAAAATGCTCGTTTATCGCTGTACAAGGTTTCAACTGCTGAAAAATTAGCAACTAATTCATCACTTTCTGCTTGACCAAAATCTGGATTGATAGCGGCAGTAATTTGTTGGTTAGCTGTGGGCTTCCAAAGCAAATCGCCACCGAACCTCAATTTATTGTCACTTTGTTTAAAGTCGCTTTTAACAGAAACATAGGGAAATAACTCTAACGTTGAGCCCTTAGGTTTGGCGATATCAACAGAGTGAAGTGATTGCATAAAATTGGCTTTTGCTGCCGAAGTATCAGGAAAAGAGTATGCTTCACCTTTTTCGATAAAATAGCGGCTAAAAAACAAATTTATTTTACTTAGGTCACTATTTTGATCTAAATAATAGGGGGCGATTGCCCAGGGAATAAATATTTCAGCTATCCAGTTTTTTTCATCTTCGCTGATTTTAAAATCCCATGCACCTTCCCAATCGGCATCGAACTGATTTCCGCGGCTATAGACGCCATCCATACTGCCGTTACCTAGCGTAACGACAAACTCATAAAGCGTATCACCTTGCCCAGAAAAATCGATATTAATGGCGTTAAAGTCGGCTGCGGTATGTTGATCCTTAGCGCTATACTTTCTAGATCGGCTTTTTACGTTTTGTTGATTAATAAAAGCAAAATAAAGCCCACTTTTATTACTCACTAATTTAACTCGGGTATTAACCGTTGGTTTCTTTCCTGTATCTGGAGAAGTTACAACAAAAGATGAAAACTCTTTTGCAGTCTGCCATTCAATTTCATTTATTTTCCCGTCTAAATGAATGTCGGCTTGAGCATAATACGTGACTAATAATGCACTTATAAATGCTATTTTTTTAAAGAAGATCATCGGTGTTTAATTTCCGCTACTGAATTTGCAACTGATAATAGATGAAATAGGGCTTTGCAAATAATGAAAAAAACACTATGGTTATGAATATAATTCATACTTGGTTTGTCGTTATGTTTAGAAAACTCCCTCCCCTTAAGGCGTTATTGGCTTTTTCTGCCGCTTCGCGTAGCCATAGTTTTAGTCAAGCTGCAGAAGATTTGTTTATTACTCAAAGTGCAGTTAGTCACCAAATAAAAAACTTAGAAACTTTTTTAGGTTGTAAACTATTTTATCGGGAAGGTAAAAGCCTAAAATTATCAGAGCAAGGTCAACAATTGGCGCAAACAGTTAATCAGGGTTTCGACCAGATTGTTGCTACGATACAAGAAATTACCGGTCAGCTAGACAATGCCCTGCAATTTGGTGTTAGCAGTACTTTCGCAGTACATAGGATCACACCTGAAATGAGCGAGTTAAACCTTAAAAATCCTACATTAGACTTACGTCTAAGAATGTTGAGTTGCAGTGATCCCATTCCCGAACTTGGCTTAGACGTTATTCTCTACGATACTAAAATAGATCATATATCCTATGAATGTGAAGAAATTAAACAGGAGGTTTACTACCCCGTTGCCAGCCCTGAGATTGCAAAGAAATTACAAGGTATGTCACCAAGTCTATGGCACCAATGTGTAAAATTTATTGATATTCAAGGGTTAGACATTTGGCAGGACTGGTTTGACGAAAACAAAATCCTTATTGAGGAAATTCCGAAACAATATTTTGGTCATAATATTTTAGTGATGCAATCTGTACTTACTAGCCAAGGTATCGCGTTGCTAGGAGAAACGTTAATAAAGAAAGAGCTGTTAAATGGTCAGCTGGTCAAATTAACAAATAAAGGATTTAGCTTTGAGAACGATGGTTTTTATTTTAGTTGGCATAAGCGTCGCAAAAATGATCCAAATATAAGGATACTAAAAAACTGGTTACTAGGTTTGATTTTATAGTTATAAATATGAATTATATTCATGCAAAGTGATTTTATTCATTAGTGAAATATTCGCCATATCTTTACACTTATTCATAATATTTATCTTACTGCCTTAAGTAAGTTAGTTAACGGAAATTACTATGAAGAAACTTTTATTGGTTACCGCACACCCTTATCAACAGTCTTTCAATTTTGCTTTGCGCACTCAAGTTTTATCTCGTTTTGAAAAGCTCAATTGGGATAGTCAGATTAGTGATTTGTATCAACAAGACTTTAATCCTTTATTAGGAACTGACGATTTTGATCAGTTTAATGATGAAATAGGATTTAGTTTGGCAAGTCAGCAAAGCTATGCTTATAAAACAGGAAGTTTTCAACCTGCTATCGAACTTGAGCAAACTAAGCTAAAAGCAGCCGATTTAGTTATTCTACAATTTCCTCTTTGGTGGGGCAGCTTTCCTGCGATATTAAAAGGCTGGATTGAAAGAGTCTTAAGTTACGATTTCGCTTACGGGGCTAGCAATGTATTGGCAGGAAAGTCGGTGATGTTTTCGGTCACTACGGGCGGTGCAGCCAATGAAAATGAAGAGCAATATTATGCCGATAAGATATCGGCGCTAGAAAAAGACGTTTTTGATTATATCAAAATGAATATTTTACCTACCTTTATTTGTCATGGTCCTGCACGAAAAGATCAACAGCAACGAGAGGGAGAGCTTCAACGATTAAATTTGCATTTAAATAAGACGATTCAGCTTTTAGTAAAAGAAAATTTGGCAATTGATGAAATAGCTTAAATAGTTCGTTATTTTGATACTAAAAACTTCGAGAAACGGAAAAGACAATTTCGCTGTCTAAAGCAAATCCGACACCAAGGGCTTTTTCATCATCGCTCGAAGTGTCGTGATAACGTAGATCAAAGTCAAAACCTAGTGCAGATCGAGTCAAGCCTATATCCCAGTGACTGTAACTGACGACAAAAAAATCATTAGTTTCGCCAATATCTGTGTAACCGTAACCAAAATCCAAACCCAATTCATTGGGTAATGTTAACGCCATTGATACGCGGTAATAAAGTGATCGGTCGGCATTTTCGAAATACTCTGGTGACCAGCTAAATTCAAATTTTAATTCTGGCGACCCAGCAACATTTTTAAGCTTTCGAGCGATGGAGCTAAAAACTTCTAAAGTGGTGTCATCGCGAGCGTCTTTACCGTCTTGTCCTGGATAGGTATATATAACAGGCATTATCATCCAATCGAAGCCATTAAAACTACTGGCATAACCTAATATAAAGTCAAATTCGAATTCTCCGCCAATACCAACTTTATTAAAGTTCCTGTCTTGATTTTGATTATCTAAACTACTGCCCCACACGCCTGCAAACCAATTGCCATACGCCCAATCAAAACCGCCTTGTAAGGTGGGTTCATTACCACTGAAACTTGTGCCTCTAAATACATAATTTGTTCTAAAGGTTAAATTTGCAGAGAAGTTTTTATCATCAAATACAGAGGTGCTTTGTTTGGTGTCGGCTAATGCATCATTTGTTAAGCAAAAGAACGATAATAGCAAAGCTGCTTTAATTGGTAACTTCATAGTCATTCACAGAATATTGAAGGAAGGGTCATTTAATTAAGCATAGGATCAGACAAGATAAAGTCAATTTTGCTAATTGGTATTTTGAAGGGATGCTATTATTAACAGCACTTTTTCGGTAGAAAAAAGATAAGTCCAAAAATTAAGGTAAAGCTCAAGGTTAAAGTCTTTTGACTAAAGACAGTGCCAATTGTTTGTTTTGCTTATTTAACTCAGCGTTGAAGCCTATATTTTGCATCCAGCCACCACCAAAAGAAAGGCACATAATTGAAAAAGCAGTTTGCAGACACTTTTCTTCGTCGGCATTTTGTTTTACCATTTTAATTTCTTGGTATAACCCTAAATGAAAAGTGTCATAAAGTGCTTTGACTGCATTTTTAACCGATAAATCATATAGGCTTACAGGCAATAAAGCAGCAACCAGTTTTGTCGCAGGTAGCGCATTAAAAGCGTCACTGAAAATATAATCTAAGGCTTGTTCGAAGCGATCTTCAGTAGGTGCTTTATTGATAATAGCCAATACAGTCATATTAAATTTTAAGATGATTCTTTTAATCCCCATTGCAACTAAATCATCTCTATTGCCGACATAATGACGAACCATTCTTCTTGCCATACCTGCGTGTACCGCAATGTCTTCTAATGTCGTACTTTGTAAACCTTTTGATGCTAAGCAATATTCGAAAGCGTCGAGTATTTCGGTGATTCGTTCAAGCTTAAGGCTCTTTCTTCCCATTGTCATAGTCCACTTATTACGTACGTTTATGTAATTCTAGGGGCTTAACGCGATAAAGCAAGAAAATTCTCATGAAAGGGAATTTATATTGTCAAATTAAATGCAATACTTTATATTCTCTTGTGTGGGAATTTAAATTTAATGAGTCAAATGAAATGAACGTATTTGGTAACCGAAAAGCTATAACAATTAGCGGCAATAAACCTAATGGACTTTCCATCAAAAGAGATGATGCAGGTGTTCCTCATATTCATGCCAAAGATTTTAATGGTGCACTATGGGGCAGCGGATATGCTCACTCCATTGATCGCTATAGCCAGTTGCTGATGATGCGTATTTTAGGGCAAGGTCGTTTATGTGAATTACTCTCGGATGACGACGAATCTTTAGCCATAGATACCTTTTTTCGTCGCGCTAATTGGCATAATAATTTAGACGCTGAATTAGCCAAACTTGATGAAACAACACTCATTTTATGTCAGTCGTATTGCGACGGAATCAATGCTGGATTTAAAGCCAAAAAAATATCAGCGCTGAAATTATTGGGTTACATACCTGAAACTTGGACAATACAAGACACTATTTTGCTGTCTCGTATGGCAAGCTATTTAACACTAGCTCAGTCTCAAGCAGAAATAGAACACTTCTTTATTGAGTTAGTTCAGTCTGGATTATCCTTTGAAAAATTAGCCGAATTATTTCCAATAGATGAAAAGACATTCGACCGCAAGCTGATAGAAAGTGTGCATCTACAAGAAAAAATTGTACCTAATGAAGTTATTTGGAATAAAGCATTACCTAGAATGATGGCGTCGAATAACTGGGTTATTGCAGGTAATAAAACTAAATCGGGGCAGGCTATTATGGCGAATGATCCGCATTTAGAGGTCAATCGATTGCCCAACGTATGGTGTGAACAAAGTTTAAATTGGCAAGGTGGGCATATAAAAGGTATGGGAATGCCAGGTTTGCCCGGCGTAGTAGTTGGTCGAACATCTAATCTTGCTTGGGGCGCCACCTATACATTTATGGACACAATCGATAGTTGGATTGAAGAGTGCGACTTTGGAAGCTTCAAGATCAAAGGAGATGACCAAGAGGAAGAATGGAAGAAATTTACACAAAGAGTCGAGCTTATAAAACGTAAAAAACATCCAGAGCATAGTGTCACTTTTTATGAAAACGATCACGGTGTCTTAGACGGAAACCCTTATAAGAAAAATCGTTATTTATGTACACGATGGATTGCAGCAGAGTCAGGAGCAAAATCGTTAATCGCTAGTCTAAAAATGGCCGATGCTAAAAATGCGAAACAAGCGATGACCTATTTAGGTGCCTTTGAATCGGCTTGGAATTGGGTTATCGCCGATAAAAACAATAACATTGCTTATCAAATGTCGGGCTTAATGCCAATTAGAAAAAATAACTGGAATGGCTTTACCCCTGCGCCAGGTTGGGATGTAAGTTATGACTGGCAAGGCATTGTTGATTCTAAAGACTTGCCGCGTTGTTATAATCCAGAAGAGGGTTTTATTGTTACTGCCAACCAAGACCTAAACCACTTAGGTAAAGTAAATCCGATCAATATGCCAATGGGCAATTACCGCGCAGCAAGAATATCAGAACAATTAGAAAAAAGTGATCATCACGATGTTGCTTTTTGTAAGGAATTACAGTTCGATGTTTATTCAAAACAAGCTAAATTGTTCTTGGCTATTTTGTTACCTTTACTTGAAAAGGAAAACGAAAAAAGTAAAGGGGCTGAAATATTAAAAACGTGGGACTGCTGTTATACGTTTGATTCGACAGCTACGGCTATATTTGAAAGCTTCTATCAAGTTTTACGTAACAAGGTTTTTGGCTCAGAAAGCTCAACAATGGGGGATAAAGTGGTTAGGCATTTATGCGAGCAAACGGGTATATTTATCGATTTTTATCAGAACTTCGACAAAGTATTGCTTAATAAAGATTCCGTCTGGTTTACCAACATCTCTAGAGATAAAACATTTTTGGCAGCGTTTGAAGAAGCAAAAAGGCTCTTTACATATAAAACATGGCGTGAAGTAAATAAAATCACCTTTAAGAATTTATTGTTTCAAGGCAAATTACCAAAGGTCCTGGGTTTTGATGAGATGGACGTTCCTTTACTCGGAGGAAGGGCAACTCCTCATCAAGGACAAATTTACCGAAGCGGTGGTCGAGAAACGAGTTTTTCTCCTTCTATGAGACTCATTGCGTCGATGGATGAGGAAATTCTACATACCTGTTTAGCTGGAGGGCCGTCGGATAATCGATTTTCAATTTGGTATAAGTCAGAATTACAGGCATGGCTGATGGGAAAATATAAAACGCTAAGTTAATTGATTTACAAATAACCATTGGATAGTTATGGTTAATTAGGTGCTTATAAAAAAACCTCATCATCACTCGGCAGAAATAATATTGCTGACTATACTTG
>Ga0105355_10004066_pt1 | contig 12634 bp, 9 predicted proteins | sample GOMGulsemesocosm_2_FD_83508 | JGI IMG/M metagenome (GOLD analysis project Ga0105355, IMG submission 83508) | Methane-oxidizing microbial communities from mesocosms in the Gulf of Mexico - GOM9C Gulf of Mexico | ecosystem: Environmental > Aquatic > Marine > Cold seeps | place: Gulf of Mexico... | reverse complement strand
GCACTGCATAAAAGCTTTCTCGCTAAGAATGCTGCCCCTAGTTTGCAGGAAATAGAACAAAGTGATTTTGTCTTAATTATTGATGAAGATATTACCCACACTGCACCTAGAATGGCATTAGCTGTGAGGCAAGCACTGCGTAATGCCAGTATTGATAAAGCCGATCTGTTAGGTATTCCTTCATGGCAAGACAGTGCAGTAAGAACAATTGGTGGCACATCACTGACTCCTTTGTATTTAATACAGAGCCATGCCAGCAAACTTGATGATGTTGCAGAGCAAGTTATTCTTCAAAAAACTAAAACGACCGTTGCCTTTGTTAATGAATTGACTGAGATGTTAAATACTCATGAAGATGTCATTTGTTTTGAACATCAACATTCATCGTTATTAAATCAATTACTTCAGGCGAAAAAACCACTGGTCATTGGTGGTTGGGGCAGTCGTAGTGATGAACTTGTCAGCGCGATAAGCGAATTTGTTGAATGTTTGAAACAATCAAAATATTTAGAAAACTCTTCGTTAAAATGTCTCTTAGCGCCACCTCAAGCCAATAGTGTTGGATTGCTGTCATTAATGGATGAACAGAGCTTATCTGTAGAACAAGTATTGTTATCTGTCGAAGCTGGTGGCGAATCTGCTAAAAGAGAACTGGGCATCGAAGGTATTATTCTGCTTGAGCAAGAGCTACAGCAGTTTAACCCGCAACAATTGATGACCCTGAAACAATCATCATTAACCATAATAGCCTTAGAGCATAGTGAAAATAAGATTACTGAACTTGCTGATATAGTCTTACCTGTTGCCGCAGTTACTGAAGGTGATGGCCATTTTGTTAATTATCAAGGGCGAATACAGCCCTTTTATCAAGTTCACCCTAGCGTTTTACCCATTCAAGAAAGTTGGCGTTGGCTAGGTTTGTTAGCGAAAGCTATTTATCCTAATCATGCTTTGGCAAAGGAAGCTAAATCACTTAACGAGCTGTATCAGTTATTCCTGCAAGAAGATGGTCATTGGCCTATTCGGGTTAATGAGGCTGAACGTGCGACTGCGCGTGAAACGCATAGAAACAGTGGTAGAACTGCGAAAATGGCTAATAACAGTGTTCATGAGGTTAAAACGACGCAAAGTCAGGATCATTATCGCTATTCTATGGAAGGTGATAACCCCAAAAGTAGTGACAATATGCCTTTCACTTGGGCGCCGGGGTGGAACTCAAATCAAGCGATTCATCAATACCAACAACATGTTGGCGGTGAGTTAATCAGCCAATTAGCAGATGATATTACCCAACAATCTCTGGACTTTACTGATGTTCAAGTACTCAAACCTTGTTGGGTAAGTCAAAGTAATAATGGTAGTGAGAAAATTAATCCAACCGCAGAGCGGAACTTTTTCTTACAAAAACCATGGCATAAGGAAGAGTGGCAAGCGGCATTAGTGCCTGAGTTTATCTTAGTTGAACAAGTTAATGCAGTGGCTGTTTCTAAACAAATGGCAAAAGATAACCATTGGCAAGCGGGGCAATGGCTGAATACTTCTTTACTCGATGGTTATGATAACCAAGTATTAAGCACCGCTGCTAAAGTCTTTATTGATGAGCGGATCAGTGATGACTTAATTTATGGTGAGTTTGATTGCTCAGCTAATCATCAAGTGCAAGATATCAGCCTATCAATCGCCACCGACGAACAAGTGATTGATTACCAAAATAGACTTGAACAACAAAAACAAGCCGCTAAAACACAGCAACAGCAAATTTTAGTCAGGCTCAAACAACAAGATCAATATATTCCTATTCGTTTAGTGACAGGAGGGTTAGACGATGCTTGAGTTTTTTTGGAAAATTTTTGAAATTACTGTCATCTTAGCGCTACTGATCCCTATGGCGGCGATGCTCGTTTGGGTTGAGCGTAGGATGATTGGTATTTGGCAAGACCGATTAGGCCCTAATCGAGTTGGGCCCTTTGGTATTTTGCAGTCCTTTGCTGACTTGTTGAAAATATTGGGCAAAGAAGATTGGATCCCACCCTTTAGTGAAAAACTGGTCTTTACCTTAGCACCAGTCATTGGTGCGGTATGTGTACTGATGAGTTTTGCAGTCATTCCTTTTTCGCCGAGTATCGGAGTATCAGATCTCAATATCGGATTATTATTTTTTCTCGCAATGGCTTCATTAGCGGTGTATTCCGTGGTACTTGCAGGTTGGGCGTCAAATTCTAAATATGCATTGCTTGGCGGTATGCGAGCTGCTGCCCAAACGGTGAGTTATGAAGTGTTTATGGGGCTTTCTGTGATGGGAGTGGTGTTATTAAGCGGCACCTTTAATTTAAGAGAAATTGTTTTAGCACAGTCAGATGGTTGGTTTATTCAAAGTCAGTTTGTTGGTTTTGTCATTTTTCTTATCGCCGGCATTGCCGAGAGCCACCGCCTACCTTTTGATTTACCTGAAGCAGAAACGGAATTAACCGCAGGTTTTCATACCGAATACTCAGGACTGAAATTTGCCTTGTTCTTCTTAGGTGAATATTTAGGTGTCACGCTAATTTCGGCGATGACGGTAGTCTTGTTTTTTGGTGGCTGGATGATGCCAGAGCCGCTTGATACATGGTTACCGCCTTTTATTTGGTTTGTCGCTAAAATCTTTTTCTTCATAATGTTTTTTATATTATTAAGAACCTCGCTGCCTCGCCCACGTTTTGACCAGTTATTGAGTTTTGGTTGGCTAGTCATGTTGCCTTTAGCCTTAGCAAATTTACTGGTTACCGCGTTTTTAAAATTGACAGGAGTACTGTGATGTTTAGCCAATTACGCACCATGTGGTTAGTACTCAAGCATACCTTTACCAAAGCGGATACGGTTGAGTACCCTGAGCAAAAACCGTATTTAGCGCCAAGATATCGCGGTCGAATTATTTTGTCGAGAGATCCTGATGGTGAAGAACGTTGCGTGGCTTGTAACCTCTGTGCTGTAGCTTGTCCTGTTGACTGTATCGCATTACAACAAACCATTGATGATGATGGCAGAAAGCGCGCTGAGTTTTTTCGGATTAATTTTTCTCGTTGTATTTTATGTGGCTTTTGTGAAGAAGCCTGTCCTACTTATGCTATTCAATTAACACCGGATGTCGAGTTGGCGGAATATGATCGTCAAAATCTTGTGTATGAGAAAGAGCATTTATTGATTAAAGGGGTAGGTAAGTACCCTGATTATAGTTTTTATCAACAGTCAGGTATTGCCATCAAAGGCAAAGCCAAAGGACAAGGGGTACAAGAAAAACCACCGATTGATATTAAGGGGTTAATGCCATGAGTTATGCTTTTGCTTCGATAGAAACCTTGTTTTATTTAGCTGGATTGATCGCCATTGTTGCCAGTATTAAGGTTATCACTCAAAAAAATACCGTACATGCCTTACTTTATTTAGTTATTTCTTTGTTGGCGGTAGCGGTTTGTTTTTATTTAATGGGGGCGCCTTTTGCCGCAGGGCTTGAAGTGATTGTTTATGCCGGTGCCATACTGGTGCTGTTTGTTTTTGCCATTATGTTGTTTGGCTTAAAAGAAGATGAGGTTAATCACGCTCCACAAAATAAAGGTTTGTCGATGTGGTTTGGTCCCTGTTTATTAGCACTATGTTTACTGGCTGAAATGATGATTTCATTTGACAGTGCAGATATCCAACATCGTCTTGCAGGGACAGTTGTTAGCTCTAGAGAAGTGGGGATTTTACTGTATGGCCCTTACTTATTGGCTGTTGAAATTGCATCTTTTCTGTTACTTGCCGGTTTAATCGCTGGATATCACTATGCAAAACCAGATATTCAAGGAGGACATCTATGACCACTATTCCCTTAGAACATGTATTAATACTGGCTTGCATCTTATTTGTCATTGGTTTCATTGGCGTGGTTGTAAGGAAAAACACCTTGTTTATGTTGATGAGTTTAGAAGTAATGCTTAATGCTGTTGGTGTTGCTTTTATTGGTGCAGGCAGTGTTTGGCAACAAGCGGATGGTCAGGTGATGTTTATTTTAATTTTAACCCTTGCTGCAGCCGAAGTTGCGGTTGGGTTAGCGCTACTTATTCGCATGCAGCAACGTTTCAAATCTCTAGATATTGACTGTTTAAGTCAACTTAAAGGATAGGTGAATTAATGTTACTTAGTTTATTACCTTTTTATCCATTAGTGAGTTTTTTATTGTTAATCACTTTAAGTAAACGGTTGTCATGGTTACATGTCAGTGCCTTAAGTGTTGGTTCTATGCTGTTATGTGCATTAACAAGCTTGGTATTGCTTAATCAAATAAATCAACTTGATAATGGCGTGATCACAGCACACTTATGGCAGTGGTTTTCATTAGCTAATGCTAGCGGTTTTACCGAAGTTAACTTTGCCTTTTATCTGGATGGTTTATCCGCAGTGATGATTTCGGTGGTCTCTGGAGTGGGTTTTCTTATTCATGTTTTTGCTGCTGCTTACATGAAAGAAGATGAAAACTTTGCTCGCTTTATGGCCTATATGAATTTATTTATTGTCGCTATGCTGATCTTAGTCTTAGCGGATAATTTAGTGCTGCTTTACCTTGGCTGGGAAGGCGTTGGGCTGTGTAGTTTCTTATTAATTGGTTTTTGGTACCAAGATAAAGCCAATGTCAAAGCGGCAAAAAAAGCCTTTATTGTCACTCGTGTTGGCGATACGGCAATGGCGATTGGCTTGTTTATGTTATTTAAGTCCTTAGGTAGCATGGATATCAACGAAATTGGTCAGTTAGCAACCTTGCATTGGCAAGTGGGCAGTGAGCAAGCGTATTGGATTTGTTTATTATTACTTGGCGGTGCGGTGGGTAAATCAGCGCAGCTGCCTTTGCAAACATGGTTACCTGATGCCATGGCGGGGCCGACTCCGGTTAGTGCTTTAATTCATGCCGCCACTATGGTTACTGCTGGGGTTTATTTGATCGCCAGAATGAATGCTTTATTTGTGCTTTCTCCAGAGGTAATGAATTACGTTGCTTGGGTGGGAGCCAGTACCCTACTTCTGGCTGGGTGTGCGGCACTTGTACAATCTGATATTAAACGGGTATTAGCGTATTCAACCATGAGCCAAATTGGCTATATGATGCTGGCCTTAGGGGCAGGGGCGTGGTCGGCAGGTATATTTCATTTAATGACCCATGCCTTTTTTAAAGCGTTATTATTTTTAACCGCAGGTGCAGTGATTTATGCCTTACATCATCAACAGAATATTTTCAAAATGGGTGGTGTGTTAAAACGTTTACCGATTGAGTCGACATTATTTATTATTGGCTTGATCTGTTTGATGGCACTACCCGGCACCTCAGGTTTCTTCTCAAAAGAAGCTATCATTGCCGAGCTATGGTCGTCTACGACTGCTGGCGCTGCTTTATGGTGGTGCGCAATTATAGGCGCGCTTATCACCAGTATTTATAGTTGCAGGTTATTTTTTATTGCCTTTTTAGGCACGGAACGTTTTACTCATCCGGTTGAAAACTCAACCAGTAAATTATTAATGGGCGCGTTATTTACCTTGGCGTTATTATCCTTCATTGGAGGCTTTATCGCCCCAGACTTATCAGGAATATTTGCTAGTGTCGATAGCAATAACTCAATAGGGGAAGAACCCGGTTGGTTGCATACGGTTGCGATTATAACGCCGTTTGTTGGTATTGCCTTATCATGGTTTATTTTTAAAGGTTACCGACGAGGTGATGCCGACTTACTATCTGCAGCAGAGCAAAGTATTAGCTCAAGCAAGGTAAAAGTTTTTTGTAACTCAGGTTTAGGTTTTGACCGTTTATATGAGATGACGTTGATTAAACCGTTTGTCTTTTTAGCAAAACTTAATCGTCGAGATGTCGTTGATCAATTGATAATGACCAGTGCTTGGTATGTAGGGTTATGGCGAGATGTTTTAGTGTTTAGTCAAAATGGTCTATTACGTTGGTACGCCGCCGCCTTTGCTTTGGGATTAGTGATCTTGATAGGAGGGACATTATTATGATCATTACTTTGCTTATCTTAGCATTAATACTATCAGGGGCGTTGTCATGGTTTGCCGAATCACGAAAATCCGGCAGTGCAAAAATGGTCGCGTTAGTGTCAAGCTTATTCTTGGCGCTAAGTTTTATTGTTTATTTGTTGAGTAGCCACAATGACTTTAGTCAACTGGTGCTGTTAGCTGACGTTTCTTGGATCGATACGTTTAACATCCGTTACTCAATTGCTCTCGACCATTTAAGCAATATGCTGCTGTTATTAACCTTTTTATTATTGTTGGTGGCGGTGCTCATTTCTTGGCGTGAGATCACTCACCGCGTTGGCTTTTATTATTTCAATTTAATGCTCACCATCGCTGGCATTGTAGGGGTCTTTACCGCGGTTGACTTGTTTTTATTTTTCTTCTTCTGGGAAGTGATGTTATTACCTATGACAGCCTTAATTGCTATATGGGGTCATGAAAACAAACACTTTGCGGCAATTAAGTTTTTTATCTTTACCCAAGTAAGCAGTCTATTAATGTTGGTGGCGATTATTGTCATGGCCTATCTTCATCAACAACAAGTTGGACAACTAAGTTTTGCTTACCAAGATTGGCTAAACCTTAAACTTCCTGATGAGCTTGCTTATTATATGATGTTAGGCTTTTTTATCGCTTTTGCGGTTAAGTTACCTTCTTTTCCGGTGCATAGTTGGTTACCTGATGCTCATACCCAAGCCCCAACGGCGGGCAGTGTGTTATTGGCGGGTGTTCTCTTAAAAACAGGAGCCTACGGTTTAATTCGCTTTGTCATTGTCTTGTTTCCTCAAGCGAGTACTGAGTTTGCACCTATTGCGGCGATATTGGCATTGGTGAGTATTTTATATGGCGCTAAAATGGCGTTTGCGCAAACCGATTTTAAACGTCTGGTTGCCTACAGCAGTATTAGCCATATGGGCTTTGTGATGCTGGCGTTATTTTCCTTTAATGCCAATGCTTTCCAAGGGGCGATCATTACCCTAGTCGCTCATGGCTTAAGTAGTGCTGCCTTATTTGCTTTTGCAGGCATGATCTACGCGCGTATTCATTCTCGAGATTTGGCTATGATGGGAGGCTTTTGGAAGTCTGCGCCATTGATGGGCGGTTTTGCTTTAGCCTTTGCGGCATCGGCGTTTGGTTTACCGGGATTAGCGAATTTTGTTGGTGAGTTCTTTAGCTTAATTGGCTCATATCAACGTTTTCCAGTGATCACGATATTTGCGGCATTAGGTATTATCGGCTCGGCCATTTATGGGATGATGTTATTTCAATCAAGTTTTCAAGGTCCGGTAAAACATTCATTTATTGATCTGTCTGTACGAGAAGGTTTTATTGCTATTAGCTTATTTAGTGCTTTATTAATACTGGGGTTATTCCCGAATTTAGTTTTTCAATTTACCTTTAATGGAGGCCTATAATGGATCTTTCAGCCTTTATTTCCTTAACGCCTCAGTTAATTATTGCTAGTGGTGTTGTGCTCGCGATGTTATTAGTGGCATGGCAGCGTAGCCAAAAGATGATTGCTTACTTCACTACCCTCATTCTGTTGATGGCTATTATTGCCACTGTGAATGCAATGGGCGGTGAAAAGACCTTTATTACTACCCTATTAGCGGTGGATGATTATAGCCGCTATGCTTTTATTTTAGTGCTTGTCAGCAGCCTTTGTTGTGTGTATTTAAGTACTCTGACGCTTTGTCAGGGTGTGGAAGTGCATGATGAATATTACCTACTGTTATTGCTGGTTGTTTTAGGAGCAGGCATCCTGATTGTCAGTGAACATTTTGCCAGTTTATTTCTAGGGTTTGAAATACTCAGTATTGCCTTGGTGGGGTTGGTTGGGTATTTTAGACAATCACAATTTTCTGTTGAAACAGGTTTTAAATATTTAATATTAAGTGCCAGTGCGTCAAGTTTTATGCTACTCGGTATCGCATTTATCTACGCACAAACAGGGGATTTAAGTTTTTCTCATGCGGTGATAGAACAGGCGAATATCACGTTATATGCTTCGTTAAGTCAGAGTGTGTTATATCAATTAGGTTTTATCTTATTCTTTGCAGGCATTGCTTTTAAACTATCGTTAGTGCCTTTTCATTACTGGACTCCAGATGTTTATCAAGGTGCCTCCACACCTGTGACGCTATTGTTAGCGACTGTCTCTAAATGCGCGATGTTTATTGTGCTATTAAAATGTTGCTTTACTGCCAGTCATTTTTCTTTGATCCAAGGCTCTAATGTTTTTTCTTTTATTGCTTGGTTGGCTATTTTGTCAATGATTGTTGGTAATTGCTTGGCACTCAAACAGCAAAAAATTAAACGCTTGTTAGGTTATTCGTCGATAGCTCACATGGGATATTTACTGATTGTTGTGCTACTAGGGAATTTAGCAGGTATTGATTTTGCTTGGCAGAGTGTCTTGTTTTATCTATCCGCCTATTTGTTAGCTAATGTTTCTATCTTTACCGTATTAACATTTGACGATAAATTAGCAAAAGGAGATGCGGTAACGATTGACAGTTGGCAAGGTTTATTTTGGCGCCAGCCTTTATTGGCAACCTTGGTGATATTCTCTGTATTAAGTTTTGCTGGTATTCCTTTAACCGCGGGTTTTATTGGAAAATTCTATTTAGTTTCTTTTGCTGCGGATCACGCGCTATGGTCTTTACTGGCGGCGCTAATTGTTGGTAGTGGTATTGCGCTGGCTTATTATTTACCAATAATATTTGCACTATTTTGTGAGCCTCAATCGACTCCCGAGGAAAACGTACAGCGTGAGATTACATTAGCTGACAAGTCGGTAGTAAGTCTTTATATTGCATTAGGTTTTGTTTTAGGGATTTACCCTGATGTGATAGGTAAATTGCTTCAACAATTATGAGGGATTGGTTAAATTGACAAACAATTTGTTTAATTGACTATTCGTTCTTTTAATTATTACTCCCCTTAACAGAGGTTTTTCTTAATCTATTGTTATTTATAGATATTTATCTTTGGCTTAATATTTGAATAAATAGCCAAGTTATAATAATAAATTAAGGACATCCCTATGAAATATACAAAGATTATTGCCGCCCTCGGGTTAACAACATTAATGAGTGGTTGTGTTGTTATCGCTTCTACACCTTCTCGCGCTAATTTCCATCAGCATCAAGAATTAACCATTAGTGCCGAAACCCTAACGGCGATGGATATTGAAGCAGGCTCTGGCAGTTTGATTATTCGTGGTGATGAAGGCTTAACGACTATTAAAGTGACTGCCGATATCTATACCGATAAAAAAAATCCTGATGATTATCAGCTAACTTTAGATAAATCCGCGAAAACAGCATTTTTAGTGGCCAAAAATAATAACTCATCGGGTTTTTGGCTAGGAAATTCACCACGTATTGATTTGGTTGTACATTTACCAGCGGCGATGATGTTAGATGTTAATGATGGCTCTGGGGATATTGAAATTAACAATATTCAAGGCAGTCTTGATGTCAATGATGGTTCTGGTGATTTAACCATCGAAAATATTGGCAGTAACGTTAGTATTAAAGATGGCTCTGGCGAAATTGAAATCAGCCATGTTAGAGGCGCATTAAATATTAATGATGGCTCAGGTGAAATCACTATTGATACTGTTGAAGGTGATTTAACCATAGATGATGGTTCTGGGACAATTTACGCTAAGAATATCACAGGAAATGCTGATATCGATGATGGCTCTGGTGACCTAACGGTTAAACAAGTAACCGGTACTGTCACCATAGATGATGGTTCAGGTAGTATTAATATTGATAATGCTGGCGGCCTAAAAATTCTCGAGTCGGGATCTGGTGGCTTAAAAGTTAACAATGTTAAAGGTGGTTTTCAGATCGATAGCTAAGCTACCTTCCTTGTAAAATTAAATGCCTCAAAATACCTTTTGAGGCATTTTTTATACCAACTTGATCATTAAATTAATATATTTGGCGTTTTTAGCTATTAATCTCTTGCTTCTATTTTGAACACCTGTATAATGCGCGCCTCGATATTGAGTGGTGGAGCTACTCGATATATTTAAAAAAGTGTGGGGTTATCCCAATAGACTTGCCCAGCTGGTTTCCTAATCCAGCTATAGAATGTGCCTTAAGTCTTCCGGTGGTTTCCTCGTTATTGAACGCAGGGGTTGTTAGCTTACAGCTATACCTGCCATTGAGAAGACAAAATTTATGTTAAATATTGACAACGCCTCTGTAGGCTTTGATGCCCTTGGTTTGCCTGAAAACTTATTATCTGCTTTAACTGCTTTAGGGTTTGAAACTTCAACGCCTATTCAAGCGAAAACTATTCCACCTTTGTTAGAAGGTTTTGACGTGCTTGGTGAAGCGCAAACAGGTACCGGTAAAACCGCTGCTTTTGGCTTACCCGCGTTAGCGAAAATTGATACCTCAATTAGAAAACCACAATTGATGGTTTTAGCACCGACTCGTGAATTAGCAATGCAAGTTGCAGAAGCAATTGAAAGCTTTGCTAAAAACATGAAAGGCCTAAAAGTTGCTACTTTATATGGTGGCCAATCTTATGGTCCACAATTTCAACAATTAGAGCGTGGTGCTCAAGTAGTTGTTGGTACACCAGGCCGATTAATGGACCACCTTCGTCGTAAAAGCCTTAAATTAGACCAGTTGAAAGTTTGTGTACTTGATGAAGCCGATGAAATGTTAAACATGGGCTTTTTAGAAGACATCACTTGGACACTTGATCATGTGCCAGATACTACTCAAATGTGTTTGTTCTCGGCAACTATGCCAGCGGGCATTCGTAAAATTGCTAATCGTTTCTTAAAAGAACCTGTTCATATAAAAATTGCCGCAGTTAAGAAAGAAAAAGCCAATATTACTCAATATGCTTGGAAAGTGAGTGGAATTCAAAAAATTACTGCTTTAACACGTATTGCTGAAATCGTTGACTATGATGCGATGATTATTTTTGTTCGTACTCGTAACGATACTGTTGATGTTGCAGAAAAATTAGAACGTGCTGGTTATCCTGCTGTTGCATTAAATGGCGATATGAACCAACAACAACGTGAAAGAACGATTGACCAATTAAAGTCAGGTGGTTCTTCTATTTTAGTGGCAACCGATGTTGTTGCTCGTGGTTTAGATATTCCTCGTATTTCATTAGTGATTAACTATGACTTACCAAGTGATAATGAATCATATGTTCACCGTATCGGTAGAACAGGTCGTGCTGGACGTGAAGGTACAGCAATTTCTTTTGTTCGTCCTCGTGAAATGTACTCATTACGTCATTATGAGCGTTTAACTTCTGGTGTAGTTAAGAGCTATGATTTACCAAATATTCAAGAAATTGGTAAAAAACGTATTGAAAAAACACGTGTAGAAATGGCTTCGATTATTGCTGAAAAAGATTTAACTGCAATGCGTGAAATTATTGAAGGTATGGCTGCAGAGTCTGAACTTTCAATGGCTGATTTAGCGGCAGCTTTATTGTTCCAAAAACAATTAAAGCAGCCTTTACAGCCTAAAGAAGACCCTAAACCTCGCCGTGATGCTCGTAGTGAAGGTCGTGAACGTAATGACCGAGATGGTAGAGGTCGTAATGATTCTCGTCGTGATGTTCGTGGTGAAGGTCGTGGCCGTGACAATCGTGCTGAACGTGCTCCTCGTAAGGCAAAAGAAGTACGTAATGACGTTGATTGGCAGACTTACCGTTTAGAAGTAGGTAAAGAGCATGGTGCTAAGCCTGGTGATATTGTTGGTGCAATTGCTAACGAAATTTCATTAGACAGTAGCTATATCGGTCAAATTAACTTACATGAGCGTCATACGTTTGTTCAGTTACCAAAAGGTATGCCTGACAAGTCATTCTCACAGTTAAAACGTGTTCGTGTTCGTCGTCAAGCCTTAGAGATTACCGTATCTGATACGCCAGTGGCTGCAGAACGTCCACGTCGTAAAACAGAAAGAAGTGATCGTCCAAGACGTGCCAATTAATACTTAGTTTATTGAACTAGATAAAGTCGCTAATTTAGCGGCCTATTAAATAAAAAAGTGGCTATTCAAGAAATTGAATAGCCACTTTTTGTATAGAAACATTGAAAAGAAAAGCCCCCGTAATTCCTGTGGAGTACAGTAAACTTTACTGACCCAATATAGCGTTTGGAATGAAGTGTATTGGTTTAAACCTTAATCTCACACCGTGAGTGACTCTGCCAAGTGTTTATTGGTATCAGTCAAGCCCAGCCATTACCTGTGCTCGATTCCTGTCTAATAAAGCTTGATAGGTTTTATCGCCAAGGCCAACGTCAATAAATAATTGCTTCATAATGGCCTCAGGATATAGGTAAGCATTATAGTCGGGCAACCAGCCGTTATTCATCATACTCAGTATCATTTTTTTGGTTTTTTCGTTGTGCTGCCTAAATAACAACCAGCGCGCATAATAGATATCTTTTCGAACATGACTCTGGGCTAAACTGTTATCAAGTTGTTGGGCCAAGTCGCTAACTGATGGCATTTTACCGCGTTTGGCTTGTAACTGGACAAAATAGGTCAGCAAATTACGATTCTTAGCGGTCAATACTATTTCCCCCCGTGTTTCT
>Ga0105355_10004058_pt1 | contig 12652 bp, 14 predicted proteins | sample GOMGulsemesocosm_2_FD_83508 | JGI IMG/M metagenome (GOLD analysis project Ga0105355, IMG submission 83508) | Methane-oxidizing microbial communities from mesocosms in the Gulf of Mexico - GOM9C Gulf of Mexico | ecosystem: Environmental > Aquatic > Marine > Cold seeps | place: Gulf of Mexico... | reverse complement strand
TCAAATTACACAGAAGCACAGTGAATCATTATCTTCAAATGATTCACTGTGTGCATGTACAACTTCGAATTTCGAAGTTGATAGTCTATTGATTCATTAATAGTTGAGATTTCTTGGTCTAACAATGATAACTACCCGACAAGATTGATAATCCTATTTGAGATCTTATTTAAGACTCAACACCTCGTACATTTTTAAACATAAATGACTCAAATATAAAGTGTTTATGATTGAAGGTTGGTTAGTCCAAGAGAAACTGGTTTTATTAGAAGGAAATAAAAATCCTCTGAGTCTAAAAGTTATTTTTGCTTTGTATGATAAGTCGAACTGCTCACCTTCAGACATATTGAAACATGCAAAAGTTGGGGTTGAAACACAAGATACCCCTTGAAAATTAACATTGTTGTCATGTTTTATTTAAAGGGCATAATATCCACTCGACCAGCTTTATCACACTCCATTTAAGATTGGATAGTAATTAGAGTTTTTACCTAAAGTGAACATAATGTGAAAATTGGGGACCTAAACCAAAATTGAAAAGTGAATTCATATTCCTTTGATTTTTCTCAACATTATAGCTTTCCCTAAGTAAACATACGATAAGGTTTTTAGCTATTTCCGCCACAAATAAAAAATTAGTTAGTGATTCTCTGAAACCATGTTCACCGTATACTTAGGTATTTCAACCACCATATCTTCATCGGCAACAACCGCCTGACAACCCAAACGTGAATCAGGCTCTAAGCCCCAGGCTTTATCGAGCATATCGTCTTCTAATTCATCGCTTTCTGCCAACGAATCGAAACCTTCGCGCACAATGATATGACATGTAGTACAAGCACAGACTTTCTCACAAGCATGCTCTATGCCAATATCGTTTTTCAATGCCACATCTAAAACGCTTTCGCCTTTCTTTGCTTCAACAACGGCTCCATCTGGACATAATTCATCATGGGGAAGAAATATAATTTGTGGCATAACAGGTAGTTCCTAATAATAAATTTTGTTAAACATAAAAATTTTTACGCCACAAAGTGACGTATTTTAAAGACGAAATAGACTAATTAAATATCTTCGACTGAATGGCCTGACAGTGCTGTTCGAATAGAAGAGTCCATTCGACGCTCAGCAAAAATAGCTGTGCTATCATTCAGTTTTTCTATAGCCGCTTCGATATCAGCGGTAATACTCGTTTGGCTAATCTTTGCAAGTTCTGTGATTGCAGCATTTATTTGTTCAAGTTCTTCATTGGATAATAAATGACCATCATCTTTAATTGCCGATTGAATTGACTCAATCACTCTTGCTGATTCTACTTGCTGTTCTTTTAGCATTCTTGCTTGCATATCTTCTTCAGCATTGTTCATAGATTCCATTAACATAGAAGTTATTTGATGCTCTTCTAAACCAAAGGAAGGTTTTACTTCAATGCTTGCTTCAACGCCAGTCGATTTTTCCATCGCAGAAACTTCTAAAAGTCCATCCGCATCTACTTTAAAGGTAACTCTTATATGCGCGGCTCCTGCCGTCATAGCGGGAATACCGCGCAACTCAAAACGTGCCAACGAGCGACAGTCATCAACAAGTTCACGTTCACCTTGCAGCACATGAACAGCCATAGCTGTCTGTCCATCTTTAAAGGTGGTAAATTCTTGTGCTTTGGCTACAGGAATTGTGGTATTTCTTGAGATGACTTTTTCTACTAATCCGCCCATAGTTTCCAAACCAAGTGACAACGGAATAACATCAAGTAATAACATATCACTGTCTGGTTTATTACCAGCTAAAATATCAGCTTGAATAGCAGCACCTACAGCAACAACTTTATCAGGATCAATAGAAGTTAGTGGCGTTTGTTTAAAGTACTTCTCTACTTCATCTCTAACCAGTGGCACGCGTGTTGAGCCACCAACCATAACAACTTCAATGATTTCATCAATATTAACTTCAGCATCTTTTAACGCACGACGGCAAGCTCGTAAAGTTTTAGCTACTAAAGAGCCAATTAAACCGTTTAATGTCTCGCGACTTACTATTAATGACCACGAATCGCCAGTATCTGAAGTCAAACTAATTTCACTTTCACTATTGTCGCTTAATTGTTCTTTCAATCCTCTAGCTTGCTGCAGTAATTGACGTTCCATTGAAGCAGATAATGGGCGTTTAAGTTCAGACTGCTCAATGAGATAGTCAACTAAAATAGCATCAAAATCATCACCACCTAAGGCTGAATCGCCTCCTGTAGCTAGTACCTCAAATACACCTTTATTAAGACGTAAAATTGAGATATCAAAAGTGCCGCCGCCCAAATCGTAAACTGCGATAATACCTTCTTGTTTACCTTGATGTTCGTTATCTAAACCGTATGCTACCGCGGCAGCTGTTGGCTCATTTAATAAACGTAAAACATTCACACCAGCCAATTTAGCAGCGTCTTTAGTACTATGGCGTTGAGCATCGTCAAAGTAGGCAGGTACCGTTATAACAACACCAGTGAGTTCTCCGCCTAAAGCATCGCCAGCTCTTTTTGCTAGTGTTTTTAAGATCTCTGCTGAAACTTGCACCGGGTTTACACTGCCCTGTCTAGTTTCAATAACAGGGTGATTTTCATCACCGCTAAAGTTATAAGGAAGTGCCGGATATTTTGCTTTGATATCAGCCAGGGAGCGACCAATTAAACGTTTGGCAGAAACTACAGTGTTTTGCGGGTCCGAAACGGAAAATGCCTGAGCTTCTTCACCGGTTAACACTTTGTTATCACCCTGGTAGCTAACAACCGAGGGTAAAATATCTTTACCGTTTTCATCGGCTAAGGTTTGTGGGCTACCACTTTGGATACTTGCGATTAATGAATTAGTTGTGCCTAAATCTATACCCGCAGCTAATCTGTGTTCATGAGGAACGGTGCTTAACCCAGGTTCTGCAATTTGTAATAATGCCATAACAAGTTTCTTTAAATTTATTTTATTAAGTTAATTTTCTAATCGAATGTTTCTTTATCTTATCTAACGGTAAATAGAAAACCAAATGAGTTCGCCATGTCTCCATAAAGAGACTTTACAGTTTTAATCATCAAAAAGAAGGTCTTCTAGTCGATCTAATTCTATGTGCAGTTTTTGGTAGAACTTTAATTTATACAAATCTTCGCAAGCTTTTAAATTAGCGGCTTCAGTATTTTCATTTAATTTAACTTGCATTGCTTTAAATAATAGCGCAAATTCTTGATCCAGTGTTTGTGTAACCTCGAAAATTGCAGCATTAATATCATCAGCATATTTAACTTCCGCTAACATCTCGCGCAACTCCATTTGACGCATCAAAAAACTGTTATTTGAAAATGATGCTTGTTCACTTGGCATCTCAGTATTGCGAATTTTAAGCATATACGCAGCACGCTTCAGTGGGTTTTTGAGTGTTTGATAGGCGTCATTTATCATCGATGACTTTTGCACTGCAAGCAATTGGTCTTGACTAGAAGCATGGGCAAATCTGTCTGGATGAACGGCTTTTTGAAGATTTTGATACGTTTGGGCTAAAGCTTTTGTATCGATTGTAAATTTGCTATCTAAGCCAAATAGTTGAAAATAATTCACAGATTACACTCTATTTAAAGATAAATACAAGACGCCATTTTCTCTTTATGGTGGTATCAATTTGTACTATTGATAACGTCATCCTCGAATTTCTCTAATCGAGGATCTTGCTTTAATTCTCAAGATTGCGGTTAAAAACTGGCGGAATGATGACACTTACTGACACCAAGTTAATGCTGCTTTTATATTTTAAAGTTTCGCCACGAACTGAAACCTATAGAGAGTCAAAGCAGCGTTACTAATTGAAATAAGTTAGACGTTAAAACTTTCGCCACAACCGCATTCACCTTTCGCATTAGGATTAGTGAATTTAAAGCCCTCGTTTAAGCCTTCTTTAACGAAGTCCAATTCAATTCCACTAAGGTAAACTAAACTTTTACCATCAATGATAATATTAACATTATCTATCGAGAAAACTTGATCATCTTCATTTAAATCATCTACAAACTCAAGCACATAAGCTAAACCTGAACAACCAGTAGTTTTTATACCCAATCGCAAACCTAAGCCTTTGCCTCGGTTTGCCATAAATGATTTAACCCGCTCTGATGCGGCTGCTGTCATGGTGACTGACATACTACGACCCCACCTCTAACCTTGTTTACTACGGTAATCTTCGATCGCTGCTTTAATGGCATCTTCAGCCAATATAGAACAATGAATTTTTACTGGCGGTAACGCTAATTCTTCAGCGATAGCTGTATTTTTAATTTCACCAGCTTCATCAATCGACTTGCCTTTAACCCATTCTGTTACAAGTGAGCTAGAAGCTATTGCAGACCCACAACCGTAGGTTTTAAATTTAGCATCTTCGATAATACCGTCATCTGATATTTTCAATTGCAATTTCATTACATCACCACAAGCGGGTGCACCTACCATACCTGTTGCTACCGATGGATCGTTTTTATCCATTGAGCCAACATTGCGTGGGTTTTCATAATGATCTATTACTTTTTCACTGTAAGCCATAATATTTTCTCCTGCTTGCTCTTAGTGAGCAGCCCATTCAATTGAGTCTAAATCGATACCATCTTTGAACATTTCCCAAAGTGGGGACATATCACGTAAGTGGCCAATTGATTTTTGAATAATGTTAATTGCGTGATCAATCTCTTCTTCTGTCGTAAAACGGCCAAAGCTAAAGCGAATAGAGCTATGAGCCATTTCATCATTTAAACCTAATGCACGTAGTACATATGAAGGTTCTAAACTTGCCGAAGTACAAGCTGAACCTGAAGAAACCGCTAAATCTTTTAGTGCCATTATTAATGATTCACCTTCAACAAAGTTGAAACTAACATTTAAATTGCCAGCATAACGTTTATCAAAATCACCATTAACGAAAACTTGTTCCATTGAATTCAAACCAGCCCATAAACGATCACGCATTTTAGTAACGTGTTCCATGTCTTGTGCCATTTCTTCTTTAGCAATACGGAAAGCTTCACCCATACCAACAATTTGATGCGTTGCTAATGTGCCAGAACGCATACCGCGTTCGTGCCCGCCTCCATGCATTTGTGCTTCCAAGCGAATACGAGGCTTACGACGCACATATAAAGCACCGATGCCTTTAGGGCCATAAATTTTGTGTGCCGAGAAAGACATTAAGTCGACTTTCAAATGTTGCATGTCGATGGCAATTTTACCGGCACTTTGCGCAGCATCAACGTGGAAGGCAATTTTACGTGCTCGACACATTTCGCCAATTTCACTAATATCCTGAATAACACCAATTTCATTATTAACATGCATGATGCTAACTAAAACAGTATCGTCACGCATCGCGGCACTTAATTTATTTAAGTCAATCAAGCCATTTTTTTCAGGATCAAGATAAGTCACTTCAAAACCTTGGCGCTCTAATTCACGGCATGGATCGAGTACGGCCTTATGCTCGGTTTTGCAAGTGATAATGTGCTTGCCTTTTTTACTATAAAAATTAGCTACACCTTTTATCGCAAGGTTATCAGATTCAGTTGCACCTGAAGTAATTACGATTTCACGAGGATCAGCATTAATTAATTCTGCAATCTGGTTACGTGCAATATCAACAGCTTCTTCTGCTTGCCAACCAAATTTATGTGAACGCGAGGCAGGGTTACCAAAATGACCATCTGTGGTCATATATTCCATCATTTTTTCCGCAACACGTTTATCAACAGGAGTCGTTGCAGAATAATCAAAATAAATAGGAAGCTTCATAAGCTAACATTCTCCAAGGTAAATCAACACGTCTGCTATAGCAGGTCGTGCATAATATTTTTTGTCTCAATTAACGTTTCAAACGCCAACGTTTTATCAGCCTTTTGATGCTGACTATCTTGTCTTTTTGAAATTGTTTTAACACTTCCCTGCTTAACAAGTTCGGCCAAAGAAATGCCTTTTAAAAAATCTTCAATTCTTGTGCTCAAATCTTCCCACAAGGTATGTGTTAGGCATTGATCGCCACCTTGGCAATTTCCTTTGCCCATACATTTAGTGGCATTGATACTTTCATCTACAGCTGAAATAACATCCGCTACAGTGATTTCAGCTGAGCATCTGCCCAAACGATAACCGCCACCTGGGCCACGAATACTTGTTACCAAGCCGTCTTTACGTAAACGAGAAAACAATTGCTCTAAATAAGATAATGAAATCCCTTGTCTTTCAGAAATATCAGCAAGGGGTACAGGTCCTGAAGCAGCATGTATAGCTACGTCAAGCATAGCAGTAACGGCATAACGCCCTTTGGATGTGAGTTTCATTATGTGCCCTAATTCTTACGTTAAGAATACAATTCACGATTATCTAAATTACCAAGCTTTAATCGCTGCGCAATTTTACATAACCTTATAAATTAGTCAAGTAAATACCCGAGTAAACCACTCAGGTATTTTACCTTGCACAATATAATAGTCAATTAATTTCTATCAGGTGTTGTTTTGAATCAAGAAAATGAACATAAGCTTGAATCGATATTGCTTTCTAGCGTTCTGTATAACGTATAGGTAAAATCACCACGTTTAATCTTTGATGGCGCGAAGTTTATCTATTAAATCTCAGGATCAAAACTTTCAACAATTGTTTCTCTTCGCTTAGCGGCGGCAATTTCATCTTCAACAAACTCACCGACTCTTAATTCAGGTAAATCTTCCTGGCAAACTTCTCCACCTAGTTGATTAACTTCTTTGCATAAAGAAGACACTTTAGTATCCATTAGATGCATATGATCCAACATTCTTCCTATCGCTTTTGCGACAGGATCTGGATTGTCAGCCGATACCGCATAGGCATCAAAGCCGAACTTTTCCGCAGCCTTTTCACGATCACTCGATTGTTCTTTATCTTTACTTGTGTTGACAATCCGGCCAGGGATCCCCACAGCGGTTGCATTTTCAGGCAAGTCTTTTACGACTACCGAATTAGAACCAACCTTACCGCCATTGCCAATAAGAATAGGACCAAGTACTTGAGCGCCAGCACCTATAACGACATTATTTCCTAAAGTAGGATGACGCTTACCAGCTTTCCAACTTGTACCACCTAAAGTTACTCCTTGATAAAGAGTAACATCGTCACCAATTTCCGCAGTACCACCAATAACAACGCCCATGCCATGATCAATAAAAAAGCGTCTACCTATAGTTGCACCTGGGTGAATTTCTATCCCGGTTAACCAACGAGCAAAAGTTGATAAGGTTCGGGCCAACCATAATAACTCAGCCCGCCAAAGTCGATGGCTTAGTCGATGACACCAAATTGCATGCATTCCGGGGTAATTTGTTAGTACTTCAAATACCGTACGTGCCGCAGGATCTCTATCAAAGACACTATCGATATCTTCTTTGATACGACTAAACATAATCTTTCCTTATCATTTTTTATTTAACTCAAGCTCTTTGTAATTACCAATAAATTACTTTTTGGCCGTTCTTTCAACTGAGGCTAACATGCCTCGTAGCATTTTTACTTCTTTAACATCAGGTCTTGCACGATTAAATAGACGACGTAATTTTGTCATCACCAAACCGGGATGGCTTGGTACAATAAACCCTGTCGCTTTTAATGCATCTTCAAAATGCTGATATAAACGTTCAGTTTCGGCCACAACCGGATATTCATCTTCAGTTACTACACTATTTTCTTCATTTTCATTATCTTGCTTAACTGCCACAGGTTTGGTTTCAGCCGCTTTTTTTGCTAATTTTTCTTGTGCAATTAAATAACTCGTTCTTACTTCATAACTTAAGGTCTGAACTGCCATCGCTAGATTTAATGAACTATATTCAGGGTTTGCCGGTATTTGTACGTGAAAGTGACAAAGTTGTAATTCTTCATTCGTTAAACCGCTGCTTTCACGGCCGAAGACTAAGGCAACAGGATAATTCACCACTTCGTCAATCAACTTCTCCCCACAACCTCTTGGCTCCAACATAGGCCAAGGTAAAGTACGTGAACGGGCGCTGGTACCAACAACTAAACCACATTCATTTATTGCCTCTTCCAAAGTGCTCACAACTTTTGCATTAGCAAGCACATCGGTCGCTCCTGCTGCCATAGCTTGCGCTTGACCGTTTGGCATTTCTTTTGGATCAACAAGTATAAGCTGACTCAAACCCATAGTTTTCATAGCTCTAGCAGCAGAGCCTATATTACGGCAATCGGATGTATTAACTAAAATTATTCGAACATTATCTAACTGGGGTACTATATTTTTATCTGACATTTTATTTATCTACTTTGATGGCTATTTACACACAACCATTTGCTAAAAAACACCTACCAAAAACCAATAACGAGTGACCAAGGTAATAAATTTTTAATAGCCCATCTAGACGGCTAAAATTGTCGATAATTCTATCACAGAACAATAGCGGTGTCGGCATTAAAAAGCACTATATATTTAAAGCATTTATAGTGCGATTCATTCTGAATTAGAGCATAAATTTATATACTGAATTTTATTTTTACTTATTACATAGTTTATATTTATTTATATTGTGAAGGACTAGTAACTTAAAAATCCATAATTAGTCGTTGATCTAAACGTTGAAACAATGCTTAACATTTATTATCTTGCCTTTAGTACAATATTTAAATTAGAATTACCACTATATACAAACGTATTTTGATAGTTCTCTTTTGAACTAATTTTTGATTGTTTTTGGGATTTGAATTGTGCAACTAAATAAAAGCATTAAAAGTATCATTGCTGTGTGGCTAAGTGCCATATTGCTAATGCTATCTTTTGCTGCAGCTGCACATGAACTTAGTCATATCGAAGACGGTGCGAATACCCATTGTACCTTGTGTTTTCATCAGCATCAGCTCGATAAAATACTGCCCAGTCATAATTTTAATTTACGTCCTATTACGCAAACCTATGAATTGGTAAGTACTGAATTACCACAGTATATTTCAGCTCATTGCACTGTTTTTCAAAGTCGTGCCCCTCCTGAATTTTCTTAATAAATAGCCTGCTAACCTCCTCTACTGAATATTAATCAACTTATACCGAGGAAGTTTCACCATTAACGCCATTTTGGCATAAATAACAATGCTCTGTATTGTTATTCTTCTTGCTATTTCTTTGTTCTAAACAAAGAAATAGCAAGGGCTAGTCTGATAATTTGATAGCGAACACCTATCATTGTTAGGCAAATTATTTTGGAAAAAAAATGAAAGAATTAAACCCTCACTGTTATAGCTTGTTTTTAGCGACAAGTTTATTGTTACCTAGTGCATTAGCACAAGACTCCAGTTTATCTAACCCTTCTATAAGCGCAGTACTTGATGGTTATTATCAAAACACTGACCGTCCATTAGCAGAACGCCAGGCCGGTTTTGGCTTAGGAGAAACAGAATTGGCCTTAAGCGCTAATATCGATGAGTTATTTTTTGGCAAACTTACTACTGTTATTGAGTCTCATGACGGGGAAAGCGAATTTACATTAGAAGAAGCCTTTATACAGACCACTGCTTTGCCTGCAGGTTTTGGGATCAGGGCTGGTCGATTTCTCTCTGATATTGGTTATTTAAATAATCAACATCTGCATACAGATGCTTTTACTGCTCGACCCGCCGTTTATCGTGCTTTTTTAGGCGGGCATTATTTTGACGATGGCATCCGTTTGAATTACCTTGCCCCTACAGATTTATATTGGTCTATGGGATTTGAAGCTTTTAAAGGCGAAAGCATGAAGGCGATAGATGAACATAACGAACGAGACTTTAAAGATACAGGTATTTATACTTTACATACTAAGATAGGCGGTGATATCGGTATTAGCAGCTCTTGGCAACTTGGTTTAAATTACCTCAGAAATGAAAATGGTCGCTTAAGCCCATTTGAGGAAGAAGAAGATGAACATGACTTAGATGTTCATCAGACACATGATGAACATTCTCATAGCGCTTCTTATACAGGGGAAAATACCTACGGTATTGACTTTGTATTTAAATGGGCACCTAAAGGTAATTATAAATACAATCATTTGGCCATTAGCGGTGAGTTTTTTAAAGTAACTGATTTTGTTGCAGATGATGAGCATGAGGAAAACCATGATGAACATCAAAATGACAGTTTAGCAATCAATGAAAAAGACTATCATCAAGGTTGGTATTTGAGTAGTGTTTATCAATTTTCACCGAACTGGTCAGCTGGATTACGCATTGGTAAAATCGACACCCAATCCTTGCATGATGCACATTTTGAAAGTCAGCAATTAAAAGAAACGGAACTAAGTATCGCTTGGCATAGTAGTCACTTTTCTACAGTTCGACTTCAATACACACATCAATCGACAAACAATTTTGACAACAATGACGCAGCGAATTTTGATAGCAATGTTGTCACACTACAATATGTAATGTCTTTAGGAGCACATAATGCGCATCAATTCTAAGTTCAAATTTACATGGAATGGTTTCAAAATAAATAAGCAACAAATGCGACCTGAAAAAGTACGCCTTATTCACATAAGAATGACTAAGGCTATGTGCATTAGTTTTGCATTTTTGTTTAGCCAATTTACTTATGCTGAACTTAATATTTTCACTTGCGAACCTGAATACGCGGCATTAGCAAAAGAACTGGCCCCCCAAGCTAAAATTTACTCCGCAACAACCGCTTTGCAAGATCCCCATTTAGTGCAAGCACGTCCAAGTTTGATCGCGAAAATGCGCCGTGCAGATCTAGTCATATGTGCTGGTGCAGATCTCGAAGTTGGTTGGTTGCCGATGTTACAAATGAAATCAGCTAACGCAAAAGTACGCTCTACCGATAAGGGTTTGTTCTTTGCCACGGAGCATATTGATACCTTAGATAAATTGACTCAAGTTGATCGAAGCATGGGTGATGTGCACGGATTAGGAAATCCCCACCTTCATTTTGATCCGCAAAGGTTACTTAAGGTTGCCCAAGCTCTTACAGTTAAACTCATCAATATAGATGAAGATAATGCTAGTGAATATCGTCAAGGCTTAAAGAGCTTTCAGCAACGTTGGCAAACCAGTATTAGTCATTGGCAGTCACTCGCTGAAAAACTTGACGGCAAAAAAGTCATTGCCTATCACTCCAGTTTTAGATATCTATTCAACTGGTTAGGCATCGAGCAAATTGCCGACTTAGAACCTAAACCCGGTTTACCACCAACAAGTCGTCACTTGGCCAAATTACTTAAACGTGCCACTCAAGGTGATATTGGTGCGATCATTGTCGCTTCATATCAAGATGAACGCGGTGCAAACTGGTTGGCCGAAAGGGCTAGACTCCCGATTTTAGTTTTGCCAATGTCTGTTGGTGGTAATGAAAATAGCACAGATCTATTTGAGCTTTATCATAGTGTTATTAGCTTGTTAAACTCATCGCTTGCAAGTTCGCCATCCTTAGATCAAGCGCAACAGGTTGGGGCTAAGTAATATTATGATAGACGTGGAGTTAATCTCGATATTATTACCCGCTTTTGCCGCAGGCATTTTAGTACTCTCAACCCATGTGGTTTTTGGTAAACAAGTACTGAAACGAGGCATTATATTTATCGATTTAGCCATTGCGCAAATAGCCGCTTTAGGTGCAATAGTGGTTAGAGTGGATCATAGAATTGAAGCGCTTCCATATGCAAGCCTTTGGATGCCTGCTTTGTTTGCTTTAGCTGGTGCGGCCTTTATTGCTTGGTTAGCTAAACATATGAAAGATGAATTAGAAGCGATGATTGGCTGCTTCTATATATTGGCTGCTGTGGCAGCTATGTTATTGCTTTCAAACGATCCTCATGGCGCTGAGTTACTCAAACAATTGATGTCTGGGCAAATTCTCTGGGTAAGTTGGCAACAATTACTTATTCCTGCGATTGCTTATGCTTTAATATTGCTGGTAGTTTTCAAACAGCCTAAACTTCTAAACGGCTCTACGTTCTATTTATTATTTGCTATTACCATTACGCTTTCAGTTGAGTTAGTCGGTGTTTACTTAGTTTTTAGTACTTTAATATTACCAGCTTTGGCATTGAATAAATATCAGGGTAAAGGAAAGTTATTTTACGCCTATTTGGTCGGGGTATTAGGCTATTTATCAGGTTTAATGTTATCTGCTACTTATGACTTACCTAGTGGCGCAGCTATAGTCTCAACACTTGCCTTATGTGCATTAGTCTTTAGATTAGTGTTAACAATTAAACAAAAGTAACTAATAGCGCATCATCAACCAATAGCAAAGAGATAAATAACGAGGACAATAAAGCGGTGAAACAGATTCAATAACTTGTTATTTTTTAGTTATCGCTAATAATAAATAAGTTTGCTATAATTTGCGCCGCTTGAATTTCGATAAGACTTTTTAAATACTAATTTAATTATTGTTTAATTTTCATTTTAATTATCGGTGACCCAACTACTTGATTAGGTGGCTCTCTCAGCATCGCTCTTTTACAAAACTGTTTTCTATTTAACTTTTTTTTATGTCCACCTTTCCTCGCGGTAGCTAGATATAGAAAAATAAATAAGGTCATAACTATGCATACAATGCTAAATATTGCTGTGCGCGCTGCACGCTCTGCGGGTACCGTAATTGT
>Ga0105355_10004057_pt1 | contig 12652 bp, 9 predicted proteins | sample GOMGulsemesocosm_2_FD_83508 | JGI IMG/M metagenome (GOLD analysis project Ga0105355, IMG submission 83508) | Methane-oxidizing microbial communities from mesocosms in the Gulf of Mexico - GOM9C Gulf of Mexico | ecosystem: Environmental > Aquatic > Marine > Cold seeps | place: Gulf of Mexico... | reverse complement strand
CCGTTGCCGCTGCCAGTAAGGCTGTTCAATCGTGGCGTTCCGTGTTGCTCGAAGAGCGATGGGCCCAGCTGGCGGAGATGGCCGACCTAATCTTAGAGAACCGTGAAATTTTAGCCCGCACCTTAACGCAAGAGCAGGGTAAGAGTTTGGCGGAATCATTTGGCGAAGTAGATTTGGCTGAGCAGTTTTGTCGATACTGCGCCAGCGTTGAAATACCTGTTGAAATTGTCCAAAATGATTCGATTCAGAAGGTTGAAATTCATCGTAAGCCGCTAGGGGTTGTCGCGGCAATAATACCTTGGAACTACCCACTTTTGGTGGCGGTTTGGAAGTTGGCGCCCGCCCTGCTGATGGGGAATACCGTAGTATTAAAGCCTGCGCCTACTACCCCGGTAACAACTCTGTTGCTCGGGAAAATCATTCGTGAGGTATTTCCTGTAGGTGTGATTAACATTATCGCCGATAATAATGAGCTGGGCGCTGCGTTAAGCCGCCACCCTGATGTTGCCAAAGTATCGTTTACCGGTTCTACCGCCACAGGCAAGCAGGTGATGGCAGGTGCAGCATCAACACTAAAGCGTTTGACGCTGGAGTTAGGGGGTAATGATGCGGCCATTGTGCTCGACGATGCGATACCAAAGCAGATCGCAGCGTCAATTTTTGAGGCGAGCTTTGAAAATAGTGGTCAGGTTTGCAACAGTATAAAGCGCTTGTATGTTCACGAAAGTATTTATGACGAAATGTGCGCACGCTTAGCGGCGCTTGCCAAGACCGCGATTATTGGCAATGGCCTAGAGGCTGGCACTCAATTCGGGCCTCTTCAAAATAAGCTGCAGTTCGATAAAGTTGTGACATACATTGAAGACGGCAGAAAACATGGCAAGATTATCGCGGGTGGGTATATACCAGATCGCCCAGGATATTTCATACCGCCAACGGTGGTTAGGGATATTTCAGAGGGCACGCGGCTTGTTGACGAAGAGCCCTTCGGTCCAGTATTGCCCGTCATTAAATATACAGATGTTGATGACGCGGTGTCTCGGGCGAACGCGTCCAAGTTCGCTCTGAGTGCTTCCGTTTGGTCGAGTAATACTGAGCGCGCATGGGCTGTTGCCCTTAATCTTGATAGTGGAACGGTGTGGGTCAATACGCACGGCGCGGTTGGAGCGCATATTCCTTTCCCAGCCAATAAAGAGTCTGGAATTGGCGTTGAAAGAGGCGTCGCTGGTTTGCAGGAACTTTCGGCCATGCAGGTAGTTTTTACTCACAAAAACCCCGCGCAGGTACCGTAAAATATTTTTAATAGTGATGACGTACTTCCAATACTGGCAGGGGTGGCGGGCCTATATTTTAAAATTTTTGCTGTTTGAAATTATCGGTGCTGGAAGATATACCCTGCCGTATCGCCACCCTTGGTTTCTTTTTTAATTCTGCGAATCCAGTACTCGCCAATCCTCTCTAGTCTTCTCTAGTCTTCTCCAGTCCTCTCTAGGCTTCTCCAGTCCTCTCCAGTTCTACAATATATCTACGATATAATTCCGACCGTTGGGATAATATACAGTGTGATTAGTAATGTATCTGGAAATAGTACTAAAAATTAAGCCTATAAAACCGCGTATGGAGTTAACGCGTTCATTTTTCTTGACACGGTGTAAAGTTAAGTTCAAAATTGACTCACCGCGTGAAGAGGGCCTATCTAGCCTGCCTTCAGCTGCAAAATTAATGTTAGTGAGGCGCTTAGTGAAGATATACACCATCAATATGGGGCATGAATCAAATGCGTTTTCCCCTGTCCCTACATCCCTTGATAGCTTTCGCGAAGATCTATTGTATTTACCATCTACCGGCGAGGGAGCCGAACTTCCGGAGCGATTTAAAGATGGGGACAATATCGGTGGTTTTGCACTGCGAAAGGGGCATGAGGTTGTTCCCGGTTTAATTGCTTTTGCTCAGCCGAGCCAGCCGATGTCGAGTGAGGGTTATCAAACGCTCAAGTCTGAAATTCTAAATAACCTGAAAAATGCGATGCCTGTGGATGCCGCGATTCTATTTCTCCACGGTGCGCACATGGCTCATGGCTGTGACGATTGTGAGGGGGATATATTACGAGGTGTAAGAGATATCGTTGGGCCTGATGTGCCAGTTGGAATTGAAATTGACCTTCACGGTAATATTACTGAAGCGATGATTAACAGCGTGGATGTTCTTATCGCTTGTAAAGAATACCCTCATACCGACTTCGGGGATCGAGCGGAAGAGCTAGTGGACATAATGGAGCGGGTGGTAGCAGGCGAGCACAAGCCCGTTATTGGCTATGCAAAAGTTCCAATGTTTGGCAGCTATTTTACCACTAGAGAGCCTATGCGTTCGTTTGTAGATGAAATTATGGCTATGGAAGGCCGCGACGGAATACTCTCCATTTCACTAGGGCACGGTTTCCCGTGGGGAGATTTTCCAGAAGCGGGTGGCAGTGTTGTTGTGGTGGGGGACGGCGATCAAAGTAAGGCACAAACTCTGGCCGACACACTAGCGAAACGTTTTTTTGCTATGCGCGAAGAGATCGTCTCGCCTACGTTCAGCGTTGAGGGGGCCTTAGATGACGCCATTGCCCATCCAGGCGGGCCGGTGATTATTGCCGACTTGACGGATAATCCCGGCGGTGGCGCGGCGGGGGATTCGACGTTTTTTCTTCGCGCGTTATTGGCGCGCAATATTACAGGCGTTGCGGTTGGTATGATTTGGGACCCCATGGCGGTCAAGTTCGCGAAAATGGCTGGGGTGGGCGCTCGTATTCAAATGCGTATTGGCGGAAAGACCAGTGCCATGTCAGGTGAGCCTTTGGATGTAGAGGCAAAAGTTATTGCGCTTAGCGACGATGCAACGCAAGAAGGTGAGACTGATGCCGACCCCTTAGGTGCGTGCGCGGCTATCGAAGTGAATGGGGTGCAGATTGTCATCAACAGTATGAGGCAGCAAACCTACGGACCGGAATGCTTCACTCAGCTGGGTATTGACCCTAAGAAAATGAAAATAGTGGTGGTTAAGTCCCATCAACATTTCCACGCTAGGTTTTCGCCCTTTGCCAGCAAAATTATTTATGCCGAAGCACCTGGTTCGGTTAGCGGTGATTTTCACAGTGTGCCTTTTCAGAGAATTTCTCGGCCGGTATGGCCTCTGGATAGCGTGCCTTTTGTTGCCTTCAATCGCGAGTGGAAATAGGCGGGCTAAATATGTCTGAATATCTTAGCGCTGCGGTGCCATTCCCAGAGCCGCGCAATCAAGATGAGAGGTCTTTTTGGGCGCATTGCGCTCAAAAGCGACTAGCGTTTCGCCGCTGTACAAGCTGTGGTCACACCCAGAACCCGCCGCTACCTTTATGCCCTAGATGCCAGTCTACTGATTATGAATGGATTAATGCGCCCGATCATGCCGAGCTTTATACATACACGGTTGTGCACCATGTGATTCATGGCAGTGTCAGCGAATCTGTTCCCTATATTGTTGCGGTGGTTATGTTCCCAGAGTTGGGGGGGCTTCGCTTTGTGACCAACTTGGTTGATGTTCGGCACGATGAAATGGTTATTGGCATGAGGGTGAGCTTGGTTTGGGAGGCATTCAAAGATGGCGTTTATTTGCCGCGTTTTGCAAAGGGAAGAGTTGAATCATGATGCATTCAAAGCGAGCTTGTATTGTGGGTATCGGCCAAACTGAATACACAAAATGGGGCAAAATTACCGATCGAAGTGAATTCCAATTGGCGTGTGAAGCCATACAAAAAGCGGTTCAAGACGCGGGGCTTGTAACATCTGACATTGATGGTTTTGCGTCCTATTCCAATGACCGCAACGAGCCTATAGAGCTGCAAGTTGCCTTAGGCATTCCTCGCTTGCGATATTCTGCGATGCTGTGGGGCGGCGGCGGTGGAGGCTCATGCGGGGCCTTAGATTTAGCCGCGGCTGCAATTGAGTGTGGGCAGGCAGACTGCGTGGTTGTTTTTCGCAGCCTTGCCCAGGGGCAGTTCGGCCGCTATGGTCGCTTTGACCCGGATGGCAGTTCGTTCTGTTTCCCATTTGGGTTATTTTCCCCAGCCCAAAACCTTGCCTTGCCCACTCGTAGGCACATGCATGAGTACGGCACGAAGGTAGAGCATTTCGGAGAAATCGCGCTCACCTGTAGAGAAAACGCGCAGCGTAATCCCTGCGCGGTAATGGGCAGAGAAGCTCTTGATATGGAGACCTATCTTAACTCCCGAATGATCTCTGACCCTTTGCGCCTGTTTGACTGTTGCCAGGAAAATGATGGCGCTTGCGCGGTGATTGTGACTTCTATGGAGCGAGCTAAAGACCTAGATGTTATACCGGCGCAAGTCATTGCCGCGGCGCACGGCGCCGGCCCCGGTTGGGGTTTGTCAGGTGCCTTGGGCGGTCAGAATCCACCCTTAGAAGACTATGCGTCTTCTGGGGCAAGAACGGTTGCAAAAGATTTATACGCAAAGGTGGGTATGGGTCCAAAGGATGTGGATGTTGCACAGTTCTATGACAATTTCACGCCTCAGGTGCTAATGAGCATAGAAGATTACGGTTTTTGCGAGAGAGGCGAAGGAGGACCGTTTGTCTCTGACGGCCACATAAGAGCCGATGGCTCGCTGCCTATAAATACTCATGGCGGTCATCATTCCGAAGCCTATATCCATGGTATGAATCATATTGTCGAAGCTGTTCGACAGATTCGTGGCACCTCAACAACCCAAATCAAAGGCGCTGAAGTTTGTTTGGTTTCTGGTGGCCCCGGAATAGGGCCAACCAGTGCTGCGCTCATCGGCAAATGCTGATTATCTTTGCTTAGGTAGCTTATTTATGTCGTACACCTCCAATACTGTGACTACTACGTTTCGAGAAATAGTCGCTAAGACTCCCGAAAGCCCCGCAATCATTTTCGCTGGTGCAACACTTTCCTTCAGCGCGCTAGATGAAAAGTCGAGCAAGGTGGCTAACAAGCTGAGTGAGCTGGGTTTTGGGCGGGGTGATAGGGTTGCTATTCTGGCGTCAAATCATATTGAATATTACGTTTGTGTATTAGGCGCCATTAAAATTGCGGCCTGCGCAGTGCCTTTGCCCGCGATGATGTCTGTAGAGACTTTAAGTGCGATGATTCTAGACTCTGAGGCAAAGGTTTTGTTTGCCTGCGAAAGCTTGTATGAAAAAGCGGAGGCCGCGCTTGCCTTGGGTGGTTCTGGTCAAATCGAGCACAAAATTGCTTTCGATTTTGTTGCGAAAGACTGGACAAATTATACCGAGTGCATGGCGAATATGTGTGCCGACGACCCGTGCATTCCCATTCTTGCCGATGATGAATTTAATATAATTTACAGCTCCGGAACCACCGGAGTACCCAAGGGAATCATCCATACTCATGGATTTCGTTCCGGTGACGCTGAAGGCCTTCGTTCAATGGGTTTTGCAGAGGGAAAAGTGTCAATAATTACTACTGCTTTGTATTCAAATTGGAGTTTGTATGCCTTTCTCGCGGCTCTACAGAGTGGCGGGGTGAGTGTCATCATGCCTAAATTTGATCTTCGAATATTTCTCGCGCTGTGTGAAAGGCTGCAGCCTGATTTTGTGTTTCTGGTGCCCGTATTGTGTGAGAGGCTGCTCGCGGCGCCCTTCTTTGATGATTTCAACTTGGGTTCAAACACCACTAAATGGGTGGCAGGATCATCATTTAGTCGCGATAGCAAAATGAAATTGATGAGCCGTTGGCAGGGTGGGCTGACGGAACTGTATGGCATGACGGAAGGAACGCCTAGCGCAATGCTAGAGGCGCATCTTTATCCCGATAAGTTGGATTCCGTTGGGCGCCCAGGCGACAGCTGCGTGCTGAAAATATTGGATGATGATGGCCTGGTTCTTGAGCCCGGAAAGGTGGGTGAAGTGGCTGGGCACAGTGAGGCGATGATGACAGGTTACTGCCGACTGCCGGAACAAACTCGGGCGCTTGAGTGGTATGACGCCGATCATCGTCGCTACTTTAAGTCTGGCGATCTTGGGTATATCGATGCCGACGGCTTTCTCTACATTGTGGGCCGGAAAAAGGACATGATTATTTCTGGGGGGTTTAATATTTACCCGGTGGACTTGGAGGACGTGTTATGTCGAAACCCGAAAATTCTTGAGGCGTCGGTGATCGGCATTCCCAGTCGTGAGTGGGGAGAGACGCCGTTGGCGTTGATCGTTGCGACGTCTCCAGAGGTATCAGCTGAGAGCATCTGTGCTTGGGCGAATGAGCGCCTTGGCAAGCTGCAAAAAATATCGAAAGTCATCGTCAGAACGAGTTTGCCCCGCGGGGTGAATGGAAAAGTATTGAAGAAAGATCTGCGTAAGGAATATTCCATTATCCAGAAGACCTTGGTAGGAGGTATTGTTTGAAAAATAAAAATAGATCAATAGCGATTATTGAAGAGCCGATGCTGAGAGAATCGGTAAAACTCAATAAAGCGCTTGTGTTTGAGATGCAAAAGGCCTTTACGCTATACAGTTCTGGGCGTGCCGATGTTCCCCCCATAATGCAAATTTTGTCACGAACAAACGGCGGGCAGACTTGTGTTAAGTCTGCAATAAGTACCGAGCTTCCCGGCTACGCTATAAAAATATCCAGTAATTTTCCTGGCAATCCGGCGATGGGTGTTCCTGTCGGTAATGGCTTAATGACCCTGTTTGATACGGTTACGGGAGAAGTCGACTCAATATTTTTAGACAATGGTTATCTAACGCAGCTTAGAACGGCGGCGGCGGGTGGCCTGGTGGCTGATCTTTTGGCTCGTAAAAATGCCGTCAATGTTTGTATCTTGGGTGCAGGTCGCCAAGCACAATTGCAGGCAGAGGTGCTTATGTTGGTTCGTGATATTGAGCATATAAGCATCTGGGGTCGAGATGTCGATAAAGCGACTCGCCTGGCAGAAACATTGCAGTCCGAACTGAATATAGAATGTCAGGCCGTCTCAGATTTGCCAGCCGCGGTTTCTCGAGCGGACATTGTGGTGACGACGACAACGTCTGACAGGCCCATATTGATGAAAGACTGGTTGCGTCCTGGTCAGCATATTACGGCAATGGGCTCTGATTCACCCAGCAAGAATGAGGTAGATCCCGGGGTGGCTTTTTTAGTTGATAAATATTTCTGTGACAGCATTTCGCAGTGCGAATTATTGGGAGAGCTCCATCACGCGAAAACCTATGAAAGCGAATGTGGAGCGATTCAGCCGGAAGAGCTTGGCAATGTCATTTTGAACAAGTGCCCGGGCCGAACGACTGAGGAGGAAATTACCTTTATGGACCTGACCGGAATCGGCACACAGGATGCGTTGATCGCGCTCTGCGCAAAGGAAAAGCTAAAGCGCCTATAGACCTACAGCGTCAATAATATTTGAAAGTGTTAACACAAATTTATTTTAGGAGAGAGTCATGCAGTCAATGATCGAAATTGCAGAGGCAATTCGTAATAAAGAAAAATCTGCAAGTGAAGTAATGGACGAGTGCCTAAAAACGATCACGGTGCTCAATCCGGAAATTAATGCTTTCACATTTGTTGATGAAGAGGGCGCGCGTGCGCAAGCGCAAATTATCGACCAGAGAATTGCCAAGGGCGAGGACGTGGGCCCGTTGGCGGGTGTTCCTATTGGCATCAAAGACCTGTTTGAGGATGTGAGCGGCATGCCCACTTCGCAGGGTTCGATGTTTTTTAAGGGTGGGCCTCTGAGTGATAGAGACTCTGTTATGGTCTCTCGTTTAAAGGCCGCTGGTGCGATACCGGTGGGCAAGGTGGCGAGCGCTGAATTTGGTACAGACGGGACAGGCTCAACCCAGGCTTGGGGCGATGTACATAATGCTTGGGGCTTGGGTCTTTCTGCAGGCGGCAGTAGTGGCGGCTCTTCAGCGGCGGTTACCTCAGGCATGATCGCTGTCTGCAGTGGTGGCGATGGCGGTGGCTCTATACGTTGCCCTGCTTCATTTGCCGGTTTGGTCGGCTTTAAACCATCTCTTGGTATGATTCCTCGATACAATGGCTTCTCAGATACCACCTCTTTAGGGTCGTTGACCATGACCGTTGGGGATACTGCACGCTATCTGGATGTAACGGCGGGCCCTCACGATAGCGACCGTATGACTTTACCTAAGGTGGCGAAAATATATGAGGACGAAATTGAGTCCTGTGAGGTCGCAGGGCTGCGAGTGATCTGGTCTGATGATTTTGGTTATGGTGCTGCCGACCCAGAGGTGAGCGCAATAGCGCGAGCTGCAGCGGATAAGTTGATCGCTGCGGCAAAACTGCAATTATTAGACGAAAATTTTACCTGCATCAATTCTGTTGAAGCTTGGACGGGTGGTGCGGCCAATTCAATGCGATGTTGGTTTGAAGCGGAGGGCCTAATTCCAGACCGAATTGATGAATTGAGCCGGATGCCGCGTTGGTTGATAGAGGCATATCGAAATCAGACTTCAACTGATTTACATCGCTACAAGATTGTTCTCAAAACACTGGAAGAAGAAACAGCCGCGCTGTTTGAGCGTGCCGATTTATTGATTACGCCCACGGTTGGCACTACGGCTTTTCCAACGGAAGGGCCTTTGCCTGACGTGAGAGGACTTTTAGATTCTGACCTTGATCTGCGCAAAATGTTAATCGATGCATGGACAAAGCACTCGCCATTTTGCATGTTGGCAAATTTTTGTTGGAACCCATCCATATCGGTTCCGGCGGGAGTTGCTGCAAACGGAATGCCGGTGGGCTTAATGATTACGGCTCGCCGTCACAGTGATGAGATTCCTCTCAGGTTGGCTCGAATATTAGAGCAAGTTAATCCTTGGCCGAGAAATGCACCGGGTTACGAATGATATCTTTGATAATTTCACGCGATAGAGATTTTTGGATTTGGCGGACGCCGGGAATAATTATTTTCCCGGTGTGTTTTTCATCATTGGCTCTAGGCTGAATATTTACTCCGTTGTTTATCTTAAGTTTACTCTTTAGTGTGTACCAGGCGACCGTCTCTTTGGCTTTCGTAGGCCGCCATTAGTACCCTCAGTGCTTTAAGGCCGTCCTCGCCCGAACTGGGTGGAGGGGTGTCAGCGATGATGCTTTTAGCAAATGCCTCTATCTGTAGGCAAAACTGAGCGGGTGCGGGTTGATTGAGCACTTCTATTTTGCGAGTACCATTCTCCCCAATCAGGTAGAGCTCGTTGGCGTAGTGAAAAATTCGTAGAGCCCCTTTGGTGCCATTGATGTGAATGCTGCCAGGGTGTGCTTGCCAATGCCCGGGAGGGCTAAAGCTTGATGCGCTCCATTCCGCGCCGGCACTGAAGGTTCCCTCTCTTGGCAGATTGCTACTAAAAGTACCTTGATTGTAGAGCAGTTGCCCGATACCGCCATTGGCGAAGTTCATGTGTAAATATTCGCTTGCCAGTGCTTGACCCGTAATATTACCGCGGCCGAAAACGCTCACAATGTCAGAGCCTGTCAACCAAGAGAAAGTATCAATCAAGTGAATGCCGTGATCGGCCAGCCCCATGCCACTCCCGCCTGGGCCACCCTCTGGGTAGTGGGCAGCGCTAAGAGTTCGAACCTTGTCTGGGCCGCAACCTCCCACTACAGATTCGGACATAATTAAGACCTCGCCAATTGCACCGTCTTGAATTAATTCTCTCGCCTTGATGAGTGTGGGTAGAAAGCGATAGCTGGCTCCATAGCAAAGTTTAACCGCGCGCTCGGCGCAAACATTAACCATGTCTTGTGCCGCTGCTACGTCAATTGCAATGGGCTTTTCACAAAGAACATGGCAGCCTTGTTCGGCACACTCGGTAACTATATTTGGGTGGGTGCTTACCGGACTTAAGACGCAGACTATATCCAATTTTTCCGAATCTAGCATGCGTCGATAATCTTGATACCCACGAAAACCGTACTTGGCCGCTAGCTCGTTTAGGCGACCTTCTCTTGGCTCCGCGCCCGCAACGACCTCTATGAACGTAGAGTTTTGGTAGGAATCCAAATGCACGTCTGCAACGGCGCCCAGGCCGATCAACCCGACTTTCAACTTCGGAAGTGTATTTTTTGGCATGCTCGAAATGCTCATTGTGGGGTTTTGAGTTCGAGAATTGAGCGTGCCTCGTCAGGTGTGGCCACTTCATACCCCATGCATTCAATTATCTTTCGTGCTTTCTCGACGAGTTGCCCATTGCTCGCGAATACGCCGCGCTCTAGATACAAGTTGTCTTCTAGTCCAACGCGAACATTTCCGCCCAATAAAACCGACTGGGCGACCATGGGCATTTCCATCTGAGCAATACCAAACGCACCCCATATTGCTAATTTTGGCAGCAGGTTGCGCATATAGATCATCGTTTCTGGGTCGGCGGGAGCGGCCCACTTCACGCCAAGCACCATCTGGAACATTGGAGGGGTCTCGATTATCCCCTGTTCGATCATTTGTTTTGCCAGCAGAATGTCTCCGGGTTGGAATACTTCCAGTTCGGGTTTAACCCCAAGCTCCTGAAAACGCTTGGCCATTGTGCGCAAGGTGCGCGGCGTGTTCAGGTAAACAACTTCTTTGTTGCCAAATACCTCATTGAACGTGGTCACATCAAGTGAACACATTTCCGGTAGAGTTTGTTCTATATGTCGAACGCGCTCGCAGGGTGTGAAAATTTCACTCTCTGGCAGTGCGCGACCCTCATTCACGGGGTCGGGGAAAAAGTTTCCACCGCCGCCGCAGGTAACATTGATAATAATATTCGTGCCGCTTTGTCGAATTCTGTCGACAAGCTCTTGATATAGGGCGGGGTCGTGGCTGGGCGCTCCGGTTTTTGGGTCTCGAACGTGAACATGCACGGCCGACGCACCGGCTTTAGCCGACTCAATTACAGAGTTACATATTTCTTCTGGGGTGATGGGGAATGCAGGGTGCCTTGGATTGACGGGTGCACTACCGGTTACGGCGCAGGTCATTATGACTTTTCTTTTCATATTTTAGGTGCCTTAATTTGGTCTTGCCCACTTTGGGCTGTTTAGCTATCTTGGCTTGCGGAGATAAATGCTCTGAGGATTTTTTCGTCACCCGGCCCGGCTAAGAACTCGGGGTGCCATTGGGTGCCCATGCAGAATTTTTTGTTCGGTATTTCGATGGCCTCTACAAGTCCGTCGTCGGCAACTGCGCTAATTCTTGCGGATTCAGCAATGTAGATTCCCTGACTGTGTAGGCTGTTGATTGGCATGCGCTCCCTGCCCACGATCTTTCTCATGAGCGTGTCTGCAGGTATGAGGACCTCATGCGTGGCCATATTCAGCGGCTCAGTTTGGCGGTGTTGAACATCGGTTTCCAGCGCTTCTGTTAAGCTAACTATTAAGCTGCCACCGGCGGCAAGGTTCAAAATTTGATAGCCCGCGCATATTGCTAGTGTGGGGATGTCTAGATGAAGAAGCTGGCGGGCCAATTCCAACTCGAAGCGGGTTCTGTTGATCTTGAATAGAGGCGTGTCGCCCCGGCCTTGATTGGTTTCTAGTTCGGGGAACAGTTGAGGGTCGGTAAATCGATAGTTGTCCCCGCTGATTATAAAGCCATCGATAAGATCAATATAGTCATCAATGCATTGGGTATTATGAGGCAGTATTAGCGGTATGCCGCCACACTGGGTGATTGCGCCGACGATGGCGCTGTCGAGTTGGTAGAAGGGCCTTTGTGGTTCTGTGCAATCTATTAGCTCGATATCGGATGTGATACCTATCACGGGGCGTTTCATAATAGCTTCCAGAGGGCGATGGGGTTGTTTCCATATTCCTTTTGGCGTGAATATGAAGGGTAATTGCGGCCTGTTTCAGGCTGATTATTATCTTGTCATTATATTTACACTGTGTCAATATAATGTCTCTGCATATCGGATTTGCTAATTTTTATGTTGTTATTGAAGGGGTAAGTTAAAAAATTATGTTTCCTACCTGTAAATTAATAACGGAATCGAATTATGAATGAAGGTCAAATTTCGATACGCTCTCTGCTTATCTTTGCCTTGCCCACAATTCCTGTTGTGCTGCTGCTGGCGCCTCTTGGTTCGGTGTTACCCGCTTTCTATGCTGAAAACACCGCGGCAACCTTAACGGCTATTGGTACGGTTCTAATTGTTGCGCGCCTATTTGACGCATTTACCGATCCATTGATTGGTTATTTGTCGGACAATACTAAATCGCGATTCGGCCCAAGAAAGCCTTGGATTGCTGCTGGCACGGCCTTGGCCATGGTGTCTGCCGTGCCGCTATTTACGCCGCCAGAATCCGTGGGGGCAGGGTATTTTATGGCGTGGTCTGCGTGTGCTTACCTAGCGTGGACTCTAATATTTATTCCTTACAACGCCTGGGCCAGTGAACTGAGTGCTAGCTATAGTGAGCGCGCGAGAATTTTTACTTTCCGCAATATGGTTGGCGGCATTGGGGGTATCTTATTTGCGGCGGGCCCGTTGATTTTCTCTCCTTTCACCGGTAGTACAGAAATGAATGCCGTAGCACTTGAAGTAATTGCTTGGTTGATTGTTGTTCTTATGCCTCTCTGCGTCGGCGTTACTCTTATCTGGGGCCCAGAACGGCGACATATTGAAATGAAGAGTGG
>Ga0105355_10004055_pt1 | contig 12653 bp, 7 predicted proteins | sample GOMGulsemesocosm_2_FD_83508 | JGI IMG/M metagenome (GOLD analysis project Ga0105355, IMG submission 83508) | Methane-oxidizing microbial communities from mesocosms in the Gulf of Mexico - GOM9C Gulf of Mexico | ecosystem: Environmental > Aquatic > Marine > Cold seeps | place: Gulf of Mexico... | reverse complement strand
GACGAGCGTATCCCCATAATTTTTATTCACTGTTAGCCATGCTAATTATTCTGAAGTACCTAATACCTAGGTTACTTTAGTAAGTTGTTAGGCATGAAAAAAAGATAAAAATTGCATAAAACAGTATAGTAAAAACTAAAAAGATAGGAATTATGGAAGGAGCAAACACAGTGATACGTGTAGCGGATTTTATGGAGCAACTAAAAGCCCATAATTTACTAATTACGAAAAGAGGTGAAGTTTCTGATGCGTTTGTAAAGGAAAGTGAAAACTTAAAGGAATTTGAGCCTACAACCAACAATCCCACAGCGTTCCCTATGCAGGAGGAACTTTTAGGTGTTTTAAAGAAAATGTTGCCATTGCATGCAGTATATGTGATTGGCATTCAAAAAGAAGCACAGCAACAACAACTATTTTTAGCACCCATAGGTACACAACCTCAAAAGCAAGTAATTTATACCTTGTGTATCATCACTCAAAAACCCATTTCCAAAAGGCTAGGGGATGTTATGGATCACGTATTTAATATGATGCAACAGCGCTGTAAAATATACGCCATACAGTACCCATTGTCCACGGTAAAAAAGCGCTTAGATTTTGGTGATAATTTTCTGTATCGAGCCATTTTTAAAACTCCTTGTATGTATCAGAAAGATGATACCTTAGCTGCATTCATCAATTATTCTTGCCTTTTTGATCAACGTGTGTACGATGGTATTTTAAACACTTGGAAGGCACGTATGGATCGAGCAGCCTACTTATTTTCCATTATAGACAACATAGATGTCCAAGATAATGCTACCTCCAGATTGTCCATCATGCACAATGCCATAGAACAGACCTGCATGGCACTATTGTATGTGTTTTGGGAATATACACCAGCACATAATTCGCTGTCCTATCTGTTGCATTTATGTAGTCAGTTTAGCCAATTACCACAAACCATATTTCCAAAAAAAACGTATGGTGTACATCGTATGTATTATATGCTTTGTAAGGCACAACAAAACATGCGCTTTAAAACTCAAAACGAATGTTCGCTTAGTGATGCTAACAAAGTCTATAACCGTTGTAAACGGTTTTATGACCAAGCCTTGCTACTTGGAGAAGAACAATTGCTACAGCTCCAGGAACTCCACTGCAAGTCTTCTGTATAATAATTAGGGAGGATGCAAACGGAAATATTTAAACTTGGATATATGTTTGAAATTTAGTTACCTTATGACTGCTGTTTTTTACCTAGTTAAAAGTGGTGAATTTTCTATTTTTATGATGCCAAAATATATTTATATTGTTATTTATTTGATAAGTTTTGTAGTAGGACTTATCAATTATAAAAAAATAAAAGGAACTAAAATGAAGTTTTTTTTGGAGATACCTTTAGTAATAAGTTTAAATAAAGCGATTTGAAGCAAGGTCGAATAAAAAAGAAAGTATGGAAAGTTTGCTTTTTAAAAAATGACTGTTAAATTTGTCTTAATTTAGTAGTAACATAATTAGATTTTTTTCAAATCATCAATTTAGTATCAAATAGCCCCAGAAACATTTTTAAGAGATTAATTACATTTATATTTTTTGTAATTTTTTTTCAAATTAATTTTGTGTCCTATTCTCAGAATACTAAAATATCATTAGATGTTAGAAACGAGACTGTAGAGGATATTCTCAATAAGATTACGTCTCAAACTGAATACAAGTTTTTTATAGATACTGAAATTGTTGATTTAGAAAGGTTGGTGTCAGTTACTGCAAAGGACGAGAAAGTATCTGTGATATTGACAAAAATATTTTTTGGAACTACTATCTATTTTGAGTTTTTTGGAAATCAGATAATTTTTAAAAAGAGTTTATTTGATCCAAAAACAAGCCGAAAAGATTTTCAAAAAGAAATATCAGGAACTGTAACAGATAAAAAAGGTGCTCCGTTATTTGGAGTAAATATAGTTACTAAAAATAAAATAACCGGTACAGATACAGATTTTGACGGTAAATACAACCTAAAAGCAAGTATAGGTGATACATTAATATATTCTTATGTAGGAATGATTACCCGTAAAGTTGCTGTTAGAGATACTACTTCTATCTTAAATGTTTCTCTTACAATTGATGCAAATGAATTAGAGGAGGTGGTTGTTTCCATAGGTTATGGAGTTAAGAAAGATATTCATTTATCTGGTGCGGTTGGGTATGTAGGTAATGAATATTTTAAAAGTAGACCAATTGTAAATGTAGGGCAAGCTTTGCAAGGAGTTATAGGGAATTTAAATATTACCAACTCGGCAAGTCCAAACGATGTTGCCTTATTTAACATAAGAGGATTCACCTCAATTTCAGGAGGAGAACCTCTTGTAGTTATTGATGGTGTAACTGCTACACAGCAGGATTTAGGAAGAATGAATCCAAATGATATTGCTTCAATCTCTATTTTGAAAGATGCGGCATCAGCCTCTATTTATGGATCTAGAGCCTCTTTTGGTGTCGTTTTAGTAACAACAAAAGAAGGGGAATCGGATAAAATTCAAATTAATATAAATCTAAACAAAAGTATTAAATCAATTGGTAGAACACCAGAACTTGAATTAGACCCGTATAAAGTTTTGAGTTTTAAAGATGTAATGGCTGTTCCTTGGTATGATTTGTATTCTCACGAGCAATTAGAATATGCTAAACAAGTGAGTTTTGGAAATGCAGCTCCCACAAGAGTGAGTCCGACTAACCCGAACAAGTACGAGTTTTATCACCAAACTAATTGGAAAGATATAGTTTTTAAAAAGATTAGTTTTACAAATACTGCCAACATAGATATTTCTCAAAAGGTAGATAAAGGAAGCTATTATTTTGCCATTGAGGGAATTACTAATGAAGGAATATATGAATATAATAATGATCTTCATAAGAGGTTAAACTTTAGGTTTAAAGGAGATTATGATTTGTCAGATTGGTTAACATTGAGGAATAGTGTTTGGATTTATAATAATAATTATGATGAATCTAATGCCACTGGAGCTAGTTTTTTTAGATCTATAATTAATAGCTATACTTTTGAACCAATATATACACCAGAAGGTATATTTACTGATAGCGCTGCTCAGATGATAGGGCGTTTAGAAGCTGGTAATTATACTACTGAAGAAAATAACTATCAAGTAAATTTTGCTGTAAATATGAATTTTTTTGATGCTAAATTGAAAGTGGTTGCAGATGCAAATTTCAAGAAATTACTCACCGATCGTGAAGCTTATGACGCTCCAGTTGTATACTCTGATGGACCTGGACATAGAGGTACTATTGGCCCTTCTGAATCATGGGCGAGGTTTCAGAATTGGAAAGAAGAGACAAATAATTATAATGTATATGCAACTTTTACCGATACATTTAATAGTAATCATGATGTAACTGTTTTGGTAGGATACAACCAAGAAGAGTTTAAATATAATACAACAAGTGGCTCTAGAACCAATTTAATTTCAACGGGATTTCCAACGGTTGATCTTGCAACAGGAGATCAACAAGTAGGACAAGAAAAGTCTTCTTGGGCTGTACAGGGATTTTTTAGTAGAATAAACTATATTTTTAAAGACAAATATATCATAGAAGGAAATATACGTTACGATGGTAGTTCTAGATATTTTGTAGAGGATCGTTGGGCATATAACCCATCAACTTCGGCCTCTTGGATTGTTTCCAAAGAAAACTTTTTAGAAAAATCAATTTTTGACTTGCTAAAGTTAAGAGTGTCGTATGGTTCACTTGGAAATCAAAACGCGAGTACTTACGGTACCTATTCATTTTTAAATACGGGAATTACAGAATCTCTAATAGGTGGTGAAAATTTAGTGGAAGTTGGATCTCCAAGGATAATTGCGCCATCATTTTCTTGGGAATCTATAGTGACAAAAAATATAGGTGTTGATTTGGCTTTTTTTGATAAACGACTCAGGTCTAGTTTCGATTATTTTCATAGATCTACTCTAGATATGTTTGCACCTGGTGAAACTTTACCTGTTGTTTTAGGTACCAATGTACCTGATGAAAACGCGACGGATTTAATAACGAAAGGTTGGGAGCTTTCAATAGGGTGGAATGATCAATTTGATTTATTGGAAAAGAAATTTAGATATAGTTTTAATTTTAATTTAAGCGATAATAGATCTTGGATAACAAAATTTCCAAACCCAACAAAAAATTTAAATGACTATCGAGTGGGTCAAGAAATTGGAGAAATTTGGGGCTTTGTTACTGATGGCTATTTTCAAACTCAGGAGGAAATAGATTTTAGCCCAACTCAAGTAGATATATCTTCTTATCCAAGTACCAGACCTATAGCTCCTGGAGATATTAAAATAAAGGATTTAGACGGGAATGGTAGCATAGATTTTGGAGACAATACATTTGAAAACCCAGGAGATAGAAAGATAATAGGAAATTCAAGAGCACGTTATAATTTTGGTATGAATATAAATTCCAGTTGGAATGGTTTTGACTTTAGAGCGTTTTTACAAGGTGTTGGGAAAAGAGATTTTTATCCAGAAAGTAATGCTTCTAGATATTATTTTTGGTCGGCATTTGCTTTTCCATGGGCAAGTGTTACAAAAGAAAATTATTACAATCACTGGACACCAGAAAATAGAGATGCATTTTATCCGCGTTTAAAATCATATGTAGCAGAGGGAGGGAAAGAAGTATCAAATGCTCAAACTAGATGGCTGCAGGATGCATCTTATATTAGACTAAAAAATGTAACTGTTGGATATACAATTCCTAGAAGTTTAAATGGGAAAATTGGACTTAATAAGTTCCGATTATATTTAAGTGGCGAAAATTTATTTGAAATTACTAAATTATTTAAATATTTGGACCCTGAAAATTTACAAGGAGATGGATACCCATTTAGAAGAACCTACTCATTAGGTTTATCGTTAAGTTTTTAGTGTTTTATTAAATTTACGTTGTTAGTCTTCTGTACTCACTTGATTTTTAGTGTTTAATATTTTTTTTAGAACTGTATATCATTTCATTAAATAAATATACTACATTTGAATTCTAAAATATTTCTCGATATAAAGTTTTTTAATGAAAAAAATAGATCTGGATCCTAGTGAAATTCGTTTCAAACAATTTAAGAAAGGTGATGAACGTGCATTTGAATATTATTTCAAAGCATATTTTAATTCTATTGTTGGATTCTGTATGCAATTTTTAGGGGATGAAGATAAATCTAAGAGTATTTCACAAGAAGCTTTTATAAAACTTTGGGTTAACAGAGAAAAAGTAAAAAAGATAAACGGGATTAAATCTTTTTTATATACTTCGGCAAAAAGTGAATGTTTAAATTTAATTAGACATAAAAAAGTTGTTGATAAGTACAAAAACGTTCAATTAGAAAAAAGAGAAAATGAGTTAAATATTGAGGTGCTTAATGCATTAGAATTTGACGCTATGGCAATTACTGAACTTGAAAGGCTTATTGATAAATCTATTGCACAATTGCCAGATAGGTGCAAATTAATCTTTGAGAAAAGGCGAATAGAGAATAAAAAAAATAAAGAAATCGCTGAAGAATTAGGGATTACGGTGAAAGCTGTAGAAGCAAATATGACAAGAGCATTAAAAATTCTTAAAGCTAAACTTTCAAATTATTTATCATTCTTTTTTATATAAAGATTATTTATTTTAAAAAAATATTCATTTCTATATAGGGTCACTAGAACTTGAGGTGTACCTAGTATATACAAACAAAACATTAATGGATTATTTCCAAATTGACAAATACCTATCTAACAATGCTACCGAGGAGGAAGTTGCATTGCTTTTTAAGTGGATAGACGCTTCTCCCGAAAATAAAAGGACTTTTATTCAATATAAAAAAGCTTGGGCACTTACATCAATAGGCAATGCTTATAGTGACCAAATGTGGAAACAGACTCAGAAGAGGTTGCATAAAAATAGATTAAAACGCTTATTCTCAAATGGATTAAAATATGCAGCCATTTTTATTGGAATAATTGGAATCTCTTTTTTCTTCTTGAATAAATTTGATAATTCTAATAATTTAATCATTAAAAATAATGTAATTACTCTTGAATTAGAAAATGGGAATATTGAAGTCCTAACCGAATTAGAGGATAAAAAAATTATTGATAGTAAAGGGAATGTAATCGGAGTTAAAAGTGGAGGTGAATTAAGATATGAAGATATTACTGTACTGGATTCATCATCAAAAAATAGTAAAGAGGAGTTGGTCTATAATGAATTAAAAATCCCTCATGGAAAAATATTTCAGGTAGTATTATCTGATGGCACCAAAGCTTTTTTAAACGCTGGATCTACTCTTAAATACCCTGTGAATTTTGTTGAAGGTAAGGTCAGAAAGGTTTTTTTAGATGGAGAGGCCTTTTTTGATGTTGCAAAAGACACCAATCATCCATTCGTGGTGAATGTAAATGAAATGAATGTAAGAGTGCTAGGAACTAAGTTTAATATCGCTTCATATTCAGAAGATAAGTTCTATAAAACGGTGTTGCTTGAAGGTTCCGTTGCTATTTATAAAAAAGGTACGCCTTTTAATCTAGAGAGTGCAGCACTGTTAAAACCAGGTTATAGTGCTGAATGGGATAAAAAGAGCGAAGAAATATTGTTTGAAATGGTTGATACTCATTTGTACACTGACTGGATGTCTGGTAAGTTAGTTTTTGTAAATGCAACTTTTAAAAATATTAGAAAAAAATTAGAAAGACATTATAATGTTACTATTGTAAATAACAATAAAACGTTAGATGAAAAAACATACAGTGCAATATTCGATATTGAAAGTATAGAGCAAGTATTAGAAACTTTAAATAAAAGTTTTGCAATTAAATATCAAATTAAAAACAATCAAATAATCATTAATTAAATTAAAATAATATTGAAACAAATCCTTTGATTACGAAATCGATTTAGACAAAAAAAAACGGAGAATGGTTGCAACATCCTCCGATTATAAAAGTCGATTCAAATAAAAATTTAAATCTTAAATTCATTTACAAAAGTATGAAATATTTTTCTTTTGTTGATATATATTGTAATATATCTAAAACTCTATTCAGAAACTATATTAACGATAACTTCATAAAGTTAATATTCATTTTTCTATTTCAGAACGGTTTTAAAATCAGTTTAGAAGATTTGAATTCTATCCAATTAGGATACGAGAATTTTAAACTTTTTAATAACTAAAACCGTAATAACTTCATGACATAGAACCACTACAATTACTATTACAAACTAATTTTAATAATTACTAGTTGTCAAATCAAACAACTAAACTATTGAACTGAATAAATATGATTCCATATTTATAATAAATGAATATTAATTAATACCAAATTATAATGAAAACAAAACAACTTTTTTGGAGACTTAAAACCAAACTAAGTCTTATTTCTTTAATTGCTTGTGTAGGACTATCTGTTTGGTCATGTAAGGAAGATGATGATCTTTCTTCAATGGCACCTGATACTAGACTTGAAGGTAAAGATAAAATAGCAGTTTTACATGTAAACCCCAAAACAGGAAATGATTATACCTCAGATGAAATTGCAGCCTTAGGATATGATCCTGGAGTAGAGGAGTATTATTCATCAAATCAAAGAATAGAATTATTTTTCTGGGCGCAACAAAAACCTGAAAAAATTGAAGTAACAAATGATGAGAGTGGAGAAATTGTTGGAAAATATTCGAATTTTGTTAGAGATGATAGACCAGAAGTGGCATCTTATAAAGATGGATATGGTTATTCTGCGAAGTGGAAAATAAAAATGAAAGATACTGATATACCAGTTGATGGATCAGTGACTTTAAATATTAAAGTAACCTATTTTGACGTAGGGATTGATGGATTTACAACTCCTTCAGTGAGAGAAACTAAATTCACACTTTATCATTACTATGTACCACCTCCGGCTCCTACTACATTTTTTATTGGAGGAATAGCTAAAAACTTAGTAGGATATTGGCAATTTGATGATGCTGATAATTTAGGAAAAGCGACTATTGGTAATAATTTGGAATTACATGGTTCAGAAGCAGCGGTTGCTGGAGTTACTGGTAGTGACGGTGCAACGTTTATAGAAACAGGTAGCGGTTATTCAATAGATCATGGTTTACCAGCCAGTGGTGGAGATAAAGTAAATACATATACAATTATTTATGATGTAAAAGCACCAGCTGTAGATACGTACGTTAATTTAATGCAAAACAACCCTAATAATTCAGTTGATGGTACTTTATATATAAAACCGAATGCTGGTTTTTGGTTAAATGGATTGTCAGATTCAGAAGGAAACCTAGTTCAAGCTAATACTTGGCATAGAATTGTTACTACCTTAGATGGCGCAACTCAAACATTTAAGATATATGTTGATGGGGTGTTAGTACATACAGTAAATGATGTTGCTGCGGATTCATATTTTGCACCAGAAACATCTAATTTTTATGTGTTCTCTGATGATAATGGTGAAGATGGACCAATTAATTGTTCATCATTAATGTTATTTGATTCAGCCTTTTCAGATGATCAGGTAACTGCATTACCTTCAATAAATGAGCCGGTACTTGTTGATTATTCTGAAGTAGTAGCAGGTAGATGGAAATTTGATGATGCTGATAATTTAGGAAAAGCAACTATTGGAAATAATTTAGAATTGCATGGAACAGAAACTGCAGTTGCAGGTGTGTCAGGTGATGATGGAGCATCATTTGTAGAAACAGGTAGTGGATATTTAGTAGTCCATGGTTTACCAGCTAGTGGTGGAGATAAAGTAAATACTTATACAATTATTTATGATGTAAAAGCTCCAGCTGTAGATACGTACGTTAATTTAATGCAAAACAATCCAAACAATTCAGTTGATGGTACTTTATACATAAAACCGAATGCTGGTTTTTGGTTAAATGGATTGTCAGATTCAGAAGGAAATCTAGTTCAAGGTAATACTTGGCATAGAATTGTTACTACGTTAGATGGCGCAACTCAAACATTTAAAATATATGTTGATGGAGAATTAGTACATATGGTTAATGATGTTGCTTCAGATTCTTATTTCGCACCAGAAACATCTAATTTTTATGTGTTTTCAGATGATAACGGTGAAGATGGACCGATAAATTGTTCAGACTTAGTGATGTTGGGAACTGTATTGAACCCAAGTGTTATAGCAAGTATATCGGATGTAAATGTGCCTATTAATTAATAAAAATAACTAAACAATATAATACTTAATTATATGAAAAATATTAAAAATTTTAGGTTTAGAAAATCTAGTCTATATAAAATAGGTTATACAACAAAAGCAACGTTGTTGCTGCTATGTTTATCCTTATTTATAATTCAAGCTCGTGCTTCGGTAACTGTAAATTCAATAGAGGTTTCTGAGAATGTGCAACAACGGAATGTTACAGGTATTGTAACAGATAAAAATGGTACTCCTCTTCCTGGTGTAACAATCATAATTGAAGGAACGTCTAGAGGGACTGATACCGATTTTGATGGTAAATACTCAATTTCTGCGAATAGTGGAGATGTTTTGGTTTTCTCTTATATAGGGATGACATCTCAAACACTAAAAATTGAAAATAAACTAGAACTAAATGTTATCTTATTAGAAGATTCAAACGTTCTGGATGAGGTGGTAGTAGTAGGATATGGTACAAAAAAGAAAATTAATTTATCTGGGGCTGTTGCAGTTGTTGGAGAAGATGTTTTTGAAGACAGACCAGTTACTACAGTTGGACAGGCTCTTCAAGGTACAATTGCAAACTTAAATGTTGTTTCTTCTGGGAGCCCTAATACAGTACCAGATTTTAACATTAGAGGTGTAACGTCTCTTGCAGGTGGTGAACCATTAGTGGTTATTGATGGTGTTACTGCAACCCAATCGGATTTGGCTAGAATGAATCCAAATGATATTGCATCTGTAACTATTTTAAAAGATGCTGCAGCGGCTTCTATTTATGGTTCTAGAGCATCTTTTGGGGTGCTGTTGGTAACCACGAAAAGTGGTAAGAGTGATAAAATGAATATAAATGTAGCGGTAAATACCAGGATTCAAACGCTGGGTAGATTCCCTGAACTTGAATTAGATGTAGCTAAAGTTTTACCTTTTTTACATGATATGGCTAAACCATGGTATAACTTGTTCACTCAAGAGCAATTTGATTATGCTGAACAAGTGAGTCTTGGAAATGCTGAACCAACCAGAATTAGCCCAACGGATCCAAATAAATATGAATACTTTCATTCCACAAATTGGAGAGAAACAGTGTTAAATGATGTAAGTTATTCTACATCAGCTAACATGAATATATCACAAAAATTAGATAAAGGTAGTTACTATATTTCTGTTGAAGGAGTTAAGAACTCAGGTATATACAAATATAATAATGATGTTCAAAAAAGATTTAATATTAGATTGAAGTCAGATTATGATTTAACAAGCTGGTTAAACTTAAGTAATAATACTTGGATTTATAATAATGAATATGACGAGTCTAATGCAACAGGTTCAGCTTTCATGCGTCAGGTTATGGGGAATAGATCGTACTTAGCACCTTACAATCCAGATGGTACATATACTGAATATGGAGCTTATTCAATAGGTAGATTATTAGGAGGTAATTATAATACCAATGAAAATGGATATCAAACTTCATTTGCCTTAAAAGCGAAATTTTTTGAAGATCGTTTAACTGTTGTTGGTGATGGTAGTTTTAAAAGATTACTAACGGACCGTGAAGCTTATGATACACCTGTTCAATATTCAAGCGGACCAAACCCTCAAAATATTGGATATGAAGGCCCTTCTGAAGCTTGGGCAAGCTTTGCCAATTGGAGAGAAGAATGGAACAATTATAATGTATATGCTACATTCAATGACCTGTATAATGAAAAACATAATGTAACTGTTTTAGCAGGTTATAATCAAGAAGAACATACTTACAATAGAACGGGAGGGCAAAGATCTGGATTAATTTCTGCGGGTTTACCTTCAGTTGAATTGGCAACTGGAAATCAAGAAGTAAGTCATTCATATAGTTCTTGGGCTGTGCAAGGAATGTTTGCTAGGTTAAACTATATTTATGATGATAAATATATAGTAGAGGTTAATGGTCGTTATGATGGTAGTTCTAGATATTATAAAGAGGATCGTTGGGTATTTAATCCATCAGCATCAGCTTCTTGGATTGCTTCCAAAGAAAATTTCTTAGAAGATTCATTTTTTGATCTATTAAAATTTAGGGTGTCTTATGGTTCTCTTGGTAATCAAAATGCAGGAAGTTATGCAACTTATCCATTTTTAGGAACTGGAAATGCTTCATCATTAATTGGTGGGGAAAATATTGTTGAGGCTAGCTCTCCTGGATTAATTGCGCCATCTTTTTCATGGGAAACAATAAAAACTAAGAATATTGGTGTTGATCTTGCCTTTTTAAATAATAGGTTAACTTCAAGTTTTGATTACTACCATAGATTAACCTTAGACATGTTTGCACCTGGTTTAGAGCTTCCTGTAGTATTAGGAACAGCTGTGCCAGATGAAAATGCTACAGATTTAAGAACGGAAGGTTGGGAATTTAATGTAAGTTGGAGAGATGAGTTTGATATTTCGAATAAGCCATTTAAATATAGTGCTACTTTTAATTTAGGAGATAGTAGAGCCTTTATCACTAAATTTCCAAATCCAACTAATAGTTTAAGTAGATATAGAGTGGGAGAAGAAATTGGTGAAATTTGGGGATTTGTTTCTGATGGCTATTACCAAACTCAGGAAGAAATAGATTTTGGACCTGATCATACTGATGTTGCTTCTTATCCTAGTACAAGACCTCAGGCACCAGGTGATATTAGATTTAAAGATTTAAATGGAGATGGAGTTATAAGTTATGGAGATAATACATTGGATAATCCTGGAGATAGAAAAATTATTGGAAATTCTAGAGCCCGTTATAACTTTGGTTTAGATTTAAATGCACAATGGAATGGATTTGATTTGAAAGCCTTCTTTCAAGGGGTTGGTAAAAAAGATTATTACCCTGGAGGTTGGCAAGATAGATACTATTTTTGGTCGGCATTTGCATTTCCATGGTCAAGTGTAACTAAAGAGAATTATAACAACCATTGGACACCAGAAAATAGAAATGCGTTTTATCCAAGACCAAAATCATATGTTGCTGAAGGAGGAAAAGAAGTTTCTTTATCTCAAACACGTTGGTTACAGGATGCATCCTATGTTAGATTAAAAAATGTGACTTTAGGATATACGTTACCTGAGAATGCAACAAAAAATATTGGAACAATACGTGTATTTGCAAGTGGTGAAAATTTGTTTGAAATTAGTAAACTATTTAAATATTTAGATCCAGAAAATCTAAATGGAAATGGATACCCATTCCGTAGAACATATTCAATAGGAGCATCTATTAAATTTTAAAAATGAAAAAAATGAAAAAATATATCTTATTAATAATAATTTTTGCGGTTACATTAGTTGGCTGTGAAAAAGATTTTTTGGATAGAGTTCCAGAAACAGATATTACAGCAGATGGTTTTTTTAACTCAACAGCTGATTTAGAAATTTACACCAATGGTTTTTACGATTATTTTGGTGCCGGAT
>Ga0105355_10004051_pt1 | contig 12661 bp, 12 predicted proteins | sample GOMGulsemesocosm_2_FD_83508 | JGI IMG/M metagenome (GOLD analysis project Ga0105355, IMG submission 83508) | Methane-oxidizing microbial communities from mesocosms in the Gulf of Mexico - GOM9C Gulf of Mexico | ecosystem: Environmental > Aquatic > Marine > Cold seeps | place: Gulf of Mexico... | reverse complement strand
CCGCTTCTGATATAATGCGATTTTTCTGCTATTCAGCCACTTTATTAAGTTCATTACTAACCTGTCTTAAATTTAAAGTAGGCCTAGCCCGCACCAATTCAGTGGAGTTTCACCTTGAGTCAGTCAGCCAAATTTTCCTCTCTTGCATTACCGCAAGCCATGATCGATAACCTAGAACAAATGGGTTATAGCGACATGACACCGATTCAAGCCGAAGCTCTGCCATTCGTTATTGAAGGCCGTGATGTATTAGCCAAAGCCCAAACGGGTAGTGGTAAAACCGCCGCTTTTGGTATCGGTCTATTAAACAACTTGAACCAACGTAATTTCGGCTGCCAAGCATTGGTTTTATGCCCGACTCGCGAACTGGCGACTCAGGTAGCGGATGAGATTCGTAAGATTGCTCGTTATCAGCAGAATATCAAGATTCTAACCCTTTGCGGTGGCCAGTCTATTGGTCCACAGATCGGTTCTTTAGAGCATGGGGCTCATATTGTTGTTGGTACTCCTGGCCGTATTTCAGACCATATTGGCAAAGGCACACTTAACCTAGATGCCGTCAATACCGTCGTATTGGATGAAGCTGACCGTATGCTCGACATGGGCTTTGTCGATGAGATCACCAACATCCTTAGCTATACTCCGCATAACCGCCAGATGTTGCTGTTCTCAGCGACTTACCCAGAAAGTATTCAGGCGCTGAGTAAAGAATTTCAGTACCAGCCAGAAACAATCACCATCAAAGACGAACAATCAAAAAGCACCATTATTCAACGCTTTTATGATGTACCTAAGATGAAAGATAAAGACGAAGCGTTGTTAACCTTGCTGGGTAGTAAAGCTTCTGAATCTACAGTGATCTTCTGTAATACCAAGATCGCCTGTTACGACGTTTTAGAATTTTTACGTGAGCGTGGCTATCATGCCTCCGCCTTAGTGGGCGAAATGGAGCAACGTGAACGTGACCAAGTATTGGTTCGCTTCTCGAATAAAAGTGCTGCCATATTGATTGCTACCGACGTGGCGTCTCGTGGTTTGGATATCGATGATCTCGATCTCGTGATCAACTACGACGTAACCCGCGATCCTGAAGTTCACGTTCACCGTATTGGCCGTACCGGCCGTGCCGGTAAAGAAGGTTTGGCACTGTCATTGATGGCCGCTTCTGAAGTGAAAAAAATGTTCGCTATTAATGAATACATGAAGACAAAGTATGAAACCAGCGATATTAGTAAGCTAAAAAGCCCTTACGAGCCGAAGAAACCCAATATGGTGACCTTGTGCATTGATGGTGGTAAAAAGAGCAAGCTACGCCCTGGGGATATCTTAGGTGCATTGACTGCGGATGGTGGCATTCCTGGAACAGACGTTGGTAAGATCAACATGTTCCCGAATCAAGCTTATGTCGCGATTGCTCGTCCTAGCGCACGCCTAGCATTGAAACTGATTCAAGAGAAAAACATGAAAGGCCGTCGCTTCCGCGTACGTCGTTTATAGTCCTTTAGATAATCACTTATGAATATAGAGCAGCTGGCTGCTCTCTATGACTGATCATTCAAAACAGACGATTAAAATCAACGACTAGAATTTAACGAGAAGACAATGGCAAAAACATTACAAGAACAGCTGCTTTCTATGGGGCTAACCGATAAAAAGAAAGCCAAGCAGGCTGAGAAGCAAAAAAAGAAAAACATTAAAGAAGCGCGTAAAGGTGAAGAAGTTATCGACCAAGCGAAAGTGCTGGCCGACAAAGCTAAACAAGAAAAAATCACCCGTGACAAGGCACTCAACGAAGAAAAGAAAGCGGCCGCCGAAGCAAAAGCCGTCAAAGCCCAGATTAAGCAATTGATCCAAATGAATACTATTAAAGTTAAAGGTGATGTTGCCTATAATTTTACTGCGGGAAAAAAGATCAAAAAGATCTATGTTAATGAAGACATCCAAGATCGCTTAAGCCGCGGCAAGCTGGCGATTTCTGGCCTTGACCAAAATTTTGCCATCATTCCATTAGGCGTAGCCGATAAAATTCGCCAACGCGATCAAGAATGCTATATCTACATTGCCGAGAATCAAGACTTAGAAGTAGAAGAAGATGATCCTTATGCGGCTTATCAGATTCCTGATGACCTTATGTGGTAATCACAGATACACGGCATACAAACCTGAGAAACTCATTTCTCAGGTTCCTCCCTCCCCGCTCTAAGATACAACCTGTCGTTCTAACGCCCATTAATCAGATTTAAACAGCTGAACTAGACTAATAAAATACGCTAATGGCTACCCAAGCAAGGAACCACCTTGTGCAATATTCGAGTAAACAGACACTAATAAGTGCGATTAACCAACTTATTAATGAAAAATATTCCTCATTAAACCATGAAGATTGCCTTCACGACCGAGAGTTCCAAAATCACCTTATTAGCGCCATTAATAGCGCAAACGATGAAGATGCTTTATTACAGTCGAAGCACGTCACCATTCTACTGTCCGACTTACGTGGCTTTACCGCTATGGCAGAAAAATATTCTGCACTGGAAGTCATCGACCTACTCAATCAATATTTCCTAAAAATGAGCGAGGTAATTCAACGTCATAATGGCACCATCGATAAATTCATGGGCGATGCCATCATGGTATTATTCGGCGCCCCAGATACCAGCGAAGATGATTTAGAAAGAGGGCTGGCATGCGCTATCGAGATGCAAATCGCCATGGCAGAGTTTAATAGTGAGACCCATTTAAAAGACTACCCTCCACTTTTCATGGGCATCGGTATTAATACCGGAGAAGTCGTCGCGGGTCAGCTTGGCTCCTATATTCATAGCGAATATACAGTCATCGGTGATGAAGTGAACCTTGCTTCTCGTGTTGAAGCCCATAGCTTACGCGGGCAAATATTAATCAGTGAAAACTGCTATCAGCAAGCCCGTGACTATATAGAGATTGGCAGTAAAAATACGGTTACGGTAAAAGGAAAAACCGACGTTGTTAATCTCTATGAACTCGTCGCCACCAATAAGCCAAACCGCTTAGTTCCCCCTCGAAATGAAGTACGCAAAAGCCCGAGAATATTAATGGATGCACCCTTAGAGTTTCAGTGCTTAGAAGGCAAGCAAGTATTAGCGAAAGAATACACTGGGCGCATTATAGACCTTAGCTATGGCGGTATATTTGCGGTATCTCCTGTGCGCTTAGATATTCAACAGGAAATTAAAATTGTGCTTTCACTTTCCCTTATGACTCATCAAAGCAGTGCTGTTTACGCACGAGTCATTCGAGTGAATAAATTTGACGATCAATGGGAAGTGAATCTTGAATTCACCGCTATACATCATGAAGCGCAAGCGGCGATAAAAGACTTTGTCGATCAACAGATCGAACGAATCTAAACAAAAGAACTAAGAACGATACAAAACCTGTATCAAGTGAAAACCAAACTGTGTTTTCACTGGCCCATGAACTTTAATCAACTCCCCTTTAAAAACCACCTTATCAAACTGACGTACCATTTGACCTGGCTTTACTTCGCCTAAATCTCCACCCGCCTTTTGGCCGGATGGGCATTGTGAAAACTGCTTGGCGAGCTTGGCAAAATCAGCCCCTTTCATGATGCGATCACGTAAGCGATTCGCTTCCAAAGAGGTTTTAACAAGAATATGACGTACACCGGCAACGGGCATGCGGGCTCCTAGAACAAAGAATTTGGCACATTTTACCAGCTCTTAATGAAAAAACCTTCCCACCTTATTAAAGATATCTTGATAAACTCCTCTTATACCTGACCATTCAGACAAATAAACACAAAAAGTGCCCTCACTTTTTATTCATTTTGTGTGAGAATAAGTAAAAATCCCCGTCTCTATAAAAATTGGTATAAAAACATGTCAGTTCATGAAATAAAACACCCTCTCGTCCAGCATAAAATCAGCCTTATGCGTGCCAAAGAAATGAGCACCCGTAGCTTTCGCCAGCTATCTGCTGAAGTAGGATGCTTGCTAACTTATGAAGCAACCAAAGATTTAGAGCTAGAGAACTTCCAAATGGAAGGCTGGGATGGTGAATTAACCGGCCAGCGCCTAGTTGGCAAAAAAGCTACCGTTGTACCTATCCTGCGTGCGGGTATCGGCATGCTGGACGGTGTTTTAGAGCTAATGCCTAGTGCCAAAATTAGCGTCGTCGGCCTATATCGTGACGAAGAAACGCTAGAACCAGTAACCTACTTCGAAAAGCTAGCCAGTGACATGGATAAGCGTATGGCTTTAATCATCGACCCAATGCTAGCAACCGGTGGCTCCATGAACGCCACCATCGAGCTAATTAAACAAGCGGGCTGTACCGATATCCGCGCCCTCGTTTTAGTAGCAGCTCCTGAAGGGATTGCAAAAGTGCAAGCTGCTCACCCTGATGTGGATATCTACACAGCTTCAATTGATGACCATTTAAACGAAAACGGCTACATCATTCCAGGTTTAGGTGATGCCGGCGATAAAATTTTCGGCACCAAATAGCGCTCATTAAATACTCTCATTTACATCAACCCAAATTAAGGATGTTTTATGTCGGACTCTTCGATTGCTAAAAGTGCCAACACTGAAAACAGCTTCACCCAACCCGCTTGGCGTAATGCTTTAGCGGGCTTACAAATGCTATTCGTTGCCTTTGGCGCATTGGTATTAATGCCATTAATCACTGGCCTAGATCCAAGCGTCGCGTTATTCACTGCTGGGATAGGAACGATCCTGTTCCAATTCATCACTAAACAACAAGTGCCAATTTTTTTAGCCTCGTCTTTTGTCTTCATCGCGCCTATCGCTTATTCAGTCCAAACTTGGGGTGTGGCAGCCGCCATGGGCTCATTATTTGTAACAGGTCTGGTTTACGTTGCGATTGCGACTTTAGTTGCTATTCGCGGGCCAGGATTTTTGCACCGTTTAATGCCACCTGTTGTGACTGGCCCAATCATCATGGTAATTGGTCTAGGTTTAGCCCCAATTGCAGTAAACATGGCAATGGGAAAAACCGGTGACGGTGCAGCAGAACTGTTCCCTTATATGGATTCTTTGATCGTATCTATGTCAGCGTTATTAACCACATTACTCGTCGCGACTCTAGGTAAGGGCATCTTCCGCCTATTACCGATTATGACCGGTGTCTTAGTCGGCTATATCATGGCTTCGATTATGGGTATGGTTAGCACTGATGCCGTAGCCTCTGCCGAATGGTTTGCAATCCCTAACTTCATCACTCCTGAATTTCAACTAGCCGCTATCCTATTTATGCTACCAGTCGCCATTGCCCCAGCCATCGAGCACGTCGGCGACATCTTAGCCATCGGTAGCGTTACCGGTAAAGACTACACCAAAGAGCCTGGACTACATCGCACCCTATTAGGGGATGGCTTAGCAACGTCACTGTCTTCTTTATTTGGTGGTCCACCCAATACCACCTATTCAGAAGTAACCGGAGCGGTGATGCTTACCAAGATGTTTAATCCTCGCATAATGCTTTGGGCCGCTGTATTTGCGATCTTCCTCGCATTCGTGGCTAAATTTGGTATCGCGTTACAGACAATTCCTGCACCCGTTATGGGCGGAATTTTAATTTTACTGTTTGGTTCTATCGCAGGTGTGGGTATGAATATACTAGTAAAAGCGCAAGTCGATTTAGCAGACCAGCGCAACCTTGTGATTGTATCGACTACGCTGGTTTTCGGTATTGGCGGCATGGCAATTGGTAATGCAGACTTTAGTCTTACCGGTATTAGCTTATGTGGTTTAGTGGCAATTGCCTTAAACTTATTATTACCAAAAACCAAGATTGAAGAAGAAAGCCTTACACAAGAACAGTCTATCGCTAGCGATATAGCTGAGCATAATCGTTCTTAACCCATTGTTTTCAAAACCGTAAACGTCAATAACCGTTAATTTTAATATTAACGGTTATTGATCATCCAACGCTATAATCTAGGCGCTGTATAAAATAATGGACAAAATAATTTAAAGATGATGGTTGAACGACAATCAAAGTCTATAATAAATTTACAACCATTGAAGCAAGCAACAGAGCATAAATACCATGTTCTTCAGGGATAACAACTTGCTTAGTTGAATTCGTAATAATAACTACGGTTCTAAGCTATGAATAAAGTAATTCCTCATTATATTACCTTGATCAAATTCATTGCGTTATTCATTTTTGTTTTTTTTAGCAACCCTATATTTCTAGAAAGAATCACCGACATCGGTGTGCAACTCGGCCTCCTTGTCTATCTAACTATTTGGCTGCTTTCTTTGTGCGCTATTATAGCCCTAGCATTTTCTCCATTTAATTACCTCAAGTTATGCATCGTCTTACTAATAGCCATAAGCTCAGCTAGCTCTCTTAGTTATTATCAAATAACTCGTCAATATATGGAGCTTTTTGAGTTAGAGGTATTACTAAATGCAACTGAGAACTTTCAAGATTCACTAACAACCTTTCCCAGTATTCTTCTAGCTATTTTATTATCAATTTTAGGTGTAATTGGTTTTCTCCTACCCAACATTAAAACTAAACTTTCGCTTCGTTATAAAGAATATTTAATACCTATATCAATCACTCTCGCATTGATGGTTGCCATACTTATATTCAGGGAAGGCGAAGGGACTAAAGGTATGCCCAGTCAGTTCACTCCAATTGCCTACAGCCTAATCCTGTTGACTGAAAAAACAGTTCAGGGAGGACAAATAATCAATACAGTCTCCATTTCACCGAAAATATCCGATACCGGAGATATCATCTTTATTATGGATGAAAGTATGACAGGAGACTTTTATGACATAAATTCGAACAATGGAATTTCGACGGGTATCAATAAATACAACCCCATTAATTTTGGCATTGCCTCATCTTTTGCCAACTGTAGCATTACAACCAATGTTTCTATGCGCTATGGTATTTCGCGTCAAGATTATTTAGCCGACCTAAATAATAAGCCTTCTATTTGGCAATTTGCTAAGCGTGCGGGCTATCATACCATTTACCTCGATACACAAAATGGCCAAGGCAATCTCACAAACAACATGACTGATACTGAAAGCATATTCATTGATGATTTCATTCATATATCAGATAAAAATACTGAACTCTACCGAAAAGACATTGCAGCTGCGCACATTCTTAGTAAGCATCTAAATAACAACATTAAGGATTTTATCTATTTAAACAAAACAGGCGCTCATTTCCCCTATGAAGGTAAATACCCTAAAGATAAAAATGTTTTTCAACCAACCATGGCAAGCACAGCATTCAACCGCAGCTACGGAAATCTAGACGAGGTTGAATATCCGATACACGGAGATGCCCTCACACGATTAAAATTCATTAACTCCTATAAAAACACACTACTTTGGAATGTTTCCTCATTTTTCTCTGAGTTGTTTAAAGTACATATTGAGCAGCCTTACACTCTAATATATACCTCGGATCATGGTCAGGCATTTCATACTGGCCTGAAAAAAGGCTATGGCACTCACTGTTCAATAAAAGATGCGGCACCAGAAGAAGGACGAGTGCCCCTTGTGCTATTTTCAAATATTTCTCACATACATAAAAAACTGCAGCAAGCGGCCAAATTAAATTTCAATAAAGTCAGCCAGTTTAACTTGCCCGCGACCTTATACAATTTAATGGGTTATAACAAACAAGACTTGGAGGATCGTTATCAAAAGAGTATTTATTCGCCACTTGATAGCAGCAATCAGATTTTTTTATCAAAATATTTTGTAAGATTCGGCGCCAAACCAATATGGAACAGTATTCACAAAGCACCCACACAATTAACTAAAACTGAATCCAATAATAATTCAACCTCTAAACCTTGGCTAACAAACAATAAAAAGGCCGCAAACTAGAATAGAGAGCAGCCTTTATCTATCACAAAAACTATTGCCTTTACCGGCCTAGTCTAAGCACTTTCTTTCAATTCTTTCTCAAGATTCATACTCGCAGCGCGGCGCTTTTCTGCACTTACCCAACGGCTACGCTGCTCTTCAGTATTCAATGCTAACGGTGGCACTTTGGTAGGTTTTCCATCGTCATCCACGGCAATCATGGTAAAGAAACAGGTATTGGTATGGCGAACTGATTTTCCTTTCAAATCTTCAGCGATTACTTTAATACCAATTTCCATCGAAGTACGGCCGGTATAGTTAACCGTCGCCAATAACGTCACCATTTCACCAATAAAAATCGGCTCACGGAAAACCACCTTATCTACAGATAAGGTGACACAATAAAATCCGCTGTAACGCATTCCACAAGTTAGTGCGGATTTATCCAACAGTTTAAGTAATTCACCACCGTGCATTTTGCCAGAGAAGTTGGCCATTCCGGGGGACACGAGCTCGGTCATTTCTGTAGTAACAATTTGTGGCATAACCGTCTCTTCATCATTCTTTAGGGAGTTAACCTGCTTAAAGCACATAGCAGGCCAATTGCACTGTTCTGGCTCATCTAAACTATCATCTAGCGCTTTAATAGAGCCATAAATCAAGCAAAGTTGACATTCTTAAGCGGGCTGCATGATAACAGGTCTTATAAGTCTGGGCTATCGTATAGAATTTGCACTAGAGCTGTGCAAGATTAGTCAGTTTAGGCACCATTAAAGCGCTCGAATTATGCTAACGAGACTCATTTTGGTGCCATTCCTCGTCGAATTTAAACCTTAAACCAAGCAAAGGATCACTTTTTACCGTTGGCAGGTTTACCCCCTGAGCGTAAGTTAATCACCTTACCTATACTCGAGAACCAAAAATCAGCGCCCATAGAGGCCGCAAATGCACTAATAAACCAACCAAATATCATCAATAACCAGTCGAACCATTGAAAAGACTGACTAATAAAACCAAAGCCATGCCAGCCGATAGGAAGCTCTAGAGTTTCTAATTCATTGGTCGTTCTCTGTAATACTTGATAGCGTTGCTTTAATAGCTCAACTTCAGCACCAGTCTCCGTGCTCATTGAAACGTTACTTTCACTGAACAGACCTTGCGTAGGAATCAGCTTCGGCAACAGTTTCACCATCTCGTTGCGTAATTCATTATCATGAGGAATATCACGGGCAATTCGAATTGAATCGATATTCATCAGCGCGGCTAAAATAAAGGCCACCAGCAATAGCGTTTTTTGAATCTGTCGCTTGTACCAACCACTGACTCGAACCATGTTGCCAGTGAACCAGTTTTCAATCTTGTCTTTAAATACCGACTCGTCATTATTAGAATCTAACCACATTGCGATTAAAGACTGACGCAGGCCACCCTGCGGAAGTTCTTGTAGACACTCTATTAGTGTTTTTTCTTGATGGCTATAAAGTTGCAGACTATCAATTAACGCTATACGGAAATTTTCGGCAGGTATGTAAGACGCCTTACGGTATTTATCCGATAGCTTACTTAACATAGAGTGTTGCAATAAGTTATCCGATAACCGCTGATCTTCAACCAGATAGCGTATACCGCGTTCTAGCTGTTTGCCACGCAACGATAATAGGCCAGCAATAAACTCCACCAGCGTGCTGCATAATAAACTGAAAACCAAATACACCGCGGCTAAACCTAGTGCGACTTCGACTATGATGTGATCAAACATGTAACGTCCTTGTTTACTCTTTACGCGCTTGGCGAATTTTATCGTAAGCCGTTTGAATGTCCTGGGTTTTCTCTTTCGCCAGTTTCATCATTTCTGCTGGCAAACCTTTAGCAACCAACTTATCCGGATGATGCTGGCTCATTAATTTGCGATATTCTTTTTTCAAATCAACGTCACTGATATCGGCTTTCACCCCCAATACCGCATAAGCCGTTGCCAACTCAGAACTACGACTTTGCTTACCACGACTACGCCCGCCTTGAGCACTAGACCAGCCACCCGCCAACGCAGCTTTTACTCTTGAATGCAGCCATTCGAATTGAAACGCTGAAATGCCCAAATCACGACATAAACGATCAAGAATTCGACGCTCTTCCAACGTTAACTTGCCATCACTATAAGCAACACTTAACTGAATTTCTAAAAACATTTGCGATAATGAAGCTTGGTGATTTAACGCTTCTTTTAAACGACCTAAATCTGGGCTGAGATCAAAGTTCTCATCTTTACCCTCGGTAAAGAATTGAATGGCCTGCTGGCGCATTTCACCACTCAAACCCATTTGACTCATAATATGCTTAGCCGCTTCAATCTCCTCATTCGACACGCGGCCATCAGCTTTAGCAATACGTCCCATGACGCGAAAAGTAGTTCGAAAAAATACCTGCTGAATTTGTAATTGCAGGGCACTATTCGTATTGCCGCTCGTTTGTTGGCGCTCATCCCCCAGCACAGTACGTTCAATAAACTGATCAAATAAATGACCGACTATCATCCCGATAATAATGCCAAATGGACCGCCACTAAATAGGCCAAAAGTCGCACCTGTGATCTTCCCTAACCAAATTTTCATAATGTCTCTGTCACCTGTTTCGCCATGACCAGTTCTTCTACTTGTTGCAAACGCTCTGGAGTACCTACATCGACCCAACTACCCGAATAAAGTTCACCACTGGCTTTATCATTAGCCATCGCACCTCGCAACAGAGGGGCTAGGGGGAAGGCACCGGGCTGACAGTTTTTAAATAACGAAGGTTTTATTAAACTGATACCGCTAAAGGTCATCCCACTCTCTTCTCTCGCCGCTTTATCAACGACTTTAGAATGCGAAGATTCATCCGCAAGTAAAACAAAGTCTCCCGTAGGGTTATGCTCTGGATTCTTAACTAACCATAAATGACAAAGCCCATTCATCACCTTAGGTATTTGAATAAGATCCCAGTCTAGCCAGACATCTCCATTTACTAATAAGAATTCTTGCTCAAGACAGTTGCCTGCTTGCAAAAGAGGTAAAGCATTTAAAATCCCGCCACCGGTTTCCAGTGCTTCACTCTCAGCAGAATATAGAATACGGCAACCAAACTGGCTGCCGTCCCCCAAGGCCTGCTCTATCATGTGGCCAAGATAAGCATGATTAATGACTATCTCGCTAATTCCCAGCGCCACCAATTTTTCAATATGATGGACAATCAGTGGCTTGCCCGCCACCGCTAATAAAGGTTTAGGGCAATGATCCGTTAATGGACGCATACGAGTACCTAATCCCGCAGCGAGAATCATCGCTTTCATGCCTGCGCCTTTTTATTTAATGCCGGTAAAAATGTTGTTTCTAACCAGTGGCTAAAGGCTGAAAACTCAGGGTATAAACCAGCAGTCTGTAAAATATAATCACAGGTACGGGGCACATCATTTAAATAATCATGCTTACCATCACGAATACTTAAACGAGCAAAAATTCCTGCCGCTTTTAAATGACGCTGCATCCCCATGAAATCGAAATCACGCACTAGCTGCTCTTGAGATAGAGCTGCGCTTTGAGGACTGTGAGCTTTGAAATAATCCAACCAGATTAAAACTTGCTCTCGTGGCCATTGGATATAGCAATCTTTTAACAATGATACGAGGTCATAGGTTAGCGCACCGTAGACCGCATCTTGAAAATCGATAATGCCAATGAAGTCTTCTTCGTGCAGAGGCGCATTCGCTTTGCATACCATTAAGTTACGCGAGTGATAATCGCGGTGCACAACTACTTGGGTTTGTGCCAAGGCCGTTTTCGCTAAGGTATCAAAGACCTCAGTGAGCATCGCTTTATCATTTGCACTGAGCATTAAACCAAGATGCTTTTCGCATAACCAATCTGGAAATAAAGCCATCTCACGATCTAATAAAGGTCGATCATAATGGGGAATATTGTCGGCTTTAGGTAATTGCTGAAGTTCAATTAAGGAATCAATTGACGACTTATATAAGGCATCCGCAGCTTCAGGCGTTAATTCTGGGTGTAATAATACATCGCCAAAATCTTCCAATAGCATAAAGCCCTGAGGCTCATCAAAAGCAAGTACCGTGGGAACTTTCACTCCCGCAGAAGACCAAAGCTTAGCAATATCAACAAATTGACGACTATTTTCATGCTCTGGTGGCGCATCAACGGCGATCCAGCTCTGTTGAATGTCGTTTTGCTGATAATTGATGCGAAAATATCGTCTAAAACTTGCATCACCCGATACGGTTACCATTTGAGCAGGTATACTGTGCTGATAAAGTTGCTCGATCTGATCGGCGGCCCATTGGGCTAAAACGTCCTGACGCTGATCCATACTGGCCTCTTGACTTGGGTTAGTCAGAAAAAATTCGTTCTACAATCTACGCCTTTAGCGCAGACATTATTTACGCACCATAGCATAAGGATCGATCGGATTCTCCGATTTAACATGAACAAAGCCTATTCCCTGTTAATCGCAGTTTTCAGTACATTCTCTGCTAATAGCTTTGCGGCAGAACAATCTACTTCAGCAGAAAACTTCAATTATTCATTCCAACCATTATCTTGGTACCCACTGGAAGAACTGACGACGACTGAAGCGGAAGCTTTACCCGAGTTTTGCTCAGGTAAATATCGCCCTGTTGCGCTGACCCCTCGTAACGAAGATAGTATTTTAATCGAAGCAAATGAATCCACCGCCAATAAAAGTGGTGACGCGATATTCAGCGGCGATGTTGAATTCAGTCAGTTTGATCGAAAAAT
>Ga0105355_10004039_pt1 | contig 12672 bp, 10 predicted proteins | sample GOMGulsemesocosm_2_FD_83508 | JGI IMG/M metagenome (GOLD analysis project Ga0105355, IMG submission 83508) | Methane-oxidizing microbial communities from mesocosms in the Gulf of Mexico - GOM9C Gulf of Mexico | ecosystem: Environmental > Aquatic > Marine > Cold seeps | place: Gulf of Mexico... | reverse complement strand
CTCGGACTTTTTGCTTAGTTTCAAGAATCTGTAAATTGAGTCTTAAACAACAGCAAACAGGATGTACAGAGAGATACCAACACCGATCATAGGTACCGCATCAACCAGACCCATAACGATGAAAAGTTGGGTACGCAACATTGGAATCATTTCTGGTTGACGCGCTGCGCCTTCCAGGAATTTACCGCCTAACACACCAATACCTACAGAGGCGCCCAGTGCAGCCAGACCCATCAAAATACCACCAGCCAAATACAGTATTGCAGATGCGATTTCCATTTTTACTCCAGTTTTTATTAACAGTTAATTTATAAAGTTTTAATTTTTGTAAAACGCTTTTTAGTGTGAAGACTCGTGAGCCATGCTCAGATACACAATAGTCAACACCATAAAAATAAAGGCTTGCAGGGTAATAATCAGAATATGGAATACCGCCCATGCCCATTGCAGAACGCCGCCTGCAACACCAACCACCAGACCACCGCTGTACATCAGGGCAATCAAGATAAAGATCATTTCACCGGCGTACATGTTGCCGAACAAACGCAAGCCAAGAGATACCGGCTTGGAAATTAAGTTTACACCTTCAAGGAACAGGTTAAACGGCAGCATCCACTTACCAAATGGGTGCAGGGTCAACTCACCCAAAAAGCCACCCAAACCTTTGATTTTAATACTGTAATAGAGAATCAGGACAAACACACCCAGAGCCATACCCAGAGTTGCGTTTGGATCGGTTGTAGGAACAACCTTCATAAAGATATGCGGATTACCTGTTACTAATTTAGCAATTTCAGGAATCACATCAACCGGGATCAAATCCATAAAGTTCATCAGGAAGACCCAGACAAAAATAGTCAGAGCCAGCGGCGCGATCAACAGGTTGCGGCCGTGGAAAATATCTTTAACGCTGCCATCGACGAATTCAATAATTGTCTCGACGAAATTTTGCAGCCCACTTGGTGTGTCTGAGGTTGCTTTACGCGCAACCAGCCAGAAAACCCAGCAAAACAATGCGCCAAGAAGAAAAGAGAAACCCAAGGTATCAACATTAAATGCCCAAAAGCCCATTTCTGCTGCTTCTTGAGAACTATGTGCAAGACCCCAGTCACCATTAGGATGCTGACCAAAAGTCAGATTGGTTAAATGGTGGGTAATATAACCTTTTGTTGTTAACGCTTCTTCAGCAGCCATTCTTCTATTTCTTCGTTAGTTAGCAGTAACGTATTTGTAATCTATTTTGCTTGCCGCTTATTTGTAGATCCGCCGCTTCATTAGGAGCGGGGAAATCCAGTTAACGACCTGAGCCGCAATAAAACCGACAAACAAAAGCAAAATCTTAAGTTCTTCAAAGGCAACAAGCACGATGACGAACAATAGGGTTGTGAGTAGCATTTTGGAAAACGCGCCTTGATATGCATCACTGAGCAAATCACGGGCTGATTGCGAATTCCCGCGCCTAAAAAAACGCCATATAAATACGGCGTTACCCACCAGACAAATCAGACCACCCAATAACACCGATACTGCATGCTGAATACCAAACACCAACGTGACGGCGCTTAGTACCAAGCTAACCCCAAATTGTAACAGGGGCACCAAATAGATCGATGAAGGGGAAAAACAAGCTTTTCGTCTGACTGTCATTTCGGAATCATTACCAGCCTTAATCAGGCTTTTTTTACTTAAAGAATTCAACCGAAAAAACCACCCCTAAACAGGTCGCGAAGTATATAGAAAAAGGCATACCCAAGCAAGCTTTGTTTAGGTACTAAAAAGACTTCCAATTATGGTAACAGCAGGGGCTTTAGAGGATTAATCCTGAGGTTTAATTTTTATAAAAAACTTCATCATCACGATGACTTAAAAAGGATAAACCTAATTAATATCACTATTTAAAATATTAATGATTTAATGGTTATTTGATATGGGAAAGAATACCTTCCAGTTCCTGCGTAGAACCGTAGTTGATCACCAGTTTTCCTTTACCTTTTGAACCATGCTGAATAGTTACCGAAGATCCCAGCTGATCGCTAAGTTTGTGTTCCAAATGTTTAATATCCGGATCTACTTTAGCTTCTTCTTTCTCCTGACCATCAGAAGCCAGAATTTTACGCACCAGCGCTTCAGTTTGACGCACCGAAAGCTGCTTTGAAACCACAGTCCTTGCCGCTAGCGACTGCTCACTATTAATCAATGCTAACAGTGCCCGAGCGTGTCCCATATCCAAGGAACCTCCACTTAACAATTCTTTAACATCTTCATTAAGCGCCAATAAACGTATTAAATTAGCCACAGCTGCACGGGATTTACCCACCGCGTCCGCTGTTTGTTGCTGTGTTAGGCCAAACTCTTCCTGCAAACGGTGCAAAGCAGTCGCTTCATCAATGGAGTTTAGGTTTTCACGTTGGATGTTTTCAATCAACGCCATCGCAATGGCGCTTTCATCGGATACGTTTTTCACTATCGCCGGAATGTTAGCAAGACCTGCCAACTGAGTTGCGCGCCAGCGGCGTTCACCGGCAATAATTTCATACCGCGAGTCATCAATGGCGCGCACAATAATTGGCTGCATCACACCTTGCGCTTTAATGGAATCGGCTAATTCCTGCAACGGTGCAGGATCCATTTCACGTCGCGGTTGATATTTACCGCGCACCACAAGGTCAACAGGCAACTGTACTAACTGACCATCTTCAGCAGTCTTGTTTTCGGAACCCTTAGATTCAAGATTACCCAGCAGGGCATCCAAACCGCGTCCCAAACCTCTTTTTTGAGCAGCCATACTGTTGTCTCGCTAATAAAAGTGTGTGGTTATTAATCATTATTACAAATTAGGATCAGGCTGGTACGGCTTCTTTTTGTGTTTTTCTAAGCACTTCTCCAGCCAATGCCAAATAGGACATCGCACCACGTGATTTTTTATCGTACATCAAAGCTGGTAAACCAAAGCTAGGGGCTTCAGCCAAACGTACATTACGCGGAATCACCGTATCATAAACACGATCACCAAAATGTTGAATAAGCTGACTGGAAACATCACGCGTTAAACTGTTACGTGGGTCATACATGGTGCGCAGCAGACCTTCGATTTTTAGATCAGGATTCGGGCCCTGGGTAATACCGGTAATGGTATTCATCAATGCAGACAAACCTTCCAGTGCATAATATTCACACTGCATGGGAATAATCACACTGTCCGCTGCCACCAAACCATTCACTGTCAACATGCTTAAGGAGGGCGGGCAGTCGATGATAATGTAATCGTAATTTACGCTTACTTGTTTAAGCGCGTCGCGTAAACGGAATTCTTTATTATCCAGAGACAGCAGCTCAACTTCGGCAGCCGTTAAGTCGCCATTGGCAGGCAAAATATCGTAGCCAGCGTTTTCAGTAGTAACAATGGCTGCCTTGGCATCACAGCGTCCGGTCAACACATCATAAACAGATTGCTGCAGTTCATTTTTATTCACACCGCTGCCCATAGTGGCATTGCCCTGAGGATCAAGATCGATCATCAACACCCGACGTTTAATGGATTTTAAAGAAGCCGCCAGATTAACCGTGGTGGTGGTTTTACCCACACCACCTTTCTGATTGGTAATTGCAAAGATTCTCAACGCTGACTCCCTTTATCCTACGGTCGTTCAAACACTACCAGATGTCGCTCGTCATCAAGCCCCGGCACCTGCAATTTATAAATATCCAATACTTTGAATTGATCCGCCATGTCGTCTATTTCCTGCTGCGGAAATTTACCCTTCATGGCGTAAAAAACACCATCGGCAGCACACAAATGGTGAGTGATGTCGGAAAAACTCTGTAATGAAGTGAAGGCTCTGGAGACAACAATGTCAAAACCGCCTTCAGGGCGGAACAGTTCGACACGTGAATTAACCACTTCAATATTTTTCAGGCCCAGTTCGATTTTAGCCTGTTGCATAAAACGGGTTTTCTTACCGTTGCTATCGAGCAACGTAAAATGACTGTCCGGAAACATGATGGCCAACGGAATACCGGGGATGCCCGCACCCGTACCCACATCAATCACTGACCTCGGCGCGCCTTGAAAGTGCGCCACCATCGTCAGACTATCCAGCAAATGGTAGGTCACCATCCCGGCAGGTTCACGCACGGCGGTCAGGTTATAGGCCTTATTCCACTTTTGTAACAGGTTAAGATAACCCATCAACAGTTGCAGTTGTTGTTCACTCAGCTCAATGCCCAATACTTTACTGCCACTGACTAACTTTTCTGATAAATCCATTAGGCAGTTTTCACCATCACAGCATCACGTTTTTTTAATTGAATCAGCAACAACGACACCGCCGCTGGCGTGATACCAGGGATACGCGACGCAGCCGCCAATGTTTCAGGGCGTAGCTCATTGAGCTTTTGTTTTACTTCGTTCGACAAGCCGGGAATATCATCATAAACAAAATCTTCCGGCAGACGCGTCATTTCGTGACGACGTAAACGTTCGATCTCATCTTTTTGGCGATTGATATAACCTTCGTATTTGGCCTGGGTAACAACCTGCTCAGCAACTTCTTCATCATCGGAGCCTTCACCCTTGAGGTTTTTCAAATCCTCATAGTTTAATTCCGGACGTTTCAACAGCGCCATCAAACTGTATTCGTGACCTAACGCAGAACCTAACTTATCGGCAATCACCTGCGCTTCCGGCGTGCCCGGTTGTACCCAGGTTTCCTGCAAACGCTGTTGTTCTTTGATCACCGCTTCACATTTCTCGTTGAAACGTGCCCAGCGAGTATCGTCGATCAAACCCAGTTCACGGGCTTTTTCAGTCAAACGTAAATCAGCATTATCCTGACGCAACAACAAGCGGTATTCGGCACGGCTAGTGAACATGCGGTAAGGTTCTTGAGTTCCCAACGTAATCAGGTCGTCAACCAACACACCGAGATACGCTTCATCACGACGTGGATGCCAAGCCTCTTTGCCCTGCGCTTGTAGCGATGCGTTGATACCGGCCAACAACCCCTGCGCGCCCGCTTCTTCATAACCGGTGGTGCCGTTAATTTGACCGGCAAAAAACAGCCCGTCGATAAACTTGGTTTCCAGCGAATGTTTTAAATCCTGCGGATTGAAGAAGTCATACTCAATGGCATAACCCGGACGCGTAATGTGAGCGTTTTCAAAACCTTGTATCGAGCGTACCAAATCAAGCTGCACATCAAAGGGCAGACTGGTGGAAATCCCATTGGGATATAGTTCGTGCGTGGTTAAACCTTCCGGCTCAACAAAAATTTGGTGCGAGTTTTTATCCGCATAACGATGCACCTTGTCTTCAACTGACGGACAGTAGCGTGGCCCAACCCCATCAATGACACCGGTGTACATCGGCGAGCGATCTAACCCGGAACGAATAATGTCGTGGGTTTTTTCATTGGTGTGGGTAATAAAACAACTGACTTGTTGCGGATGCATCTCCCGCGAGCCCATGAACGACATGATCGGTAACGGGGTATCGCCAGGTTGTTCCTGCATCACCGAATAATCAACGCTGCGGCCATCAATGCGTGGCGGCGTACCAGTTTTTAAGCGTTCAACACGAAACGGTAATTCTCGTAGTCGTTGAGCCAAGGCAATCGACGGTTGATCACCAGCACGACCGCCACTGTGATTTTCCAAACCGATATGAATAACACCACCAAGAAACGTTCCTGTCGCTAAAACGACCGTTGGCGCAAAGAACCGTAAGCCCATTTGGGTGACGATACCGCTAACACGATCGTTATCGATGATTAGATCATCTGCCGATTGCTGAAAAATCGACAGGTTATCCTGGTTTTCCAGTGTTTCACGAATCGCCGCTTTGTACAGCGCTCGGTCTGCTTGCGCTCGAGTGGCACGTACTGCTGGGCCTTTGCGGGAATTCAGTGTTCGAAATTGAATACCGGCTAGGTCAGTTGCCAACGCCATGGCACCACCCAACGCATCAATTTCTTTTACCAGATGACTTTTGCCAATGCCACCAATCGCTGGGTTACAGGACATTTGTCCCAAGGTATCAACATTATGGGTTAACAACAGGGTTTTTGAACCCATACGCGCAGCGGCTAACGCCGCTTCTGTACCGGCATGTCCACCACCCACAATAATCACATCAAACTGCTGGGGGTAATTCACCACTGCCACCAAGGTCTATTGACCACACGAAAGAATAAGGGAGCCCAGTATAATGATTCAATGCCAAAAGAAAAGCAGACGAAATGTCTCATCAAGAGATCAAGGCTCGTTAGTAATTATATTAAGGTTTATATATATAAAAGATGTCTATTACTGTTACTACTAGTGAAACGACTTTCTGTGGATAAGCTGATTATTACTTTTAGTTACAAAAGTTTAGAACACGGCAAAGGCTGTGAATAAAGTGTCACTTTCCTAACCATAAGCTGAGTGTAACCTGTGTAAGAAATGGCTACTTGTACACAGGCAGTTTTATCCACAGATTACAGGCTGTTTTCTACCCCTGGTTATGGACAGTTTATCTACAGGTAAAAAAGTTTATTATTTGTAAAAATAACAAGGACTGATGTGTCGCGGGAGGTAAAAACGCTTGGTTTTTGGTTGGTTTGTTATAAGCGGGCGGAGTTTTCACAACTGAAATGGGTAACGGCAACTAAAAAGTACCTTAAATTGACTCAATTGATACCGAGGGTCTTTAACCGATCAAGCCGGCAGCTAGAATATGAACGGTGCTTGGCGTAACTCAATACTTTCCAACAGTAGCCACTGCAAAGAGACAATACTGGTGTCTGAATAACCAGATAACCACCCAGCTGATTGATACGACCCAAAGTTCGGGGTCAACACGATGCATAGTAGCCATAACGATAATAATCGCCCAACTATTCTCAGGTAATCTTTTGAAGAAGATCAGTAACGCGAACAGAGGTTGTCTGATAAAGAACAGGAAGCTTAAACCGATAGTTAATTTCAGGTTCGTCGAGATTTATTTCTAGCGCTTTGAATTTCAGGGTTAGCGTAGAAGCTGAGCGCCGAGGGAAATTAATTCACCTGGAAAACCATTGCGGCTAAAAACAGACCATATTTTTACTTTTGAGCTGTACGAAGAAGTTAGCCAGCCAGTTCTGTAGCTGCAAGGGATTAATCTAATACTTAATATTGATTAAATAATCGCCACGAGTTGAGGCGAAACGTTTAGATATTTCGACATCGGTTATTTGATACTTGGTTTGCTAGACAGATCTGCCAAATTTAATGGCATGTGGACCATTGGTGCCAATGAAATTGACTTGAGCTATAAACACACAATTTTCATTGTTTTGTAATTGCTGGAATGAGTCATTTTTTGGTCAATAACTCAGAGATTACGTTAGACCAACTTAAAACAATTTCGCCTCCACGAATGTTAATGCTGATGTTTGTTAATCACTCAAAATAATCATATCGAACTGTTCAGTTAATTCATCACTGTTGAATAAGGGAGCGCAGTATAACTATTCCGATCCAAAAGAAAAGCAGGCGAAATCCCTCATCAAGAGATCAGGGCTCGTTAGTAATTATATTAAGGTTTATATATATATAAGATTGTTATTATTGTTACTACTAGTGAAACGACTTTCTGTGGATAAACCGATTTGTAGCTTTAATTACAAATGTTTAGAGCCTTTCAAAGGCTGTGATTAAAGTGTCACTTTCCTAACCATAAACTGAGCGCAACCTGTGCATTAAATGGGTACTTGTGCACAAGGTGATTTATCCACAGATCACAGGCTGTTTTCTACCCCTGGTTATGGACAGTTTATCTACAGGTAAAAAAGTTAACTATTTTTAAAATAATTTACAGAAAGAGAGATTTTTTGGAGCATAAATGATGCTTGCTTGAGTCATGTTTACTTATTAGAGTTGGGAAAACGTGCGAGCGCGGCATACAAAAGTTTTGCCTCAAAAAGGAAAAATACAAACAATGGGTACACTAACTAGAAACTGTCCTCACTGCGGAACGAAATTAATCGGATTTTCAACTTTCGCAGCAATCAAAAAAGGTTCAACAGATCGTTGGCTAACAGCCTTGGAATGTAATGGCTGTCACGGTGGTTATATGGTGGAAGTTAGGAACCAAATTAGTGAATCACCCCATAACCATGATGGGGATATTGAAAGTTACCAATATTTTCATTGTACAGATGAGTACCCAAGAAAAGTTGAGCGAAACATTCCCGAGCACTTACCAAATAATATTAAACATTTTTATGCTCAAGCTATTTCTGCATTGAAAGCAGATAATTATGACTCATCAGCAATGATGTCTAGGAAAGTTCTCGAAGTTTCCACAAAAAGAATCCACCCAGAAGGTAGAGGGTCGTTATATCAAAGAATTGAAACACTTCAGAAAGAAGGTCGGATTACCGAAGACCTTAAGGAGTGGGCTCATATTATTAGAGAAGATGGAAACGAATCGGCACATGAAGAAGAACCTGTTAGCCGAGAATTTTCTGAAGAGATTCTATCTTTTACAGAGTTATTCCTTCTTTACGTATTTACTATGCCTGGCATGGTTGCTGCGAGAAAACCCGAAACAGCTGAAGCCACTTCAGCTGAGGTATAACAAGGCGAAGCGTCGGTGTGCATGGCATTGAGTCATGTTCTCTAATAAGATCACTTCCCAATACAAAAACTAGAAAAGATCCTGCCCAGTAAATCATCACTGCTGAACTCACCAGTAATCTCAGAGAGGCACTGCTGTGCTTGTCGCAGGTCTTCAGCCAATAACTCACCAGCCTGTGCGCACAGCAGTTGCTGGTTGCCAGTCTCCAGGAATGTTTGAGCGCGCTCCAGAGCATCTAGATGGCGTCTACGGGCGCTGAAGTTACCTTCTGATCCTGATTGATACCCCATGCACTCTTTCAAGTGATTGGTGAGTAGATAAATACCGTCACCCTGTTTGGCGGAAAGGCGAATGATGGGACAGGGTTGATCAGCGTTGGCCTCGATAAACTCTGGATCAGAACTCAGCAAGTCACATTTATTTTGAATGACGGTGATATTGCTAAGGCCTTCAAGATGATCAACAAAGTCGGGCCAGATGTCATGCGGATGTGTGTCGGTGACAGTGTTAGAATCAACCACGAGCAGGATACGGTCAGCCTTTTTAATTTCCGACCAGGCACGGCGAATACCTTCCTGTTCGATCTCGTCAGCGCTTTCACGTAGGCCAGCGGTATCAATAATATGTAAGGGCATGCCATCAATGTGGATATGCTCTCTGAGCACGTCACGGGTGGTGCCGGGGATATTGGTGACGATGGCGCTGTCTTTACCGGACAGGCGATTGAGAAGGCTGGATTTACCTGCATTGGGTAAACCGGCCATAACCACGTTCATGCCCTCCTGAAGCGCGGCGCCCTGATGAGCTTCAATCAATACTTGATTGAGCTTTTGCATGACTTCATCAAGATCAGAGCCGACCTTGCTGTCGGCTAGAAAATCAATTTCCTCTTCGGGGAAATCAATCGCGGCTTCCACGTACATGCGCAGCATGATGAGCGCTTCAACCAATACGTGAATGCGTTTTGAGAATTCCCCCTGCAACGATTTAACGGCGTTTCTGGCTGCCTGTTCTGAGCTGGAATCGATCAAATCGGCGATGGCTTCAGCCTGAGTTAAATCGATTTTATTATTTAAAAAGGCGCGTTCCGAAAACTCACCGGGGCGGGCTTGTCGCGCACCAAGGCCGATGATTTCTTTAAGTAGTAAATCCATCACCACCTGACCGCCGTGCCCCTGTAACTCAAGAACATGCTCGCCGGTGAAGGAGGCGGGCGCAGTAAAAAGCAGGGCGACACCCTGATCTATCACCGAGTTATCGCTGGCGTGAAAAGCGCTGTAACAAACCCGACGTGCTTCGGGTGTTTGTTTTAATAACGTGGCGGAAATTTTGGGAACCTTGGGGCCCGACACGCGAACCACACCAACACCACCACGACCGGGCGGAGTGGCTTGGGCAACGATGGTATCTTTGTCGGTGGAAGTTAGAGTCATATTTTTATCTATGCGCTTTATCTGTGTAGGTCTGACTGACGTCTAATCTACATTGAATTTGTCTTAATGTAGCTAAAAAAAAGCCCCTTAAAAAGGGGCTTTTTTGTTTTCTATGTCGATCTACTTCAGCTTCAGCGTTTTTTCAGCCGCTGCTTTTTCAATCTTTTTGGTGATTACATATTGTTGTGCAATCGACAGAAGGTTGTTGGTTACCCAGTACAGTACCAGACCAGACGGGAACCACAGGAAGAAGAAGGTGAACATGATTGGCATCATCTTCATCACTTTAGCCTGTGTGGGGTCTGGAGGTGTCGGGTTCAGCATTTGCTGTCCGAACATGGTGATACCCATCAGAATTGGCAGTACAAAGAATGGATCTTTGACGGACAAATCTGTCAGCCAGAACATGAATGGCGCTTGGCGCAATTCAACACTTTCCATCAGTACCCAGTACAGGGCGATAAATACCGGCATCTGTACCAAAATTGGCAGACAACCACCCAGTGGGTTGATCTTCTCTTTCTTGTACAGCTCCATCATGGAACTGGACATTTTTTGGCGATCAGCACCGTGTAGCTCTTTAATGCGAGCCATTTCCGGACCAACACGACGCATGTTTGCCATCGATTTATAGCTGGTGGCTGACAGGTGAAAGAAGGCTAATTTGATCACCAAAGTGGTGAAGATAATTGCCCAACCCCAGTTGCCAAGGAAGCCATGGAAGAAGTTAAGTACCCAGAATAACGGCTGACCGATAAAGAACAGGAAGCCGAAATCGATCGTTAATTCCAGGCTTGGTGCAATTTCTTTCAGACGATCCTGGATTTTAGGACCGGCATACAGTTCTGCGCCAATTGTGGCTGAATCACCGGGAGCAACAACGGTTGCAGGACTCACTAGACCGGCAATGTTTTCACCCTGTGAATTCTTACGAACTTCATAGGTGTGTTGCTGGTCGATGTTAGGTATCCAGGCACTGACGAAGTAGTGCTGTAATAGGGCAACCCAACCACCGGTATTTTTCTCTTTGAAAGGAGAATCTCCGGCTTCATCGAAATCAACTTTTACGTAGTTGTCTTCAGCTGTTTGAGTGGCTGCACCTAAGTAAGAAGCCATGCCCATGCTGGTGGTTTTGCTTGGATCAGCACTGTTATCACGCTTAAGCTGAGCAAAGAAATTACCCTGCCAGTGCGCTGACGTTTGGTTATCAACTAAGTATTGAACGTTGACCAGATAATCGCTACGCGTAAAGGTGAAACGCTTAGTGATCATTACGCCGTCTTGATTCAGCTGCAGGTCAACTTGAAGCGTCTCTTCACCGTCAGCCATTTGGTAGCTGGATTGTGTTGTTTGATAAAGCGGGCGACCTGTTTTTGATGCATCAGGACCGTTTTTACCAATCAAACCACTTTGTGCAATGTAAACGCGATCGCCACCGTTTTGCATAAGAACAAAAGGATCGTTCGCTTTATCAATAACACGTGGATATTCTTTTAGCGCAAGGTAAACAATGTCGCCACCGCGTGGGTTGATACTGATGTTAAATACATCGGTTTCAACCTCAATGCTTTGCTGGCTTGCTTGGGCCTGTGCAACAGGTTGACCTGCAACGACAGGAACGCTGCCATTGGCATCAGGTGCAGAAGTTGCGCTTGGCAAATCTGACGATGCAGCAGAAGTTGTCTGTTGCTCAGTACCTGACAGGTTTTCTGTGCTAACAGTCGAAGACAGTTGATGTTGATTTTGTGTTACAGAAGGTTCGGCAGGTTGGCCGTAGTCATCATTCCAGGCAAGAATGAGCAAATAGCCAATGACGGCCATTAATGAAAAAAGAACTAAACGTTGTTTATCCATGGGTATCTACAGTTGCTTATTATCAGATGATGGAACCAGGTCTATACCACCCTCATGCCAAGGGTGACACTTGCTGATGCGTTTAATGGCCAGCCAGCTTCCTTTTAATACACCAAAACTTTCAATCGCGGTTTTAGCATAACAGGAGCAAGATGGATAAAAGCGGCAATTATTACCCAATAACGGACTGATAAGATAGCCGTAGACTTTGATAAGGGTAATAAAAAGTTTGCGCATGTTATGACTGCCGGGAAGAGTCGCGGGCGCTGGACTGTCTGACAAGCTTCTTCCAGAGGTCGGAAAAAGCGGCATTGATTTCGCTATTGGAGCGCTGATCAAAACCTCTGCGGGCCATAATGATCAGATCAGCAGTATCTAGCTCACTGCTGTGCACGCGAAAAAATTCGCGGATGATACGCTTGATTCGGTTTCTGTGTACCGCTGTTCGAATATTCTTCTTAGCGATAATAAAGCCGATTCTAGAATGGCCAAGATCATTGGCAGCGCCTAATACTAATAGCTCACGTGTTGAAGCTTTATACTTCGTGTTATCGAAAACCCGCTTGAAATCACCTGCATTTAACAAGCGTTGTTGGCGGGTAAATCGATAGTCAGCCATACGTGAAAGACTGAGCTGCCTGTCAGAGTATTTTTAAGCCGAAACTTAAATACTAAGCAGTTAAGCTAGCACGACCTTTAGCACGACGACGCTGAATTACACTGCGACCGCCTTTAGTAGCCATTCTTGCACGGAAACCGTGTACACGTGCACGTTTGATTCTGCTT
>Ga0105355_10004038_pt1 | contig 12675 bp, 7 predicted proteins | sample GOMGulsemesocosm_2_FD_83508 | JGI IMG/M metagenome (GOLD analysis project Ga0105355, IMG submission 83508) | Methane-oxidizing microbial communities from mesocosms in the Gulf of Mexico - GOM9C Gulf of Mexico | ecosystem: Environmental > Aquatic > Marine > Cold seeps | place: Gulf of Mexico... | reverse complement strand
TAAAACAACGAAATGGAGAATGTAAACAAAAGGCTTTCTTGCTGAGGCACACTCTATAGAATCTAAAATAAAAGTCAAAGATATTTATGAAATAAAATTCGACTACCTATAAACATAAACTCGCAGTTAAGTGCATTATGCTCAATTTTAGCTATCCCAAACGCGCCGAGTATCACACTTGCTTTACGTTAAACGCACGGTTATTCTGACATTATATTATGGATAACAGATTAAAATACCAGTATGACCATACAGTTTACATTACCGATAATTCTTGATGGTGGCATGGGCCGTGAGCTTCAGAGCATTGGCGCGCCTTTTCAGCAACCAGAGTGGTCAGCCCAAGCGTTAATTGAAGCCCCTCATTTTATTTCTCAAGTACATAACAGCTTTATAAAAGCCGGTGCTGAAATTATTACCACCAATACCTACGCATTAGTGCCCTTTCATATTGGTGAAAAAAGATTTAACGAACAAGGTGCAGACCTGATTAAGCTTGCAGCTAAATTAGCACGAGAATCCATCAGTGATCATTCAGGTCTGTTAGTCGCGGGTTGTATTCCGCCAGTATTAGGTTCTTACCGACCAGATCTGTTTGAAGTAACAAAAGCCAAACCACTGCTTGACGTGCTGATCAAAAATCAACAAGCAGACGTCGATATTTGGTTAGCTGAAACCATATCTTCTATCGCAGAAGCTGCCTTGATCAAAACTCGTACGGCGAGCACAAATAAACCAACTTGGATTGCCTTTACCGTTAAAGATGAAATGACCACCGAGTCGTTACTCCGTTCTGGTGATTCAGTTTACAATGCTGTGAGCCAAATCGCAGGACAACATGTGTCGGCGATCTTATTTAATTGCAGCTGCGCTGAAGTCATGGAAACAGCACTGACAAACGCTAAACAGGCATTAATAGATCTAGGTATGGCAGACGACGTGCAGCTAGGCGTGTACGCGAATAACTTCCCGCCTATCGGTGATCTACACGAAGCAAACAATGAAGTATCCGGTATAAGAAAGGATGTAACCCCGCAAAAATACAGTAAATTTGCTACATCTTGGATGGACGCTGGCGCATCGATAGTCGGAGGCTGTTGTGGTGTATCGCCGGAGCACATCAAGGCATTAGCTGAACTTAAAAACTCACAGTAATAATGTTAGGTAAATAATAATATTACTGTGTGCTGCCTTTTGGCGTCATATTAAAGTGGCGCTTAAATTCTCGACTGAACTGCGAAGAACTGGAATATCCGACTAATCTTGCGGCATCACTCACTCTCAAGCCTTCTAGTTGGATCAGCTCTTTGGCTTTATTTAAACGCACTTTCTTTAAATATTGTAGAGGTGATTCTAAAGTCACTTTACGAAATGCTAAATGAAATGCAGAAACACTCATGTTGGCTTCTTCTGCCAGGTGTTGAACCGTGAGTCCTTCTGAATAATCTTGATGCATTTTAGTCAGGACTTTCGCCACCCTTGCGTATTGCCCATCGTGATGTGCTAAATCAAAAAGTACATGCCCCTCTGACCCGACAAGTGCTCGATAAACGATTTCCATAACCAATGACTCACCCAACATTTTGCTATCTAGATCAGAATGTAACGCCACCATTAAGCGCTTACAGCTGTCTAACATAGGTATTGCCATTTTGACTGAACTTAATCCACATGTCTCTTGTTTGCTTCGCGATGCATAATCAAAAGAAGCCGCTTCCAATTCATTCACTAAACGGTGTAACAAGGTTGGATCAACATTAATGGTTAAGCCTAACAATGGCACACCATTCTCAGGTAAAGCCTCGCACTCTAATGGCATTGGCACACCAACCACGAGGTAGTCTTCAGGGCCATAATGTACTGGCTGATTACCTATGTGTATATGTTTGCGTCCCTGCCCCATAACGATTATTCCCGATTGGTACACAAAAGGCTGACGCTGATTACCTTGGCTACTGCGATAAAACCACACTCCTGGAATAGCAGTTTCTTTAATGCCTTCCAATTCATTAAGATCATACGCATCCGCATATGTTTGCATCAAATCACCAAGAGAGTTCATAGTAGCCCTTAAAACATCAAGTCATCATCTGTTTATTAAAATACGCAACATTAGAGTAATAGGCAATATAAATGGAGAATATCGCCTTGTTAATACATTTATAAATAGTAATATGCACTTAATGAGCAAATGAAAATAAAAATAAAAGGACATGCAATGAAATTCTCTTACGTTAACCCAACTCAAATCCATTTTGGCCAAGGTCAAATTGCGACTATCGCAACAGCTATTCCAAAAGATAAAAAAGTACTTGTGATTTACGGTGGCGGCTCTATTAAGAAAAATGGCGTTTATGACCAAGTTTCTGACGCACTGAAAGAGCATACATGGACAGAATTTTCAGGGGTTGAAGCAAACCCAACAGTAGAAACACTAGACAAAGCAGTTGTTATCGCCAAAGAACAAGCAATTGATTACATTCTAGCTGTGGGCGGTGGTTCTGTTATTGATGGTGCAAAATACGTGGCAGCAGCCGCTAAATACGACGGTAATGGTTGGGATATTTTGATTGGTAAACACCAAGTAACGGATGCGATTGCAATTGGTGCGATCCTGACATTACCTGCAACAGGTTCTGAATCTAATTCAGGCTCTGTTATTACCCAAAAATCAACGCAAACTAAGCTACCGTTTATGGCCGCAGCAGTGCAACCTAAGTTTGCTGTACTTGATCCTGACTCAATGAAAACATTACCAGAGCGTCAATTAGTGAATGGTATTGTCGATGCATGGGTACACGTTTGTGAGCAATACCTAACGCTTCCAACAGGTGCGATGGTTCAAGACGGTTATGCTGAAGCATTACTTAAAAACTTACTCACATTAGCTAAGCAATACGGTGATCGTGATAACAACGAATGGCGTTCGAACCTAATGTGGACAGCAAACCAAGCCCTAAACGGCTTAATTGGTTCTGGCGTAACGCATGACTGGGCAACACACATGATTGGTCATGAATTAACAGCCTTATACAATGTTGATCATGCTCGTTCATTATCGATCATCCAACCATCTTTACTGCGTAATCAAATTTCAGCAAAACGCGCTAAACTGGAACAGTTAGGTACCAATGTATTTGGCTTATCAGCCTCTTCGGATCTCGCTGAGCGTACGATTGTAGAAATAGAAACCTTCTACCACAGCGTACAAGTACCGACAGAATTAACTGAACACGGTGATGATAAAAATTCTGCAATTGATACCATTATCAAACAACTTGAAACTCACGGCATGGTTGCACTAGGTGAAAGCCAAGCGATTACACTGGAGGTTTCTCGTCAAATTTTAGAAGACGCAGTGAGATAATAGAACGCGAGACAAAAACGCGTTTTAATATCTAAAGCTAACAAAAAGCCAATACCATTAACTTGATATTGGCTTTTTTGGTTGTAGATTTCTAACCCGCACTTCCCCCCCTTCGATTACCCATCTATTAATTCAATGATCAGAATACGGCGGCGCTTATAGGTGAACAAGCACTGCTACTTCCCTGCTCACATATTTTGTAGTCGTGAGAACCGCCACCTTTAGCTGCGAGATTATCGATGTAGGCATTGTTGTTTTCAACCGTTGCTACTACTTCTGTATCGCGAACGATATCGACCATGTCCGTCCCTGCACCCGTCCAACTCAGTTCTACGTGCTTTATACCCTTCACCTTAAATGTGCGCACAATAGAGACTGAAATAGCTGGCGCAGCAGTTGTGGTTCCCGAAGCTACGTTGGAGCACTCACCGTTTTCACCTGCACCGTTGAAGGCCTTAGCCCAGTACCAGTAAGTGCTGTTAGCTACCACAGTGGCATCTACATATTCGACAACGCCCTCTGTTCCAGTACTGGTTCCGATAATGTCGACGACTGTACCAGCATTGCAATCATCAGCAGGATCTGAAGATGCTCGCCAGATACCAAAGCCGAGTTCGTCGTCTGCATTGTCCATAAACTCAATCGTAACAGCCCCCGACGTCGTACTAATCACGCCCATGCTAGATGGTGTCAGTGGTGGGGAACCCGGCTCGGTATATGAGGTAAGAACAATATGATCAACGTGAACGCTGTCAACCGATTCGCCATTGGATTGCGAAGAATCTTCCACCTCGATATGGACCGGACCTGAGACCCCTGCTGGAAACGCGAAAGTTTTCGCTGGTCCTTGTGAAGTGTTGTCGACAGTGAACATTAAGTATCTCGTCGTACCGCCGTCCAGGGAGTAATAGAACTGGGCGCCCTCATTACCAGATATCCAGGCATCAATGGATGCTATAACGCCACCAGCACCGCCAAATACATCAAATACCCAGGCGTGTTGATAGGATTGCTTACGACGATGTTTAGGCCCACCTGAGTGTTCTTCTGTGATTGTTTGGAAAGAGCCGCCTACAACATGTGTCGTGGAGAAAGTCTCTGTTACCGTACCTTTGATAAAAACATCTCCATCAGCGATATCTTCAATAGATTGCGGCAATGCTTCGGTGGTGCTAGACGCAACGTTTGAATACCATGAGCCACCTGCACTGTTTTCGGCCCGTACTTGGTAAAAATAAGCGGTCTCAGGCAGTAGTCCATTGTGTGTGAATGAAGTCGTATTGGCCGATAAGCTGGCAATATCAGACCAATTATCACCATCAAGTGAAGACTGTAGGATAAAGCTGCTCTCATTGCCTGAGTTGTCCGTCCACGATAAGTCGATCATGTCAGGGCCTGTAGCGATAGCGCCTAACAGACTCGGTGCTGCTGGTGGGGTTTGACTGGTCAAGGTGCGGAAGCTTGCAACATAACTAGCCGACTCATTTAGAACGCGAGCGTTAAAAGCGCCTTTTGCTGGATTAAGGTCAGGATCTACCCCTTGGGCTACGCCGAGATAGTTTACATTGGGGTTAGAAAAGCGCCCTACCCGCGGCGCTCCTGAACACGAATATGAAAGGACCGTTCGATAGTAGGGCGAACCAAAATCATCCGCAGAGCCATCACTGCATCGACGATATCCGTAGTTGTATGCGCCAGTGGTGCCGCCGCCGACAGTCGTTCTATCATGGTGAGCCCCTTGGTTATGACCGATCTCGTGTGCCATCGTTCGGTTCCCTACGAGGCAGGGCTCATCGGTGACGTTAAAGGATGTAGAGGCGCTGGAGCCAAGATAGCCAATACCACAGCCGTCTCCGTCATAAACCAGCGACACTATGTCTGCACCTAGCTGGTCACGCAGCAAGTGAATTTCGTCCATTTCACCGTCCGATGATCCACGAAGATCTGATAGTGCCTGACTGGCATCGCTTTCGGTATACGCGGTCAACGTGGTACCGACTAGATTCATGGTGATGCTGATGCCGCTGCCCGCGTAAGCCGTGTTGAGGTCAGCTACTGCCGTAACTATGTCTGCCTCAAGCTGGGAACATCCTCCCGCTGCTGTACAAGCGGCCGAAGTGTAAACGACCAACAGATCTTGGACTGTATTACCATCTGCTGGCGTAACTTCTGATGCTGTTGGAATAGCACCGCCTTCAGGAAGATCGCTAGCATCATCCATCGGTAATTTTTGCATATCTAGTTGCAATAATCGGCTTTGGCGTTCGGGTCCTATGCTAATACGGTAAAGCTCCGATCCTCGTTGAATGAAGCCAGAAAATTCGTTGCCGCGAACAGTTACAATCACCGTATCTCCCGGATTTCCGTTGAGGTGCCCGATCCACACGAACTGACCCGCTTTGTGACGCTCTACCCGTTCACGCACTGCAATCACCTCAGTGCCGAATAGGTCGATTCGCATGGAAGCCAGCTTTAATGCACGCCGATTCACGCGCACAGATTGAGATCCAACCGCGTGTTCTGGTAATGCCACGGAATTGGGAACTCCGATCGGTTCAAACAGACTTTCCTGAGCGACAGCGGGTACTTGTAAAAATAAGCCGAAAAGTATGAGAGCCAATATCCCATTAAGACGAAGATCTTGGATATTCATTTAACGCCACCTTTGTTGTAAGGTTAAAGCCTGTTTATCTAAGCTAAAACAGGCGGATAATATCATTATTCGATGTTTCGGCCGCAGCCGGAGTTACTGTCTAAAGCTTATTCCCAACAGGAATATAAGACGATTTCCGCATACATTGGAGATTCCATCCATCGTAATTGATTCCACGTTCTCGCTATTGAACATAACTTTAGGCGCTATATTTGGTGTATACAGCTTATTAGCCTAACGTTAAGGCTAGACTAAATATCTTGTTTAATGAGCACCGCTATCATTTCCACTCGCGTATAAGTGCCTGTACTTGGGCTAACATTGGTTATTCGATCAGCTATACATCGCACTTATTATCCATGCGCGTTGATATTAAACTGTGTGAAAGTTTTGATTGAATTGCTATATGTAAACCATTAAAGTTACGACATTTTTATAACTCAGCCAGCAAGAGGAATACTCAAAATGGAAAAGAGCATTTTTCAGTTTATCTGGAAATATTCGAAAAAGAATCAGTTGCTGCTAACAGCTATTACGCTTCTGACGTTCCCCATTCTGTACGTTTCACTAGAGTTACCTAAACGCATCATCAACGATGCTATTGGGGGAACCAGTGAAGACGTTTCTTTGCTGGGCATGACATTAAGTCAAACCGAGTTTTTGATGGTGCTTTGTATTGGTTTTCTATTAGCTGTATTAGCCAATGGCTTGTTGAAGATGCGCCTAAACACCATGAAAGGTGTATTGTCAGAGCGATTACTACGTCGATTTCGTTTTCAACTGGTCACCCGAATATTGAGATTTCCACGCTCGTATTTCCGCACCACAAGTCAAGGTGAGTTGGTGTCGATGGTGACATCTGAAGCGGAGCCTATGGGTGGATTTATGGGCGATATGCTGTCACAGCCGGTGTTTCAGGCTGGGCAGATGCTCACAATTCTTACGTTTCTATTTGCCCAAAGCTTCTGGTTTGGGGTCGCGTCGGTAGCACTGATCCCATTACAAGCATGGATCATCCCCAAACTACAACGCCAGATTAATGTATTGAATAAAGCGAGAATACAAGAAATTCGCAAACTGGCCGCTGATATTGGCGAAACAGCGGCAGGTGTTAGCGATATTCGCATGAACGGCGGAATGCGTCACAGACTGTCATTGTTTTCTAATCGTTTGGGTAACTTATTCGGCATTCGTTTCCAGATTTATCAAAAGAAATTCTTCATGAAGTTCCTCAACAACTTCATCAATCAATTAACACCGTTCTTTTTCTATTCTGTTGGTGGCTATTTAGCGATCAAAGGAGAGATCACAGTCGGAGCCTTGGTTGCTGCACTCGCAGCCTACAAAGACCTGTCTTCGCCCTGGAAAGAACTGCTGACTTATTACAACCAAACTCAAGACATGGCACTGCGCTGGGAGGTGGTGATCGAACGTTTCGCGCCAAACACGCTGGTGAAAGACGCTTTGTTTGATGGCAAGCCTGATACGCAGACAAGCCTTAATGGCGACATTAATCTGAATCGTGTAACCGTGTCCGATGAAGACGGGCATTCGGTACTGGAAGACATTAATTTAATCATTCCAAAAGGCGCGCGCGTGGCAATCAAGACAAGTAGTGAGGCTACAGCACTTGCGTTTGCTGATTTATTAACACGTGAGGTGATCCCACAACGAGGAACCGTGCAGATAGCTGGGTATGAGATGAATGATTTACATCAAACCGTTATCGCTAATCGCATCGGGTATGCCAGTTCCAAACCTCATATTTTTCAAGGCACACTCGGTGCAAACCTGTTAATGCCATTCAATTATGCACCTATCTTAGGCGAGGATATTTCAGTTGATGTCGCCGACTGGCAACAAGAGTCTGCGCGCGCAGGTAACAGTGTTGATCCATTTACATCAAGCTGGGTTGCGCCCAAAATGGCTGGATTTCAATCATATGATGAGATCAAAGACTGGTGGTTCCAGTTGGTAGAAGCCATGGGGACTGACGATATGATGGTGCGACGAGGACTTCGTTCACGCCTTGACCCAGATACCCAACAAGAACTAATAGAGGCGATTGTACAATTACGCCCCGAAATAGCCAAGCGCCTAGCAAAAGCGGGTGTGGATGACATTGTGCATGCCTTTCACCCTGAGAAATTCAACCCGGTATCTCCCTTAGGGAGCAACCTTCTTTATGCGATCCCCACCAAGATGCTAACTCAAGTAAGCTTGTCACAAGAGGATAATTTCGTACAGATGTTGGAAGACGAAGGGATTGCAGACTACCTTGCGCATATGTCCGCGATTTTAATCGAAGGACTGACGGAGACGTTTGGCACTGATGGGACTGACCACCCATTGTTTCGTCGTTTGAATATAGATGAAGAGCTTTATCACCGTCTTAGAGTGATCGTAGAAAAAAGACGTTTAGTTGGTCAAAGTGAATTATCATACGACGATTTTGCGTTGATGCTAACAGTTCCTTTTGCGTTTTCTTCCGAGCAGATTGGTCCCGCTTTTACTGATTCGTTTAAAGCGCGGATTTTGCAGATTAGGATGAAGAGTGCTGCAGAGATGGTGGCAAAGTTGGATGGTTTGTTTAAACCAATTGATCCACAGCAATATTTTCCGGTTATGTCGGTGCTTGGCAATGCAATTTTCGGCCGTATTTCAACCTTAGCAGGTGCCCGTGAAAAGTTGATTGAAGATACGGTTGTTGATGTCCTAAAGGACCATGGTTTAAGACGATTAGTCGCGCAATCCTTATATGATGTAGCGATAACACAGGGGGGGGAAAACCTGCCTGCAGTGTTCAGAGAGCGCTTGGCGTTCAGTCGTGCTGGCATCAAGAAACCTGATATTCTGATCCTTCGCAATGCATTAGCTAGCCACGACGGGGATGCCCGTGCTTTGACGCGTGAACGAATTAACAAATTGATGCCTGACACCACCCAAATTTTTATTGAAAACAACTTCCCCAACCCTGAGAACTACGATTTATTCGTCGATATCGTGGATGGGCGTATTGATGGTATTGCCCGTCAAGATGATCTTCAAGATGAAGATGCGCGTCAGGATCTGAACCGAAAATTACGCATAGTCGCGCAGGCAGATTTATTTGCAGGACTTGATCGCAAACAACAACGCCTGCTCGCATTTAGTGCGCAATGGTACAAAGTAAAATCGGGACAAATTATTTTTAAAGCGGGTGAAGAAGCAGATGCTTCCTACCTGTGTGTTAAGGGGTTAGCTGGTTTGTATTGGCCTGCATCTGCGGGCGAGCAACGCTTGGTAACCGAAATTTTACCAGGCAGATTAATCGGCGATTTGGCCGTTATCAATAACGAACCACGTCTAATAGACTTAATTGCGCTAGAAGACAGTGTATTCCTGCGAATTGGCGCAAGTGAGTTACTGGCCGTGATCGAAAATGACGCGATGGTAGCGGCAAGCTTATTACGCTCAGTTGCAAGCCACTTGTCTGGGTCTGCAACAAGCCTGCGGGCTATGCGGGCATTTGCTGCTGAGCGTGGGGTCAATTTCACTGAATTCGATGAAGCAGAAGAGTCTAAGCGTTGAGACAATTTGCTTAGAAGATAGCAGCTAGTCACAGCAAGAAGAGTCGCTGAAACTACCGTAACTTCCCCGACTCGTTTTTCTTGAGTATCTCCTTGATGGATTAAAAAAGCCCCCCAATAATTGGTTGTCCAACTATTGGGGGTCACTTCAAGGTTTCAATTTAGAATTAAAGAGTGCGTACGAGTTTTTTGTTTACAAACTCATCCATTCCCGCGCGACCTAGCTCTCGTCCAAAACCAGAGTTTTTCACACCACCAAACGGTAAGCAAGGCTCTGAAATAGTGTGGCTATTTATGAATGACACGCCGGTCTCTAGTTGTGAAGCTATAGCGCGGGCTTTGTCTTCATCACGAGAGATAATTGCAGAGCTCAGTCCGTAAGAGCTATTGTTTGCTAGCGCGATAGCTTCTACTTCTGATGCAACTTTGTAGACAACAGCAATCGGCCCAAACAGCTCACGGTCAAAGATGCTCATGTCTTCAGTAACGTCAGTCAGTATTGTCGGTTTCAGCCATGCGCCCGCTAATGGCTCACGCTCTCCACCAGTGACTAACGTTGCACCTTCTGTTACCGCATTCTGAACCTGATCGAGTAATGACTGGCACTCTTTCTCGCTTACAAGCGGTGCGTACTCCGTAGTCATACCCATTGGATCACCCGCTTTCATCGCCGCCATTTTTTGAGTAAACAATGACATAAACTCATCGTAAACTTCTTCAGCAATGATAAATCGCTTAGCCCCGGTACATACCTCGCCAGAATTGAACATCTTAGCAATTAAAGCTATGTCTGCCGCTTTCTCAACATCGGCATCAGCCAGAACAATAAATGGGTCGTTGCCACCTAATTCCATCACGACTTTCTTAAGGTATTTACCTGCTAGTGCTGCTACCGCAGAGCCTGCGCGTTCACTGCCTGTCAGTGACACACCTTGAATACGTTTATCGCTAATGATCAGCTCAGACTGAGATGCTGACATCAATAGGTTGGTGATCACACCGTTTGGAAAACCAGCTTCTTCAAATAGTTCAGCAAGTGCAATGGCACATTGTGGGACATTAGATGCGTGTTTAAATAGCACCGAATTACCAGCCATCAGGTTTGGAACCGCAAAGCGAATTACTTGATAGAATGGGAAATTCCACGGCATAATACCGAAGATAACCCCCATAGGTAAGCTCTCAATATGTGCTTGGCCTGCTTGTACATGCTCGATTGCTTGAGGTTTTAAGAACTCAGCAGCATGTTGGGCATAGTAGCGGCACATATCTACACAGTTAGGGATTTCCCACTCAATGCCTTCACGAAACAGTTTACCCATTTCTTTAGTCATCAATGCAGCATAGTGACTGGTATTTTTTTCTAGTAAATCAGCAACGTTCAGCAACAATTGAGCGCGTTGCTCGACAGCGGTATTTCGCCAATCTAGAAACGCAGAATGAGAGCCATTGATCGCAAGTTTAATCTCTGCGTCAGAGATAGCATCAAAACGTTTTTCAAGTTCGTTGGTGTAAGGATTTAGCGTTTGAATTGCCATGTTATATTCTCCAAATGTGTCTGATATTGACGATGTGTTTCAATGCCAAGCATAATAAAACAAGCTCTTTTGTTGATATATAGCGTTATAGTTGATTTACTGTTGCTGTATGACGACAAATAAAGTAAGAGGATCATCAATGATAAACAACGTCAACCTAGCGGATATTCGCTCCTTTGTGCTTATTGCTAAATTAGGTAATTTCACTAAAGCCGCTGAAGCCCTGTCAGTTTCTCGATCTCATGTGTCCCGGCAAACAAGCTCACTTGAGAAACAAATGGGCGTAACACTGCTTACACGCACCACCCGTAGTTTGAAGCTAACCCAAGCTGGTGAGCGTTTTTATCAAGAGTGCGAGCAAGCCATCAACCGGATAGATCAAGCCTTGATAACAGCAGTGGATGATACCGAAGAGGTGCGCGGGTTAATCAGGGTTAACTGTGTGGGCGGCTACATCGGTGAAAGCATCATATCTCAGTACGTTGCGGACTTTATGCTCGAGTACCCACAAATCCAAATTCACCTAGACTTTAGTAGCAACAGGATAGATTTGATCCAAGACGATTTTGATATTGCTTTTCGTATGGGACAGTTGGAAGACTCAGGCTTTATTGCCAAGAAGTTAATGGATATAAAGATCATCACGCTGGCAAGCCCAAACTATATTAAGCAATACGGTAGTCCTGAACATCCTAAAGAACTGAGTGAGCATCGATGTCTTACTGGTTCTGTTAAGCGTTGGAGCTTCCAATCTGTTGAAGATCAAAATGAACAGCTCGATGTTACCGTCGAAGGGCACTTAGTGACAAAAAACGGCCATGCACTTATTACCAATGCGCTAATAGGAAACGGCATCATCCGAGTACCTCGCATGTATTGTAGTGATGCGATACGTGATGAGAAACTCGTCGAAATACTACCTCAATGGCATATACCTTCCGTTTTATTCTCAGCTGTTTACCACAGAGATAAGTATCAACCTAAACGACTCAGAACATTTATTGATTTTATCAAGCAGCGCTTTGAAGCCGATTTATATTGATCGATTTCAAATAGGTTTGTCCTAAGTAGCACATATTGGAGAGTATAACTCAAATTTATTGTTGAGTTATACTCAACACAGATTTGCATTACCACCTATATATCAACAATGAACTTCTCCATATAATTCGTCTTGTTTTCAAAACGGTCTAAATTTAATTGGAGAATAAAATGAACAAGCTTAAATCAATGAGTCTATCTTTAGTGGCAGCAGCGATGCTTAGTGCAACCCCTGTAATGGCTGATACCTTTCTTGGTTCTGAATACCAGCAAGGCCAAAACAAAGTATCTTTTCTAAGTGAAAATGTACGTGTTGCAGGTAACGTATTCTTACCTCCTCACTACGATGCAAATAAGAGCTACCCTGCGATTGTGGTTATTACACCTGCAAGTGGTGTTAAAGAGCAGACTGCTGGTATCTATGCCGAGAAAATGGCGAAGGAAGGTTACATTACGTTAGCATTCGACCACCGCACATACGGTGAAAGTGGTGGTTACCCTCGCGGC
>Ga0105355_10004027_pt1 | contig 12687 bp, 8 predicted proteins | sample GOMGulsemesocosm_2_FD_83508 | JGI IMG/M metagenome (GOLD analysis project Ga0105355, IMG submission 83508) | Methane-oxidizing microbial communities from mesocosms in the Gulf of Mexico - GOM9C Gulf of Mexico | ecosystem: Environmental > Aquatic > Marine > Cold seeps | place: Gulf of Mexico... | reverse complement strand
GGTCAACTTAAGTTGGGTAAGGAAAATATTCTTGCTGCATTACAGTTTTTTCAGAAACATGACTATAAGCATGATATTGCATCACAGTTGCATAATATGTCTGAAATACACAACGACTCTTTTGAAATTGAACAAGCGATATTTTATGGTAAAAAGGCGGTAGTGGTAAGTAAAGAGGTTGGTCATCAAAAGGCTTATGCAGGTAGCTTGCAGAGTTTAGCTAAAGCTTATTATTACACTGGAAATCTAGCACTAGCCTCACAATATATTGAGCAGTCAACTTCAGTTGGTAAAAAGATTGATTACCAAACTCTTTTAACTGAAAACCTAGCTATATCAGCTTTAATTAATGCCAGTAATCAGAGGTATGTTGAGGCACTTTTTAATCATCAAAATTATCAAAAACGATACCTTCGAGCCTCTAATAATTTACTTAATGATAAATTGGCTGAGTTTGAGTCTGAACAACTTAATCAGCAAATAGTGCAATTGGAACAGCAACGAAAATTACAAGTGTTACAGTCTGCAAAAGTTGAGCAGCAGCGAAATATTATTATATTAACCTTGGTACTCATACTGGTTGTGGCATTTTTCATCTATCGCCGTTATCTTGAAAAACGACTAATGCAGGAATTAGAATTACGTGTTAAACAACGTACTCATGAGCTTGAAGATTTAACACATGAATTAGAAAAAGCAAACAAAGTTAAAAGCCAATTTCTCGCCAATATGAGCCATGAAATTCGTACTCCGCTTACCGCTATTGTTGGTCATGCCGAGGCAATTATTCATGATGATATTGATAAAGCTAAGGTGCAAGAAGATATAGAAGTTATTCACGGTAATAGCTTACACTTATTAGAACTTATTAATGATATTTTAGATTTAAGCCGTATTGAGGCAAATAAATTTGAATTAGATATTCAGCCTTTAGATTTAGCTGAGCTTATTCATGATTTATCTCATACTTTTAGCAGTCAAGCTCAGCAGAAAAATTTAGTTTTTACAGTTAAACATCAACTAAAATTACCTTTTATTATCCAAGTTGATAGCCTACGTTTAAAGCAAATATTACTGAACCTATGTGCCAATGCTATTAAGTTCACAGAGAAAGGCTTAGTAACACTCGCCATTAGTTGGCAAAACGAACAGTTAATTTTTACCGTAACTGATACCGGCATCGGCTTAAGCAAGGAGCATTTGGCGCAGGTATTTGAAATATTTACCCAAGCGGATAATAGTATTAGTCGACGATTCGGAGGCTCAGGCTTAGGTTTAACCTTATCAAATCAGCTTGCCAAACTAATGTCCGCTAAGATAACGGCAACAAGTCAACTAGGTCAAGGAAGTAGCTTTTGTTTAACTTTACCTTGTCAGTATAATCCTAGTGATACCATCCCCCTTGTAATTGAAACGCCATTTGATGAAAACTGTGAAGCCTTCTTTAGTGGAACAATCTTATTAGCAGAAGATCATGATGATAATAGACGCTTAATCGCTCGTCTATTAACGAGTCTAGGTTTGGATGTTGTTGTTGCTAAAAATGGTAAAGAAGCAGTAAACCTCTGTATTGAGCACCAACCTACCTTAGTGCTTTTAGATATTCAAATGCCAGAAATGGATGGTGTAGAGGCATTTAAAACGCTACGTTCTTTAGGCTGCAATCAGCCCATTTATGCTTTAACTGCAAATGCCATGTCTCATGAAATAAGTCAGTATTTGGCTATTGGTTTCACTGGGCATTTGAAAAAACCTATTGAAAGGAAAAACTTTTTAGCCATTATTGCGAAATATTTTACCGCTAATGCTGATGAAACGGTTAAAGCTCAACTAGAGAACAAACTTCCAGACAAAACTTTAATAGAAAGTGAGCAAATCATTAAAGCTGAAAAGCTCCTTGAAGATGTTGATTTAAGCGATTTAATTACTGAGTTTAAAGGCAATATTAGTGCTGATAGGCAAGAGCTTGAACTTTATTGTGAGAACGAAGAAATCACAAAACTTGCCCAGGTTGCTCACCGCTTAGCTGGAGCAGCTCAAATGTTTGGCTTTATAGAGCTTAATCAAGCAGCAATAGAATTAGAGAGTATAATTAAGAAAGAAGCTGTAGCAGACAAACCCAATCACCACTTAATTAGTGAGTTGACTCATTGTTTAGTTGATGAAATTAAATTAATTGAACGGCAGTAAACTCGTATGATAAAACAATTTTCCTATTCACAAGCATTGTTGGCAATTGCCATTGCTTTTTTAGCTTTCTCATTATTCAGGTTTACTGTTCAGATACCTGCGATTCTTAAGGTGATTGAGAGTACAAGTAAAACAGTTGATACGGTAAGTCCTAAAATTGATGATATCGTTAATGAAGTTGCCTTAGTTAGAGCTGAAGTGACAAAAGTACGAACCTTAGTATCACAACAAACACCTGCTATTTTGTCACAAGTTGAAGCGACATTACCTATAGTAAAGCAAGTTGTTCTTGAGAGTGAAAATTATTCCAGTCAACTGCCTGATTTTTTAAAGCAATTAGATAGCATTAAACTGCAATTAGCCTCATTGCAAGCAGATATGCCAGCAATGTTAAAGCGTGTTGATGCTATTGTGAAAACTACTAATAATACTACAGCTGAAGTTGCACTTTGGCGACCTCACTCTAGTCAATATCTTGAAGAAATAAAGCGCTCTAGAGAATATATTCCACAGTATCTCACTCGGATTGAAAATACGGTTATTGACGCTAAAACTGTTGGTTCAGAAACAAGTAGTGGTTTGGTCTCAGGCTTTTTTAAAGGCGTAATATCACTGCCTTTTGATGTGGTTGCCGGTTTAGCCGGGATTGTTGACGCAGACTCACGTTCGGCAAAAAATTTAACAGCTAAAGATATTGCCTTAATGCAAGAAAAGGTTGTTTTTTTGCTAAACGATAACAATCAAACTAAATCGGTTTGGCAAAATGTTGATAGTGGCAATCGCGGTACTATCATTAAAGGCAAAGTTACTACACGTAATAAGCAACAATGCCATAACGTAACCTTTAATAATCACTTTGCTAGTGAAAAAGAAACACTCAAAGAGCTTATGTGTCAAGATGAGAAAGGGTTATGGAAAGTGATTTAAGCTTTTAGAATTAACATCATGTTAAAAAAGACTTTATTGTGTACAATAAGGGCATTGTAAGTTTGCAACGTAACATATGTAACAGGATCTAACATGGCTAGAGAACAATTTGGAATTTGCGCAGAACCTAACTTACATGGAACTTACCTGCTATTTAATGCCCTAGATGATAAGAATGCTTTTATTCGAGCGGCCGTATCTCGTTTACCTAAATTATTCGATAATTATGCCGATCAATTTTCTGAAGCAAACCTCATTGGTGTTGTTGCAATTGGTGAAGCCTATTGGGATGAATTTTATCCCAAAGCTCGTCCTGCTTTATTAGCACCATTCCCTGCCATGAATAGTGGCGATCGTGTAGCGCCAACAAATAGCTATGATATTTATGTTGAAATACGAAGTGATCGTGCTGATGTCAATCATATTATTAGCACTAAAGTATGCCAACTACTTGGCAGTAGTGTTGAGTTAATAGAACAAGTGCAAGCATTTAGATTCTTAGATGGAAGAGACTTAACAGGCTTTGTTGATGGTACTGAGAATCCGCAAGGATTACGACGTCGTGATGTCGCTTTGGTGAAAGATCAGGAAGATGAGATATTTGGCGGTGGAAGTTATTTACACACCCAACGCTATCAGCATAATTTGTCACTTTGGGACTCTCTTGCAGAACATGAACAAGAAGATGTTTATGGACGAACCAAGTTAGATAACATTGAGTTTGATAGTGCGGATAAGGCTTTAACTGCACATACTAAACGTACCAGCTTAAAAGATGATCAGGGAAAGAGCATTGAAATCGTAAGACAAAGTATGCCTTACGGAGATATGAAGCGCAGAGGGCTATTCTTTGTTTCATATTGCCATTCACCTAAACCATTTGAGATTATGCTTAATAGCATGATCCATGGAGATGGTCATGGCAACTCAGATCATTTACTAAAATACACTCAAGCTGAAACAGGAAGTGCTTTTTTTGCCCCCAGCTTGACTTTTCTTGCTCAGGTTGAAGAAATAGATAGAGTCTAATTTTTACCTACGGATTGTCTGTTTATTGATTTTGCTCAGGCTGTGGTATTTCTGGTAACTTCTGAATTGGCAAGACCTCAAGGTAGCTCTCTACAGTATAATGTCCTTGGTTAATCGCTAGCTCTGATTTTGGTGCTAGTCTACCTAAAGGGAGTAACGCAGGCCCTGTCGGCTCTGCTAATAAGTAGGTCACCTGTTCATGTTCAATTGTTAGTTCCCCTGCCTTCGGTGGAATATTAATACCAATAAAAGCATGATTGTCAATATAGATTAATGCCATCTCAATCCTTGGCATCAAAGCCCTGAGTAGTGCTGCAGTTAGGGTCATTTTACTATCACAATCCCCTTGATTCTCCCATAATACTCGTAATGGTGGATTGAAGCCCGCTCCGGAAGATGTCAGCCGTGACTCTAGGGTGCTATAAGGAATGTTTTGTACAAAACTCAATACATAGTTGGTCGCTTTACGAGTATTCTGTATTGACACCTTGTCTAAAATAGTTGGCTTTAGTGGTTTTAAATCCAAGACTGAATTATTTGCGATACTAACATGATCGACTTTAATGCCACTTCTTTGTTCATGATTGGTAAAAGTTTGATAATATGTCTCTTTCAAATACTCATTTGTTACCTGCTCTTCAAGTTTCACAATCTCTCGATAAGCTTTATTGACTTTACTCTGATCTAAACCCTTTGCTTGAATTGAAAATTTATCATGTTGTTGCTGGTAAAATATTTGCACCCCAGCAATGGGGTTTTTATGCATATGCTTCTTGATACGTCTGAGAATTGCCTTTTGTGCATAGCCGTTCTTGTAGGTTTTAAAGCTCCTAAAACGCTCAAATAGCCCTTCTTGGGTTAAAATAAAGCTAATTTCTTGTTCTTTATTGGCATGATCAAGCCATTGATAGTGAAACGAATAACCTTGTTCTATTGGTTTTTTATTAAAGAGTAACTGCTCTGCTTGCCCTTTAGTCATAAAAAATACGGTAAGTATGACTATTACCAGTACATGCTGGAAAGCTTTTAGTGGTAAGTACTGTGTTGAGGAAGTCACGCTAATATTACCCATAAGTACAGTTGTTGGTTTGAATAGAAGGCTCACTTATTTATAACTTATAAAACAATTTAAGCGCATGTTCAGAGTATTAAACCTAGTAACACATTAGCTTAGTTATAAATAGAATAGCAAATTCTTATGAATTCTTGATAGAAAAACAAAAAAGTCTAGCGTGAAGGCTGATCTGCTACTCAATAAATCTCTCGCTTTATTGAATAGCGCTTTTACATTGTCACTGTTTTATATTATATTCAAACAAGTGTTTTAATTGTGTGTTTGCCACACGGTATTTAATTTCTCAAGAGGAGCTCACCATGGCTGTATATAAAGCGCCATTAACGGATATGAACTTTTTGCTATATCAGGTGTTTAAAGCCGACAAAATGTGGCAACAATTACCTAAGTTAGCAGAGCAAGTTGATAAAGATACGGCTCAAGCTATTTTGCAAGAGTGCGCAAAAATTGCTGAACAGGAACTTGATCCTATTGCCCGACAAGGTGATGAAATTGGTGTCAGCTTTAAAGATGGTGTTGTTACCACGGCTCCTGGTTATAAAGAAGCGTTTAATACCTATGCACAAGGGGGGTGGACTGCGCTCGGTGGTGATGTTGACTATGGCGGTATGGGAATGCCAAAAATGTTAACCGCAATGCATGAAGAAATGTTATGTAGTGCTGATATATCTTTTGCACTGTACCCAGTTCTTACCGCAGGGGCTGCACTATCATTAGCAAAGCATGGCAGTGAGGAATTAAAACAACGCTATTTAACTCGTATGTATGCTGGTGAATGGTCAGCATCTATGTGTTTGACTGAGTCACATTCAGGTACCGATCTTGGGCTTATTCGTACAAAAGCTGTTCCACAAGGTGATGGTAGTTATAACATTACCGGTAATAAAATATTTATCACCGGTGGCGAGCATGATCTCACTGAAAATATTGTTCATTTAGTCTTGGCTAAACTACCTGATGCACCAGCAGGCCCTCGTGGTATTTCGTTATTTTTAGTACCGAAATTTAATGTTAATGATGATGAATCACTTGGTGAGCGTAATAATGTCAGCTGTGGCTCGATAGAGCATAAAATGGGCATACATGCGTCGGCAACCTGCGTAATGAATTTTGATGAATCAAAAGGTTTCTTAATTGGTGAGTTAAATAAAGGCTTAGCTTGCATGTTTACTATGATGAACTTTGAACGTATCGGTGTCGGTATTCAAGGTTTGAGTGCTGCAGTTCGCTCCTACCAAAACGCACTAGAGTACGCCAAAGACAGATTACAAGGCCGAGCACTTGATAGTAAAACCAATGGTGTTAAAAACCCTAATCAAGAAGCCGACTCTATCATGGTGCATGGTGATGTTCGTCGCATGTTATTGAATATGAAAGCATTGAATGAAGGGTCACGTGCGCTGTCTAGTTATATTTCTATGCAACTTGATTACGCTACTTATGGAACAGGTGAACAGCAAGTTAAAGGTGAAGCGTTAGCAGCACTGATGACACCTGTTGCTAAAGCCTTTTTTACCGACTTAGGTTTTGAAAATACGGTTGCAGGTCAACAAGTGTTTGGTGGTCATGGTTACATTCGTGAATGGGGTCAAGAGCAATTAGTTCGTGATGCTCGAATTACTCAAATATATGAAGGCACCAATGGCATTCAAGCTATGGATCTATTGATGCGCAAGGTAGCTGGTTCAAAGGGCACCTTGTTAAAAGTGTTTACTGATGAAGTGCATACTTTCATAGAGAGTAGTTCACATGACCCAGCTATGAAGGAATTTATTACTCCACTAGCAGAAGCATTAACAGATTTAACAGACTTAACCACAGACTTATTAGCTAAGTCACAAAGTGATATAAATGAGTTAGGCGCTTCGGCAAATGACTATTTGCATGTATTTGGCTATACAGCAATGGCATTTGTTTGGGCTAAAATGGCGCAGGTCTCATTAAATAAGCTTAATGAACCAGAAAAAATGGAGGATGATCAAAGTGAATATGGCTCAGCTTTCTATCAGAGTAAATTGCATACCGCTAGGTATTATTTTGCACGTCTATTGCCTCGACGATTATCAATGTTAGCAACTATTAAGTCAGGACCTGATACCTTATTCGCCATCGATGACGAACTCTTTTAAGAGTCAAGATTAAGCACCTCTCGATAGTTTAATCGAGAGGTGCTTTGTTTTTGGGAAAAACTACCTCTTAGCTACCACTTCCATCGCTTCTGCTGATAATATTTACAATTTCCGCACTAAATAATTATTTTTTTGCCCTTTTTAAGGGATTGTTTACCACAAAATCCCACAATTTCATCGACTTCTTTCTAAGCCGCAATTTCACTGGTGTTATAGCCAGTATACATGGGGTAATTATTCCCTCGGCTTACTTGACAGTTCGTTGCTTTTTTCACTAAACTGTAGCAATGTGGAAAAAAGTGGGGGAAAGTGGATCTAGTCGTTCAATCCATAGTGACCCACTTATTAATTAACTTAATTCAGCGAACTAACAGCAGATATGTTTAGAGGCACTAGCGCGATTACGCTTGACAGCAAAAATAGGATCACGATACCGACAAAGTATCGTGAAGAGCTATTTGCTGATTGCCAAGGAAAAATGGTCTGTACAGTAGATATTCAGCAAGCTTGTTTATTGCTCTACCCATTAGCTGAATGGGAAGAAATAGAGTTATCGTTGGCTAATTTATCGAGCACAAACCCGCAAGAGCGCTTATTCAAACAAATAATACTAGGTAATGCTAGTGATTGTGAAATGGATAAAAATGGTCGCTTACTGATTAATGGTCCGCTTCGTGAACATGCCAACCTAGAAAAAAACATTATGCTTGTTGGCCAGCTGAATAAATTTGAAATTTGGCATGACACTGCATGGCAAACACAAATGCAGCAAGGCATTGAAAAAATACAAAGTGGTGAAATTGAATTAACAGAGCGCTTGCTTGATTTAGCTCTGTAGCGAAAATAGAAATCACTTTATAAATACAAATACGTTAAAATTTTTGCGAACTAGGGTTATAAAAATAACAACATGGAATTAGACACTTCTCATATATCTGTGCTGCTTCAAGAAGCGGTTGATGGTTTAGCTATTACAGGTGATGGTTGCTTTATCGACTGTACTTTTGGTCGCGGAGGACACTCGTCATTAATTCTATCTCAGCTATCTGCTGACGGCCGTTTAATTGCTATTGATCGTGACCCAACAGCAATTGCTGCTGCAGAAAAGTTTAAAGATGATGCGCGCTTTTTAATTGAACATGAAGGTTTTGCTTCCTTAGCTGATATTACTGAAAAACATCAATTAATGGGTAAAGTCGATGGCATTTTACTGGACCTAGGAGTCTCATCTCCGCAACTTGATGAAGCTGAACGCGGCTTTAGCTTTATGAAAGATGGCCCACTTGATATGCGTATGGATACTAGCCGAGGTCAAACTGCAGCCGAATGGTTAGCTGTTGCCGATGTTGAAGACATTACTTGGGTATTAAGAACCTTTGGTGAAGAAAAGCACGCTTGGCGAATTGCCAATGCCATTGTTGATAGCCGTGAAGAAAACCCACTAACAAGAACAAGTCAATTAGCAAAGCTGATTAAAACAACTGCACCGCAACGAGAAATCAAAAAGCATCCTGCTACACGGAGCTTTCAAGCTATTCGTATGTATATCAACAGTGAACTCGAGCAAATTGAAAAAGCTTTAGCTGCATCACTTGATGTATTAGCAGAAGGTGGACGCTTAGTTGTTATCAGCTTTCATTCTCTTGAAGACCGCTTAGTTAAACAATTTATGAAGAAGCACTCTCAAGGTAAAAAAGTACCTAGAGGTTTACCAATAAGCGAAGAAGAATTAAATAAGGGCAAAAAGTTGACCTTGATTGGCAGAAAATTAAAGCCAAGCAAAACCGAAGTAGAGCAAAATGTACGCTCTCGCAGTTCGGTATTACGTGTTGCTGAGCGTTTAGCAAGAAATAACGATTAAGTTATGGCTGCACGTGCCTTAGTGTTTGATATTTGGCAAGATATTGTTCGTTACAGTGTCACTTATATCTTGTTGTTATTTGTGGTTATGTCAGCATTCTCAGTAATTTATTACAGTCATGTTAATCGACAAACGACCAGTGAACTCGAAGTTTTGTTATCAAAAAAAGATGAGTTAAATATTGAATGGCGCAACTTACTACTAGAGCAGAACAGTTTAGCAGAGCACAGTGCAATTGAGAGTAAAGCAAAGAAGTTATTAAACATGAAGCGTCCCGAAGGGGATTCAGAAGTGATTGTCAGCCTGGAGTGATTATAAAACTTAAAGGCTAAAGAGTTGGTATGACAATGTAAAAAGCCAATAATACAAACGAATAGCCAGTAACAAATAATAATAAATGAGAACGGTGTGACTAAAAAAGCAGCCAAAAATAATAATCCACTAAATACCGCTCCTTGGCGTTATTATTTAGTGTTGGTTGTTGTTGCCCTCATTTATCTAAGTTTAATGGCTCGTACTGCTTACATTCAGATCGTTGAACCGGATATGTTGAAAAAGCAGGGGGATTTACGTTCTTTACGAGTTGCTGCTAATACCGTTCAGCGTGGTTCTATTGTTGATCGAAATGGTGCTGAACTTGCCATTAGTGTACCAGTAGAAACTGTATGGGCTGATCCTAAAGTTATCATGGATAATAACGCTCTGGCCATGACTAAGCATTGGCAAGCCTTAGCCGATGTCCTTGATCAAGATATTAAGAAACTTACTGCTCGTGTTGTTAGAAGTCCTCGTAAACGTTTTATTTACCTTGAACGTAAAATCTCGCCAGCCATGGCAACTTATATCAAAGAATTGAAAATACCAGGTATTCACTTACGAAAAGAATCAAAACGTTTCTATCCAACAGGGGAAATAAGTGCGCACCTTATTGGTTTTACCAATGTTGATGATAAAGGCATTGAAGGTATTGAACGCATGTACGATGACTTGCTCACAGGTACAGGTGGCGCTAAACGTTTTAGAAAAGATGCCAAAGGACGGAAAATTGAAATTATTTCAGAAGAAAAAGCAGAGCAAGCAAAAGATATTACCCTAAGCATTGACCAGCGTATTCAAGCTATAGCTTATAAAGAGTTGAAAGGGGCAGTACAAGCGTTTAAAGCAACGTCAGGCTCTGTTGTCGTAGCAAATATTCATACTGGTGAGATATTGGCTATGACCAATAGCCCATCTTATAACCCAAATAATCGACGTAATACCGCTATTCACCGCTTTAGAAATCGTGCAATAACTGATATTTATGAGCCAGGCTCAACAATGAAGCCGCTTACAGCACTAACTGCGTTAGAGTTTGGTTCAGCTGAAGCTAACTCAGTTATCAATACTAACCCTGGTTGGATGCGTTTAGGTGGACGACGTGTGAGTGACCCGATTAATCGTGGCAAACTATCAATTGAAGAAATATTGATTACCTCATCCAATATGGGCACAACTAAGTTAGCGCTGTCTGTACCAAAAGACTATTTGTTAACTAAGTTTTTTGATGCTGGATTTTCTGATGATACGGGTACTAACTTAGTAGGTGAAAGTGCAGGCATGATGCACGACAGAAGTCGTTGGTCAAAGTTTGAATTGGCTACCTTATCTTGGGGAGCAGGCCTTGCTATAACACCAGCACAGCTGACCCGATTTTATATGGCGATGGCCAATGGTGGCATAAAGCGAAAATTGTCGATTGTTAAAGTAGATAAAGAAACTGTCGCCCCCGAAGATGAAGAGCGGATTTTCTCTGCAAAAAACAGTAGTGCAATTACCAGCATGCTTGAAGCCGTGGTAGATGAGCACGTGCCAAAGGCTAAGATAGATGGTTATAGAGTTGGTGGAAAAACGGGTACTTCAATCAAGGCGGTTGCTGGCGGTTATGGCAACGACTATGTCGGTTTATTTGCTGGTATTGCACCCATATCAAACCCAGAAATTGTAGTGGTTGTCGTTATTAATGAGCCAAGTGGTGACCTTTATCATGGTGGTGAAGTTGCCGCGCCGGTATTTTCTCGGGTAATGAAAGGTGCCCTGCGAGTATTAAACATTGCCCCGGATGCTAAAAAAATAAAAACGGCTAGTAAGTCATCTAATCAAGAGCCGAAATTCGTTTTAGGAGAGCAAAATGCCTAAACCTGCCACTTACAATATTATTGCCAGCTTAAGCCTATTTAATATTAATTTACCAGAAACCCTCAACTTGATGGGCTTCGCGGGTGACTTACATAATGATAGCCGTGCTATTGATGCGGGTGATATCTTCTGCGCCATTATTGGCCATCACCAAGATGGTCGCCAGTTTATTGAAAAAGCAATCATTCAAGGCGCTAAGTTAGTTCTTGCTGAGTGTGAAAAGTCATCAGAGCATGGCGAAGTTGAGTTTTCCTCAAGTAAAACAGGCGTAGCTGTTGTTAAGTTTTATCAACTTAATCAACAATTATTTAGTTTAGCAAAGTCTTACTATCAACAACCGCAAGACAATATGACAATTGTAGGTATTACGGGTACTAACGGTAAAACAACGACTAGTCAGCTATTAGCACAGATGTTGAGTGAGTCTAAAAAATCTTGCGCCATCATAGGTACAAATGGAGCCGGTAGTGTTGATAACTTAACTCCGATAGATAACACCACACCAGGTGCTTGTGAATTACATCAACTATTTCACCGTTTTACTGGTGAAGGTTTTAGCCATGTTGCTATGGAAGTATCCTCTCATGCTTTATCGCAAAAGCGTGTGGTAGCGGACTTATTTGATATAGCCTTATTTACTAATTTAAGCCGAGACCATCTTGATTACCACGGCTCAATGGCAAGTTATGGCGAAGCGAAAAAACAAATTTTTACTGGTAATGAACATCAAGTAGCTGTCATTAATTTTGATGATGAACAAGGAAGACTTTGGTTAGATGGTTGGACTGAGCAACAACCCCTTTGGGCATATGGCTTACAAAACGGTATTAGCGCTTATCAGAATTATGTTACAGCGAAAGAAATTAATCGTCATAGCCACGGTGTCTCTTTCACTTTAGTGAGCCACTTAGGCAGTGTTGAAGTTAGCAGTTCACTGTTAGGTGACTTTAATATCGATAATCTGTTAGCTGCCATTAGTGTGTTACTCATTCAAGGGGTGGAGTTAAGCGACATTCCTAAGCTAGCTAAGCAAGTGAATGCTATTTCAGGCCGTATGGAGGCCACCAGTGCTGAGCATCTTGCAACAGCCGTAGTCGATTATGCCCATACCCCAGACGCTCTTGAAAAAGCATTGCTAGCATGCCGACAACATTGTGCCGGTGAGGTTTATGTCGTTTTTGGTTGTGGTGGCGATAGAGATAAAGGTAAAAGGCCGTTAATGGCGCAAGCAGCAGAAAAGCATGCTGACTTTTTAGTGGTTACTAATGACAACCCACGCAGTGAGAGTGCACAACAGATCG
>Ga0105355_10004024_pt1 | contig 12691 bp, 9 predicted proteins | sample GOMGulsemesocosm_2_FD_83508 | JGI IMG/M metagenome (GOLD analysis project Ga0105355, IMG submission 83508) | Methane-oxidizing microbial communities from mesocosms in the Gulf of Mexico - GOM9C Gulf of Mexico | ecosystem: Environmental > Aquatic > Marine > Cold seeps | place: Gulf of Mexico... | reverse complement strand
TATCTATTAGGTATTGGTCACGTTCGTCGCTCTTCTCTTATTGTTCAAGCATTATGTGAGCAAGGTGCTCATGTAGATGTCATCTTCGGTGGCATGGCTGTTCCTAGCATGTCTTTTGGTAACGCGACGATGCACCAACTTACAGCTGTAAAAAGTGCTGATGCAGGATTCAGTGGTTTAGTTAAAGCGGATAATAGCCCTGTTAGTGATGATGATAAAAAAGAGCGAACACAGGCGTTGTTAGGGCTATGTGAAAAACTACAGCCCGATCTTATTGTGACTGAGACATACCCTTTTGGTCGCAGGCAAATGCGCTTTGAGTTATTGCCTTTGCTTGATTGGGTTAAGGCGCAACCTAATTCTCCGGTTCTTGTCTCTTCTATCCGTGATATTTTACAGCGACGTTCGTCTGTCAGAGAGCAAGAATACGTTCAGCTTGTAAAGACATACTACCAACATGTATTAGTGCATGGTGATAAGGATTTTTATCCATTAGAGCGAAGCTTTCCTGTTGCTGATCTCATCGCAGATAAAATCAGCTATTCAGGTTATGTTTGCCCAACACTTAAAGCTGATGACACTGAAAAAACACGAGATACGATCGTTGTGTCTGTTGGCGGAGGTAGCATAGGGAAGGATATTTTAATCGCGGTCATGGCGCTATATAACAGCGGCTTTGCAGCGGATAAAAAATGGTTATTGATAACGGGCCCAAATATGGACACTGCCGATAAAGCTTATTTTAAAGCGCAAGAGCAGTCTAATTTACAAGTCGTCGATCTTGCTGATGACTTTTTAAAAGCACTGAGTCATGCCTACGTGTCGATCTCAAGAGCGGGTTATAACACGGTGATGGATCTGTTATTGACCGCAGTACCTGCTGTTGTCATTCCATTTGAAGGTGAGGGCGAAACAGAGCAACTAGCGCGTAGTGAAGTATTAGCAGAAAACAAAGTCTTACAATTCGTTAAAAATGATGAGTTGAGTATCGACTCGTTAAAGACTGCTATTAATAAGGCATTAGCCAATACAGCTGAGACGGTTAATATCGATAACCAGGGCGCGACACAAAGTGCGAAACTACTTATTGAATGGGCAACTGCCAGAGATTAGTTAAAGAAGCACTCGATACACCATTGATGATGTATTGCAGTGTGCTGTTTCGTTAACATTTGAATTATAAAGTTTAAGGCAGTTTGCAGTGAAAAAAATAGCATTAGTACTTAAAGGTTATCCACGTCTTTCTGAAACATTTATCGCACAAGAGATCCGAGCGCTAGAATTGCGTGGGTTTGATATTACGTTAGTTTCACTACGTCACCCTACTGACACCAGTACACACCCGATTCACCAGCAAATTGAAGCTGATGTATTGTATTTACCTGAATATTTACATATAGAGCCATTACGAGTACTTAAAGCATTTTATCATGTTGCTAAGCGTTATTCGTTAAGCAAAGTGTTTAAACAGTTTGTACTGGACTTGAAGCGCGATACGAGTCGTGGACGAGTGCGTCGTTTTGGTCAAGGCTTAGTGCTAGCGGCTGAAATGCCTGATGGTATTGAGCAAATGTATGCACATTTTTTACATACACCCGCTTCGGTCACCCGTTATGCAGCATTAGTGAATGATTTACCTTGGTCGTGCTCTGCCCATGCAAAAGATATTTGGACAACTGAAAAATGGGACCTCGCTGAAAAATTAACGGAATTACAATGGTGATCAACGTGTACAGTCGCTAACCATGAATACTTACAATCCCTTGCTAAAGATCCGAGTAAAGTTCACCTTGTGTATCATGGACTAGACTTCACCCGTTTTCAGCATGTTGAGCGTATCTCTCGCGCGAGTGTGAATGGCAGCTCAGCAGATAACCCCGTTAAAATAATCAGTGTTGGTAGGGCTGTGCCTAAAAAAGGTTACGATGATTTATTAAATGCATTAGCAAAATTACCACAAGATTTACATTGGCAGTTGATACACATTGGCGGTGGTGGGATCTTAAAAGGTTTACAGCAGCAAGCGCAAGATTTAGGGATTGATAAGCACATTGAATGGCAAGGTGCACAACCGCAGTTAAAAGTACTTGAAGCCTATCGTGAAAGTGATTTATTTGTATTAGCGAGTAAGATTGTTGCTGATGGAGATAGAGACGGTATGCCAAATGTGTTGATGGAAGCACAAAGCCAATCTGTTTGTTGTCTTGCAACGGATATATCAGGTATTCCAGAGCTGATTGATAGTGGTGAAAATGGTGTATTGGTTAAATCAAATAATGTTGATCAACTTGCGAGCGCATTGGAAGACTTATTACGAGATGGTGACAAGCGTGAGCGTCTTGGGGTGGAAGGACAAAAGCAACTTCACCGACGTTTTGATGTCAAAATCGGAATCGACCAATTAGAAAAGTTATTTGATGAACTTGGTTAATGTGATACCAAAGACAGCGGTTGCATTTTATGCGCCGCTGAAATCACCATTACACCCGACACCGTCAGGTGATCGTAAAATTGCACGATTATTCATTGCGGCGTTGGAGCAGGGCGGTTTCCATGTAGACCTTGCAAGTCAGTTACGTACTTTTGATAAAACAGGTGATAACCATCGACAACAACGTTTAATTGCCCTTGCTGAGAAAGAAGCTGTAAGGGTCATGCGACGTTGGCAGAAACAAGGTTTTAGGCCACAAGCTTGGTTTTGTTATCATTTATATTATAAAGCGCCTGATTTACTCGGGCCTATTATTTGTAAAGCGCTTGATATTCCATATATTGTAGCTGAAGCCTCGTGGGCAGAGAAACGCGCAAATGGACCTTGGTCGCTATATCATCAGCAAGTGGCTAATGCGTTAAAGATCGCCTCTAAAGTTATTTCTATTAATCCTAGAGATAAGGTAGCACTTACCGACTTTTATACCGCGCAGCAACCAATTAAGCATTCTCGTTTGGTCTCACAGAATGTATTCATTGATGATCTCCCTAAAAATAATGACAACGATGATATAAATTCTGAGGCTACACAGTCTGTACTTACGTTATCGCGTGATGATATTGCGCGTAAATATGGACTAAACACCAAATTGCCTTGGTTGATCACGATAGCAATGATGCGTGTTGGTGATAAACATCACTCTTACCAGCAATTAAGTCGTGTGGTTGATAAATCAGAACAACCTTATCAGCTATTAATTATTGGTGATGGTGTGATGAAAACGGATGTTCACGCTATATTTTCACCACACAAACAGGTCAAGTTTGCTGGCGCGCTTGATAATCAACAAATACGACAGCTATTACCTCATTTCGACCTGCTCGTCTGGCCTGCAATAAATGAAGCGTTAGGCATGATATTTTTAGAAGCACAGCAGTCTAACGTTGCTGTTGTTGCTGGTGATGAAGGTGGCGTGGGGTCGATTGTGAAGCATCAAGTTACAGGGATATTAGTTGATGCTTATGACCCTGAAGAAATGTCTGTCACGATAGATGCTTTACTGGCGAATCCTGCACAATTAAAACAGATGAAGCAGGCCGCAGCGCATTATGTTATTCAACATCATTCTATTGCAGCAAGTGCGATTCAATTAAATGATGTTATTCAAGATGCGATATCAAATAAGGTGGTGTAGATATGATCCATGTTTATTTTATTCGTCATGGGAAAACGCAGTGGAATAGTGAAAAGCGTTTGCAAGGTCGTACTGATATTCCATTAAATGAGGTCGGTAAACATCAAATCAGCACTTATCAATTACCTAGTAATCTTCAGTCTATAAAATGGTTTCACAGTCCTTTATCAAGAACACGACAAACGGCTGACTTACTTGATATAGATTCTCATGCCGAAGATAGTTTAATAGAGATGAACTGGGGAGCGTGGGAAGGTAAAACACTGGAAGAGTTAAGTAATCAAGATCCGCTGGATTTTGCAAAACAGGAAGCACGAGGATTAGATTTACAGCCACAAGGAGGAGAGTCTCCACGGTTAGTTGCTGAAAGAGTCAGTGTTTGGGCCCAATCATTAGATATAAATGGCGTAGAGCAGCATATAGGCTGTGTAAGCCATAAAGGTATTATTCGTGCTATCTATGCGCTTGCTACAAATTGGAACATGCTAGGTAAACCACGAGATAAGTTAGATTTTCACTGTGCTCAGTACTTTTGCTTCGAGGACGGGCGTTGGTCTATTGGTGAACTTAATATTCGGTTACAAAACCCTTAAAGAACGATGATTAAGGACTTACATCTATTTCGACGTAAGCCCTAGCTGAAGGTATTAACCCCGTTTATTAGAAAACTAAATTAACCTGTGCTGAACCAACTATAGCTTCGGCTTTATTCGTAAACGCATACGTTAAGCCTGTATTGCTATCTGTTTCAGTGAATGATGTTTCTTCACCGATAATGTAAGCCGCAGCAAGATCAACAGACAGTGACTTAGTTACTTTGAATGTTAGACCTGCTGTATACCATTGACGTTCTGAATCTGGAATACTGATAGTGGTATCTCCAGCCGTCTCATCTAGCGCATAACCGGCACGTACAATAACTTTGTCGCCTAAGTAGTATGATAGGCCCGCTGAATAACGGATATTGTCTTCGTAGTTATACGTTTTTTCAAAGAGTTCTACGCTATTATCAGCAGCTGATACGCCTTTAAGGCCGCTGAAGCTACTCCATTCTGTCCAAACAACCCCATATTGTAGCGCGATATCACCAAAGCGGTGAAAGCCACCTAACTCAGCCATTGCTGGTAGTGATAGATCTAATTGGCCTGTTAAATTGTCACCTACGTAGTTTGAGTATTCACCCTCAAATGTCAGCTCTACTTCAGAGCGGTAGCTCACACCAATTTTATGATTATCATTTAGATCAAGTAAAACACCTGCGTTCCAACCAAAACCAATATCATCGCCTTCCATGATGAATGCCTGAGTGCCAGCGCCCATACCAGATAAAGCATCATCTACCGTTGGGTTTGAAACATAGGTATTAGCTGTTGCGGCAGGGGCCGGAGATGTAGCGGCAGCCGTTAATACGGTGTTAAGTGCTGTCGCTGCAGCACCATCACCTAGATTACGCTCTAGTTCGGCAGACCCGTAAACAATTTGAGCACCAACACCTAAGCGTAGTTTCGAACCGACTTTGAATGCTAAGCTTGGGTTTAAATTAAATGTTGTTAGTTGTGTTGAACCACCGAGTAAACCAGCCGCATAATCGTCAGGAAATTCAGTATTCGTACCGTAGTTAGTATATCCGGCTAAACCAATGGCCACTTTACTACCAACGGGGATCACGGCATAAACAGACGGGATAACTGAAGCATTTACTGAATTTTCAACATCATAATCTGATTTAGTTGGCACTGCGTAATCATTATCAACGAGTTGATTTAAAGCATTGTAGCCCGGAGCTAGTGGGGCGTTATCTCCAGTTGTTTCAACTGTTGGCTCAACATACGCACCACCAAATGAAAAGGCAAACTTATCAAATGAAGCTGCTGCAGCTGGGTTTGTCGCGATTACTGCAGCGTTATCCGTATTCGCTGCAAAGCCTGCGTTAGCATTACCTAGGGCTGATGCTGATTGTACATTTACTTGGAATCCAGCGGCTGATGCTTGCGCGCTCGCCATGATTGTTGCTGCTATAACAGCTTTAGATATCACACTTTTTTTGAATAAACTCGCTTTTTTCATGACTAATCCCTGTCTTATATAAAGAATTTAAAGTTAATACGTCCATGTCGTGTCCAGATGTACTCTAAGCGTGCTTATACACGTTTGTTATCTGAGTAGGCGTTATTATAGGGATTTAGCAGAGGGTTAATGTGAGACAGAAGAGAAAGTAATATAAGCTTGTTACAGATATTTGAATGGGTGTTTTAAGTGAGTACTCACTATGCTTTGTATGTAGGGTAAATAAGATGCTTATTTAGTATTAATACAATCTAATATGTTTTAGTGATAATAGTTGTAACTGTATTTTAAACCAAAATAAATTAGAGCTCGTGCACTAACTTATTTTGTTTAATCGTCAATTAATCTATTAATAGATAATTTAGCTGTAATCCAAGCATAGTGCTATTGCCTTCGGTGCTTACATCAAAGGAATCAAGGCCAATGGTATCTTTGATTCGTGTACTTTCATATTTGGCATAAGTAAGTCCTATATCGAAGCTTAATGAGCGACTGGCATAATAAGAGAGGCCAAAGCTGAAACTTGTTTTCTTATCAAAAGGCATTGAAAAACTCGCACTTTCTGTACTTGTTTCGGTTGAGGCGCCACTGCGTAACCAGATAACATCGTTTAGTTTATAGTTCACCGCAAATGCCAGTTTCATACTATCTTCAGCATTAATTGATTCTGATAAGCATTGCCCTTGTGGTAAATTGAAACTTGAATTTGCAGGGCAGTTCGGGTCTGATACGGAAATAGAGTCTAGATTTTCCCAGCCGTACCAAGCTAATGAGTATTGAATCGATAGTCGCTGATCAAGCTGATGAACCCCTGAGAACGTTAATTCACTCGGCACTGCCATGCTAAGAGTCGCTGTATCTTGAAAAATTAAATCGTTATTTCCTGCAAGTGTCGTGAATGTACCTTCTGTTTCTATATCGCTAGCAGAACGATAAGCCAGCCCAAATTGATGGTACTTGTTGATCTTATAGATCATACCTAGATCAAATCTGAAGCCGAGACCTGTGCCATTAAAATCTTGATAAATTTGACTAGGATTAGTCGGATTTTGTGCGCCATAATTTGTCGTTAGTTGGTAATTGCTGTAAATAGCACTTACTCCAGCCCCGATATAAATATCCTCTGTTAATTTAAATGCAATGTTTGGATTCATCTCATAGGTAAATAAAGAGCGTCGTCCTGCAAGCATCCCTGCGGGATATTCAGTATTATAATCGTTGCGCACGTTGTAGTTCGAAAATGTAGCAAAGCCAAAAGACCATTTATTATTAATTGGGAATGCAAAATAAGCAGAAGGGACGATGTAATTTTCGGCAATATTTGAATTGTCTAGTGCTTCTGCTGCTCCATTGGAATAATGTTCACCATTAACATTTTTTTCTGGTTTAACGAAGATACCTGCGATTGTAATACTGGGGTAAGAAAATGCAGCGATGATCGCGGGGTTTACAGCGATATTCGCGAGGTTACTGGTGTCTGCTGCAGCTCCTGCGCCTGCGTTACTGAGTTCTATCGCTGACGTTGTTGAAGATTGGTATGATGCGGCTTGTACCGAAGGACTATAATATGAAATGAAACTTAGCAAGGCGCCTAGATAGGTAATAGTAGAATGATGACTACAACTATGTTTCATATTTGTCCCTTAAAATAATGTTTTATTTTAAGGTTAGACGAAAATAAAAATAGCGCCATAAGACGCTATTTTTATTACTGTATTTTATTATTTATAGAACTTAACTCTACACTTTAGCTAAGCAGCTTAGAAGCGGTAGTTTGCTTGAGCTGAAGCAATGATTGCATCGCCTGAAGATTTAAAGCCGTATTCAACACCTGGCGTTGTTGACTCCGTGAAGTCAACTTCTTCAACATAAATATAAGCTAGGCCAAAGTCTAGGCTTAACGCAGGGCTTACATTATAAGTTGCACCGGCTGTGTACCAGAAACGATCTGATTCTGGGATACTCAGTGTTGTTTCACCTGCTGATTTGTCATACGCAAAACCTGCACGTAATACTATTTGATCAATGGTGTATTCAGCCCCAATTGAGTAGCGGATATTGTCATCGAAGTCTTCTTCTTTTAAGAAACACTCGCCGTCAGCAGGTAGACAATCTGAACTTGTTGCTTTGAGCTCTTCGAATTTGCTCCATTGCGTCCAAAGAACACTGTATGAAACTGCGAATGATTGCGTCAATACGTGATAGCCTGAAAACTCTGCAGTTGCAGGTAATGGTAGATCAAGGCCTGCATTTACAGTTTGCCCGCCACTTGTTAAGCCTTTGAAATCACCTTCAAATTCCATGTCTACCTGTGAGCGATAAGCTAAACCAACACGGTTAGACTCATTGAATTCAAATAAGACACCTGCGTTCCAACCAAAGCCCCAAGTATCGCCTTCCATTTCGAAGTAAGTTGCATCTGCAGGTGTTCCAGTTGGAGAACCAGGTATTTTACCTGCTAAATCGCCTTGGTAACGCTCAACAGTCGCTGTACCGTAAGTGGCATTTAGTCCTAAACCTAAGCTTAACTGTTCTGTCGCTTTAAACGATACGCTAGGGTTTATGTTAAACGTCATTAAGTCTGTAGTGCCTGCGGCGGTACCTGCTGCATAGTCCTTTTCAAATTCAGTTGCTACACCATAAGTCGAAAATAAGCCTACACCGACAGCAAATTTATCATTAATAGGTTGAATAAAATAAGTTGCAGGAACAAAAGCGCTATGCACTATATTATCTGCATCTAGACGGCTTACATCTCTAGGGCCAGCTAAAGCTGAATCACTAACACCTTCAATATCAACATTAGGTTCAACGTAAGAACCAACTACCGTGAACTGAGCTTGTTTGAAGCGTGACATTGCTGCAGGGTTACGCGCAAGAACGGATGCATTGTCAGCAACGGCTGCTTCACCAGCAAAAGCTCGTCCAAGACCAGATGCTGAATGTTCGCTTACTTGGAAACCTGCAGCAGAAGATTGTGCAGTTACAAGTAGTAGGGCTGTAGCAAGCGTTGTTTTTTGAAATTTAGACATAGTTAGCACTCATTTTTATAATTTTTTTATAAGTAGTTGTCACTGGTGCAGTGCGTTGAAGTGATAAACAAAGTTCCTTTTGTTGGACACTCATCTGACCAGTAATAGATAGTATTAGTAAATAGTAACTGCTTGTTCATGCTTTGTAATTAATAATAATCACAAGGTGTAATGTTTGATTATTAAGACTTGACGTTTAATAGAAAAAATAGTTAAAGAATGATTTTATGTAAGATATTGATAATTCTGATTATATTTGAGCGTACACGTGTTGTTATTAAATTGTTATCGGTATCCAATTTAATTAGAGTAGTTATTCTGATGTTGATCGTGTCAAAGTTAATGTTTAAATTTGTGACCCACGTCAAATATTGATGTCAATGTTTTTTGAGACGATTTTTATGTAAGTGTCACGTACGTCACATTTTATTATAATGGTGTTTATAATACATACAGATAGATATAACAAAAAAGCCATTCCTAATAGGAATGGCTTTAATATATTTATCTAAATTTATTTTCAGAGGTTAGGCTATGCCTCTTCCTTAACTTATTCTTTAAATTCAGCCATAAATTGGTGCGCTGTTTCCATCATATCAATAGAACCAGTAAAGAAAGGTACACGCTGGTGTAATTCTGTCGGTTTAAGGTCTAGGATTGGAGTATAGCCATCTGTAGCCAGCGCGCCTGCTTGTTCAGCAAGGAAAGCCATCGGGTTGCATTCGTATAGTAAGCGTAGTTTACCCGTTGGTGCTTGTGCTGTTTGTGGGTAAATGTAGATACCACCCTTAAGCAGGTTACGGTGGAAATCAGATACTAAAGAACCAATATAGCGAGAAGTATAAGGGCGGTTTGTTGCTTCATCTTCTTCTTGGCAATGTTTGATGTATTTCTTCACACCAAGTGGGAACTTACTGTAGTTACCTTCATTGATTGAATAGATTTTACCAGATTTAGGGAAAGTCAGTGATTCGTGCGATAAGCAGAATACACCGATTGATGGATCATATGTGAAACCATGAACACCATTACCTGTTGTAAATACAAGCATCGTCGATGAACCATACACAACATAACCAGCGGCTACTTGTTTACGGCCAACCTGTAAAAAGTCATCCATAGAAACTGGACCGCCAACAGGTGATACACGACGGTAAATAGAGAAGATAGTACCAACAGATACGTTAACATCAATGTTTGATGAACCATCTAGTGGATCCATTAGCACTACATAGTTTGCGTTACGGCTATTTTGATTGTCGAAAAATACATAATGGTCTTCTTCTTCAGAAGCGATACCACATACTTCACCACGAGCGATCAATGCATTTTTGAACACTTCGTTCGCATACATATCCAGTTTTTGCTGCTCTTCACCTTGGATATTTTCAATACCACTCGCACCTGTTATATCAACTAGGCCAGCTTTATTGATCTCACGGTTTACAATTTTAGCTGCAAGTTTAATTGAACTTAATAGTGCTGTTAATTCACCTTTTGCATGTGGGAAATCAGACTGATTTTCCACGATGAATTCACCAAGAGTTTTATGTATTGACATCTCATTCCTTAATAAAGCATTAATTGAATCCGATAATTAAATCTATTTTGCGCCTTTTTAGAATGGATTTCTAGTGTGAAGTATAGATAAATGTATGTAATTTGTGGTTTTACTTGTTAACTTTCAGTTAACGTGTAAATACTTTCAGCTGAAAGGTGTAAATGCTCATATGAACGTTTCATTTTCATGTTTAAACGCGGATGGTTAATGTTCGAGCACTTGTTGCTGGGTTTTTAATGCTTCATATCGAACATTTATGTGAAACCTTATTTTCGTAAACGAAACTGATTTTGTGTTAATTAAATCAGTTTCGTTATTTTTAGACGGAAATATTATGGGTTAAGTTGTGACTTAATGTTGGTTTGTTGGTTTTTTGTTACGTTACCTTTAACTCGGTTAACTTTACTTAATAGCGTTAATAAATGCTGCCCATTCCAAGTCGCTGCCTCAGTGTTATGGCCATAAGTAAATGTAAATAATACTTGGCAAGCTTGTTGGCATTCCTGACTTATTGGCAACAAGTTAAGTTGTGAGTCTTTGATTTCGGGCCATTGCTGTTTAAACCATAAATTTAATAGCTGGCAGCTTTGATTCGCATCATTGTTCTTCAATGCGGCTTGTAACTGTGACCAAATATTATCTGTTTTAGCGGTAACGACTTTTTCCTGTTTAGGATTCTGTTGACTCTGTTTATGAAAAATAAACCAAACGGCGCAGGTTAATAACCATAAAGTAGCAAAAATAAATGTCAGCCAGCGCCATATCGGAGATTCGGTTGGTGCTGTCGATAAGTTCTGTGCACTTATCTCGTTATCTGCCACGGTTATCGCTGGAAGGTTACTTACTTGGGCATTTGCATTCGCAATTATTGTGATTGTTTTAGCGGGTAGTCTTGCCCATTCTTGCTGCTGCGTCTTACTATTAAACCAAGGTACTGATATTTCTGGTAGTGTTAGTTCGCCCAGTTGATTGGGAATGATAGCAAAACTGAGTATCTGTTGAGAGAAGTAATTCTCTTGCTGTGCAAAACTAGTGAGCTGTGGTTTATCTGGGTAGACCTTGACAGTTTGAGGCCAGTGAACAGCTAAATTGGGTAGGGCTGACTTATCTACATTCGCAACAGTGAGGGTTACAGTTCGTGTGATTGGCTCTCCTTGCGGGTAGCTATTTTGTGATGGTTGAAGTTCTTCATCGAGTTGCACAAAATCACTGATTAACCATTCACCCTTATAATCAATAGGCTGAGGTTTGATGTTCAAATTTAATTTTTTTGCTTGGATAATTACTGGTGTCGAAGGGCCAAAGCGATAGCCGCGTTTTGCGGTGCTGACTTGACCTTCAAAGCGACTTGGTAATATTGTTGTTAGTCCGGCAGAGTTGATTGTGATTGCATATTGGCGAGTGATGGTTTGGAAGCGTCGGCCGTTAATCACCTGGCTTGCATTTTCATCTTTCCCAATTTGTTTGATTGTTCCGTCTTCAGTCGTTGGTTCGGTTAAGTTACCAGTTTGCATCTCTGTATTTTGAGCTATGTATAAAGTCGTAGTGTAAATAAACTGCTGACCTACATAAATATCTTGTTCTGTTACATCAACTTTTAATTCGATATTCCGATTATCTAGCCCGCGACTACTCGCGGTAGATGGTGAAATGACACTTACTTTTATTGGTTGTGTTTTAGCTCCTTCAATTGTAAATGCAGGAATAGTGTAACGACCTATATTTCTCGCCATTAATACAGTTGAGAGGGTTGTAAGATGTGATTTTTTACCGTTCATATAGGATGTTTGGCTGTTTGTGGATGTTCTGCCCACAACAAAGTCAGCAAGTAGCGCTGAGCTATCCCAGTCACTTGCACTGATACTTTCATTAGCACGGAGTTCAAGTATGAAACTGTTCCCTTGTACAACGGGATTCTGGTTAACAGATGCCGTGATCTTTAATGCCGCATTTGCCTGAAAGCTTATCGAGAATAACAAACTCGTTATGACGAGGAAATTTGTCATGAATGAGAATTTAAAAGCACGATGATTACTGTGCACTACCTTTACCATATTTGCTCCGCACTATTATTCAGATTTGACTCAGCATTACGTTGCTGACTTTCGATATACATTTTATTTCTTAATAACAGAGAAGGATCATCTGGAATATTCCGTAGCCATTTCTGTAAGCGTTGCTGTTGTTCTTTTTCTAACGGTGTTTGCTGTGCTGCTGACAAATTTTGACCGCTACTTCCTTCTGGAGCATCATCTGTTTCACTTTGTTCTGCTAAGGCTGATTGTTCCAGATCCTCTTGCTGGCTCTGACTGTCTTGCTGGCTCTGACTGTCTTGCTGGCTCTGACTGTCTTGCTGGCTCTGACTGTCTTGCTGGCTCTGACTGTCTTGCTGGCTCTGACTGCCT
>Ga0105355_10004021_pt1 | contig 12694 bp, 11 predicted proteins | sample GOMGulsemesocosm_2_FD_83508 | JGI IMG/M metagenome (GOLD analysis project Ga0105355, IMG submission 83508) | Methane-oxidizing microbial communities from mesocosms in the Gulf of Mexico - GOM9C Gulf of Mexico | ecosystem: Environmental > Aquatic > Marine > Cold seeps | place: Gulf of Mexico... | reverse complement strand
GTGGCGATGCCAGCTTTAACTTGGCGTATAACTACAATAAAACAGAAGTAACAAACCAAGGTTTAGTAACAACAGACTTTAAAGTATCTCGTATCGAAAATGATATTCCTAAACATAAAGGTACATTAGCTTGGACACAATCTTGGGATAGCGTTTCTATGCTAGCACGTGCAAATTACTTTGGTGAATTCCAAGGTGTTCATGCAGATTGGGATGATACCGCAAATACTGTAAGCTCAGCAGTAACAGTTGATTTAGATGTAACGTATCATGTAAGCGAAGATATCGCGTTAAGTTTAGGTGCTCAAAATTTATTTGATACATACCCAGATGAAGTTGCAGATTTTGAATCAGGTGGTGACACATTACCAGGTAACTTACTAGGTGCTCAGTATTATGAAACATCTCCATTTGGTTTTAATGGTGGTTCATACTACTTAAGAGCAACATATAACTTCTAATAATTAACATGAAATGAAGTGATATATTAAAGGCCTAATCAAGTGATTAGGTCTTATTATTTAATTTAAAATTTATTTATATATTTTAAACCAAGATAAAACATCCTGAAATTGATCATCATGGGCCTTAGCATGAGTAAGCATATCGATATGATCGTAGTTATGAGCATGACCATATTTTTTACCATATATATTCATTTTCTGTTTCCCCAGCCCTGATTCATCCATAAACTTTTGAATATCTATTGTTTGCGCCAAGGCTTTATCTTTAATAGCAGCAATGTGTAGTATAGGAGGTAATGATAATTCAGCGGCTGCTTCTCCATAATCGTATTGATCTTGAGGGTCTATCCAAGGTGCTACTTTTGCCCAAGCAACACTATGCATTAAAGACTTTTGAGTTTCATCATCTGAACCCCACTTTAACTTCTTAGCGGGTAAAAAACCTTTTCTTTTGACTATTTTTGGCGCTAAAAAATACCATAATAAATTGGCTTTAAATAACTTTTGAGGATGTTTGTTATATAAGGATCTTTTTGAACCAAAGTATGCAATCGCTTTAACTTTTGGAATGATTTCAGGATGTCTGACTAAATAGCTGTTCATTAAAACACCGCCCCATGAATGAGCGACCCAATATTCAGGCTCTGTTCCAGTGACTTTTTTGATTGAATTGATAAAAGCAGGAATATCTTCTAGGATTGCTTCTGTTTGCCCATAATCAGAGTTAGAGTCGATATTTGGTTTACTTTGCCCTCGGCCTCTTAAGTCTGCTACAAAGCAGTTAAAGCCATTTTTAGCTAAAAATGGTGCAAATCCTTTATTTGTCTCAGTATAAAAAATTTTACCGTTTTCTACTGCGCCATGTAAAAGTAAGACCGCAGGCCCTTTACTACCTTCTTGGTATATATGCCTTAAATGAAGAACTTGATTTTTATCAATGGGTATTAAAATAGATTTTTGTTTTACGCAATTCATATGGCATCACTTTTACGATTGGTCAGACATCGTACCAGTCGAGATGGACAAAATCAAAGAAATGAACAAAATTCACATTTGCTATATCTAGTGTTTAATTAAGTTTATAATACTGCCCAGACTATTTATAACCCGTGAAATTGCCATTAATGAAACAACCTAAGCTTCACCCTAGAAACCAACATATTAATGGATATGACTTTGCTTTTCTGGTTAAATCATCACCAGATCTACACCCTTTTGTAACTACATCAGCAAGAAACGAACAAACGATTGATTTCAGCGATAATCAATCAGTGAAACAATTAAATAAAGCATTATTAAAAGGGTATTATCAGATAGACTTTTGGGATATACCAGATACATACTTATGCCCGCCAGTGCCAGGTCGAGTTGATTATATGCATTATTTAGCCGATTTATTAGCGACAGATAATGGGAGCTCAATTCCGACAGGCAAACAAATTAAAGTATTGGATATCGGCACAGGCGCGAATTTAATATATCCACTTACAGGAAATAGTAGCTATCAGTGGCATTTTACCGCAAGCGATGTTGATCCTATATCTGTAAAAATTGCAAAACAAATAGCACAATTTAATAACCTTAAATTTGATATTAGATTACAAAAAAATCAATCAAATATATTTACAAATCTTATTAAATCTAAAGATATCTTTGACATTACACTTTGTAACCCGCCATTTCATAGCTCTATTGAAGAAGCTAACAAGGGCTCTGAGCGAAAATGGAAAAACTTAAATAAGAAATCAAATAAATTAGTTAAAGACAAAAGTAATTTGAATTTTGGAGGCCAAAAAGCTGAGTTATGGTGTCCTGGTGGTGAGTTACAATTCATTAAAAATATGATCACTGAAAGCATTGAATTTCAAGAACAATGTTTATGGTTTACGTGTTTAGTATCTAAAAAAGAAAACCTAGCTTCAATTTATAAAGAGTTAGAATCACATAAGATCACTGAAGTAAAAACGATTGATATGGCCCAAGGGCAAAAGGTTAGCCGCTTTGTTGCTTGGACATTTCATGATATAGACCAAAGGATGGCTTGGGCAAAAAATAGGTGGAGTTAATAAATTAAATTGTTTTTATAAAGCAGACAATAGTCTGCTTTATTATATTGCTTAATTTAATGCATCTTTATAGTGTTTACGACAAACAGAAACGTAACGTTCATTACCACCAATTTCGACTTGATCTCCGTCAGCCATAGCAACGCCATTTTCATCTGTTCTAAGCACCATATTAGCTTTACGGCCACAATGACAAACCGTTTTTAACTCTATTAACTTATCGGCCCATGCCAATAAATATTGCGCGCCCGTAAATAACTCACCTCTAAAGTCTGTTCTTAAACCATAACATAAAACAGGTATTTTAAGGTTATCAACAACATCAGAAATTTGCTGTACTTGCGCTTTTGTTAAAAATTGACTTTCATCTATTAAAACACAATGTACTTTTTGTTTTTCATTTAAAGTCGCAATATGATCAAATAAGTGTGTTTCAACTGTAAATAATTCAGCATCGGCTTCTAACCCAATTCTTGAACTAACCTTGCCTTCACCAAATCTATTATCGATTTTTGCAGTGAATATTACAGGATTCATACCACGTTCTTGATAATTAAAAGATGACTGTAGCATAGTCGTTGACTTGCCAGCATTCATTGCTGAATAATAAAAGTACAATTGAGCCATAATACTCTCGCTAAAAAATAGATTAAAGAATGCTACTTGAATTGTTATTTAATTGAAAGAGGATAATAGGTGTTTAATTGGTTAGAAATCACTGAACATATTTATTATAAATAACATTTGTATCTAAATTTATTAGATAATGCCAAATACTTTTAACCAGTGTTGCGTTAGTTTTATAATATCCATGTGATACGATCAAATAGCCACTATTTACATGTAATGGCGGGTAAACAAGGGTAAATTCAGATTCAAGTTCAGCCGGTTGTTTCATTGCATATTTATTAATTTGACATAAAGATACTGCTGCATCGACCCTTTTCTTTTTAAGTAAAATTAAAGCCTGATCGGCAGAGAGTGTTTCATGTATTATCACGGGCAACTTTTCTAATACTTTAATTATCATATATCCTGCAGTGACAGCGATAACCATTTTTTTATTTCCTTGTATATTTGTTCCATCCCAAGAAAAAGAACTCGCTTTATGCTTAATAAAACATACAGCGTGTTTACTTATTGCTTTGGTAGGATCTACTTTTCCTTTATTTTTAGGGTAAACACCTATTTTGTCTCTCTCGATATGATAGCTGCCTATTACTGCATCTACTGTCGATTTTGATAAGTCATCTAAACAACGCTTCCAAGGTTTTCTAATATATTTAATTGTTAAATCAGTAAATTGAAGATCTAAGTGTTGCATTAACTCTATGGTTGCACCTGGACGTTCTTTTGGTACTATTGGCCCTTCACCTAAAAAGTAAGGTGGTAATGATTTGTCTTCATAACAAAAAAGTAAGTTTTTTTGCGCAAAAGCTAAGTGAGATATATTTAGCAATAAGAGCATTAACAACAAATAAATTTTCAATTAAAAACCTAAAGGTGACTTGCCAAACTTAAAGTGTAGTCTATAGATCTTAAGTAGTATTTATTTTGAATAGATAACAGTGATAAATGAAGCGATAGACAAGCGACTTACAATGCCGCTTGTCTACTTAATTTTATGAGAGTTGCGCAATTTTCGTTTTTGAGAATTTAGTAAATAATACAGGCACTACAAATAAAGTTAATAATGTCGCTGTAACTAAACCTCCTACGATGACAGTTGCTAAAGGTTTTTGAATTTCTGCACCAATACCATTAGATAGTAACATTGGGATCAAACCTAAAGCAGAAGTTAAAGCTGTCATTAAAACAGGTCGTAACCTAGAAATCGCACCATTAAATGCTGCTATTGAGGCATTTTCACCTGCTTTTATTCTTTGATTAATACTTTCAACCATTACCACGCCATTAAGCACAGCCACGCCAAATAAAGTAATAAAACCCACAGAACTGGGAACTGATAAGTATTGTCCTGAAATGTATAAAGCAACAACACCACCAATAATCGCTAAAGGCACGTTAACTAAAATCAGCATGGCTTGTCCGAATGTGCCAAATGCAAAATACAATAATAATGCGATCATCAATAATGATATTGGCACTACTATTGAGAGCCTTTGCTGCGCTCTTTGTTGATTTTCATATTGACCACCAATAGCAGTAGAATATCCCGTTGGAAGGTTAATGTTTTTTGCGATAGTTGACTGAATTTCTGCAACAACGCTGCCCATGTCTCTCCCTTGTACATTAGCTTGTATTACAACTCTGCGTTGAACATCATCTCGTCTTACTTGTGGTGGCCCTGAAGCAATTGTAATTGATGTGACATCGCCCAAGCGGACAATGGCACCACTGGGGGACTTTATCCTTAATTCAGAAATTACTTCAGGATTATTTCTGAATTTATTTTCTAATCGAACATATATGTCATATCGCTCATTACCATTGATAACCTGTCCAGCTTCTGTTCCACCTAAACCATCTCTGACTACTGCCATTACGTCACCAACAGATAAACCATATCTAGATAATTGACGACGGTTTGGTGTAATAACAAGTTGAGATTCCCCTGCTATTTGCTCCATAGCAACATCTTTTGCCCCTTTTACTTGCTTTACTGCGGCTTCAATTTCTTGTCCTTTAGATACTAATACATCTAAGTCAGGTCCAAATAGCTTAATCGCTAATTGTGCTTTTACACCAGATAACAATTCATCAACACGGCTAGCGATAGGTTGTGAAAAGTTATAAAGTAATCCAGGAAAAACGTTTAACCTTTCTTCCATAAGATTTTGTAACTCAAAACGGTTTTTTGCACTTTCCCATTGTATAACAGGTTTTAAGCCAATATATATTTCAATATTATTAACAGGTTCAGGATCACCTCCAAGTTCAGGTCTGCCGATTCTACTAAGTGCATATTCAACTTCTGGGAATTCAAGTAACAACTTTTCGATTTTTGGTGCAACGGAGAGCGTTGTTTCTAAACTTGATGATGGTGCTAACGTGACCCTTAAGTTGATTGTGCCTTCTTCGAGTTCAGGTACAAATTCAGTTCCTAACTGTGGAATTAGTGCAACGGCTAACAGTACTAATGCTAATGATGCGCTAATAACCAATTTAACATTTTTCATCGCAAAATTAAGACCATGCTTGTATGCAGCATCAATTGGTTTTAATAAAAGGCTCTCTTTCGGTTTAATACCATTTTTGAATAATAATACTGCTAGTGCAGGTACACAAATGAGTGCAACAAATACCGCTGCTATTATTGCAAGCATGATACTAATAGCCATTGGTTGAAATAGTTTAGCTTCGACTCCTTGAAAACTAAATAAAGGTAAAAATACAACTAATATGATCAGAGCTGCAAAAAATACGGGTCTCGCAACTTCTTTTGCAGCGATGTGAATTTTCTCTTTAGTGGATGTTAAGTTATTTTGGTTACTTAAATGCTTATAGATGTTTTCAACCATAACAACAGAACCATCAACTAACATACCGATAGCGACGGCAATTCCTCCTAATGACATTAAATTAGCTGACAATCCTAACCATGACATCACCATGAGTGCGATAGCAATAGATATCGGAATCGAAATCAGCACTAAGGATGTTGCTCTTAAATCCATCAAAAATAGCGCTAAAATGATTATAATAAAAACAAAAGCAAGAAGTAAGGCATTGACAACTGTGGATATAGCTTCAGAAATTAAATCTGCTTGATCGTAAAATACTTCAAATGTAACACCATCAGGCAACGCTTGTTGAATTAATGCCATTCTTTGATTAATACCATCGATTGTTGCTTTCGTATTTGCTCCCATACGTTTTAAAACAACACCTGATACAACTTCACCTAAGGTTTCTATTGTATCGCCCTGCACTCGACGGGTCATCGTAACAGCACCTTGTCTGATCTCACTGCCGAGCTCTATTTTGGCAATATCTGCTACTGTAACGACTTTGCCGTTAACCGTTTTTACAGGTGTTTGACTAATTTCGCTGATCCCTTCTCTTCCACTGTTAAACCAGCCCATACCTCTAATTACCAATTGTTCTTGCCCGCGGTTCATATACCAACCGCCCACATTTTCATTATTACCTTCAAGCGCAATGACAACATCTTGTTGGGTTAAGTTATATGCCAATAACTTATTAGGGTTCACATTAACCTGATATTGCTTTACGTCCCCACCATATGATAAAACATCGGTCACACCGTCTACCGGTAAAATCAGTAATTTGACTATCCAGTCATTGATACTGCGTAAAGCCATAGCATCTAATCCAGATGTTTCATCAGCAACTAATAAGTATTGGAATATCTGGCCAAGTCCAGAAGTATTAGGGCCAATTTCTGGCATGCCAACACCTTGGGGGATCAATTCTTTTGCTGATTGCAGCCTTTCAAATACAAGTTGGCGAGCAAAATAAATATCAGTGCCCTCTTTAAATACAATTGTGACACCTGATAGACCCGTTTTAGAAATAGAACGAACTTGTTCTACATCCGGCAGTGCATACATAACAGCTTCGATAGGGTATGTTATTAGTTGCTCTACTTCTTCAGCGGCTAAACCTGGAGCCTCAGTATTAACTGATACTTGCACATTTGTTACATCAGGAAATGCGTCTAAGTTTAACTTAGGGATCACAATAAATGACGATATAAGTAATGCTATAAGGGCCAATAATATAATTAAACGATTATTGACAGCTGATTCTATTATTTTATTAAACATAAATTTGCCTTAAATGTTAATGGCTATGGGGTTTGCCCCACCTTTGTTAAATTCACAAGTGACTATCATGCTAATTAATGGTTATGAGGGTCAAATCCACTCTTAGAAATTTGTGATGCGACAAAAAAAGCGCCTTTAACAACAACTTTAGTTCCAGGTTTTATACCTATAATTTCTCGACCTTGTATAAAGCGACGACCAAGCTCCACCTCTACTGGTTCAAACTCTCCAGGATGATCTTCTACATAAACCAGCCAATCACCGTCAGCACTTCGCATTAAAGCACTTTCAGGCACTGTCATTACAGCTTGGTCTTCATTGAATATAAAGTTAACGTCCGTGAACATACCTGGGTGTAATTGATGCTGTTCATTTTCAAGTGATAATCGAATCGTTCTGGTGCGAGATTGCTGATCGATAGTGTGACCTTCTTGAATCACTACAGCATTAAACTCTTGATCATCGATAAGGATTTTTGCTTTTGTTCCTTCAGGTATATTTATAAGGCTATTTGGTGGTAACTGAGCTTCTACCCAAAGTTGATGTTCATCCGCAAGTAACATAATTTCGTCACCTGCGAGTACTCTTTTACCTTGTAAAAATGCATCGGCTAGCACGGCACCTTGTGTTTGTGCATATAACGTATATTGTCCTAGGTTTTCGGTTTTAGAGGATGCTGATTTTTTTATAGCAGATTCAGATAAACCATATGCTTTTAAAGTACTATAAGCGACTTCATATTCCGATTTCGCTTCAAAGAATCGCTTTTCTGTAACCGTGGCTTTACCTAGTTTTTTTAGTCTTAGCCATTCAGCTAAACTTAATCTATAAGCGGCTTGTGCACTTGCTACATCAACGCTGAATAATGTAACTAACGCAGTACCTTTATCAATATGTTGACCTAAGATAGCGTGACGCTTGATAACAATGGAATCAACTCTTGGAGAGACTGAATAACTTGTATAACCATTGGCTTTTAATTCACCTGGCGCATAGAGTGTAAAATCGACATTTTGGGGTACTAATGACGCAACTTTAATATTGCTTATTTTCATTTGCTCTGCTGATAAATTTAAAGCGGTTTCCTTTTTTTCTTCTTCATCGTGAGCATGGCCTTGTGATGAATATGTGTTGATGGAAGTTAAGGCTAATATTATGGTGATACTGATTGATAATAGTGTTTTTCGCATTCTAATTCTCTTAATCATTACCAATATGAATAATGAGAATATCTAACTAAATAGATAAACTAAAACTCATTAGTGGCTTATAAATACAAATATTTTATGAAATTTATGGTTCTTTTTATAAAAAATGTTGTGATTAAAAAGATTAAGCTATTGGAGGACGGTGTTCTGGTGATATATGTTCAGAATTAAAAAGAACATTTAAAATGAGAGATGAATTTGGGTTTAATACAATATCTGTATTGTTTAAAACTAAAGGTAAGTAAATCCCAGCATGACAGCTATAACAATGAGAACACTCTTTTTGGTCATCAAGATCATCAGATATAGATTTATGTTCAGGAAAATGAAGTTGGTGGTCTCCGTTTTCCATACAGTGAGAATTTAATTCTGATTGTTGGACTAAAAGTTGAGATGTTTGGTTCAATTTTTCATTATGATGTTGCACATCAATGAATTCCAGCAATGGCTGGCTCATTAATAATGTAACTAATAAAAATAATAACCGAGTTTGAAACATCTAAAATTCTAATATCCAATAAAATAAATTAAAAGTAATTTAGCATACAAAATATTAGACCTCAATATTTTTAGATTTAAAAGTTCGTTATCTTATTGATACTATATAACAAAACAATTTATTTTTTAATATTATGTCCCGCTAAATATTCTTTTGCTCTTGTCATTGCGCGTACCGCTTTTGATTTAAACTCACGCCTATACAAAGTATAAGAGACAAATAAACTTGCTAAAATGAATAAAACAGGATGGAAAAACCAACACAAAGCCGCTAATGAAAAATAATATGATCTTAACCCATAATTGTATGAATGCGCCGCTTGATCTTGCACAACAGCCATTTCTACCGCATATTTTTGTAAATGCTCTTGATGTTCAATTAAATCTATTGGTGCAGCGCCTATCATGACATTAACAAAGCCATATTGACGCATTGACCAAGTAAATTGAAAAAAGGCTAAAACAAATATAAATGCTAACAAACTCAATTTAATTTGAATTGTAAAATGATTCGCGTTTAGCGCAAAAGGCAATGAGGCAATTATAGATTCAAGACGTTCGACCTGAGCAAAAAGCGTTAGTACACCCGCTATTATGATTAGCGTGGTTGAAGCAAAAAATGCAATATTTCGCTCTAAGTTAGCCAGAAGTGCTGCATCACCGACCCTGACATCACGATTCATTAGCTCTTTCATCCAATAAATTCTGTGTTGATGTAAACTTCGAGCGATGCAATCTGTATTTTTTGCCTTTATACGTGCAAAATATGTATAACCTGACCAACAAAAAATAAAGCAACATAAGGCAAAAATATCTAAAAATGAAAACAACATAACGTGCATTAATTCACTGTAAAATAATTATAGGGCAGTTTACAAATTATCTTTATAAAATTACAGGGTAGAAAACAAAATGATACAATCTGTACTCAAGATATTTTAATTCGTGTTGTTTTCATAACTTCCATTTCAAAACCAGCAACTTCTTCTGTTGTTGGATAATAAGTAATATTAACGATAGCGCCCTTTAAACTTTTATACTTTTTCTTTCTATTGTATTTAAAAGGTACATCACATCCTTTTATCATGACCGTATTATGGATCCATTCGACAGTTTCTCTTTGTACATGAGATAGTACTTTTTGATTTTCAGAGTGAATTAATTGTTTATGTTTGGATAATAACTTGTCCATTTCTTTTGTCATAAGATCACTTCATAAGTTAAATTAACCTATTATTTTAGACTATATTCAACAAAAAGAAAAAATATTATAATGTTTAATTATTTTGCTTTAATCGAATAAGCTTCTAATGAAATTCCTGAAATTTTAAATCTGACATGTTCTGCTGTAAATGACTCTGTATTGTTAATTTTTTCAAAAGCTTTTTGTGATACTAAAATTTCATTTTTGTGTGCGATATCTTCACCTAGTTTACTTGCACAATTAACAGCATCGCCAAATACATCACCATCATCAGTACATAAATACCTACCATAATCTATGCCTGTTGATACACATATATCCCATTGTTTAGTTGATTCTTGATTAATTTCATATAATTTTTTATTGATCTCTATAGCCGTTTTTATCGCATCTTCTGCACTTTGAAACGAAGCAAAAACGTTATCAGCCACAAATTTTACTAATGTACCCGAGTTTGTACTAATGAGAGGTTTAACTGTGCATCTCATTTTTTCGATCATGGCTAGATAATAAACGATGCCATATCTTTGAGTCACTAAAGAAAATCCAGACATATCCATTATTAATATATAACCACTGACGCCATATTTAGACCATATAATCTCTTCTATTTCTGATTTTTTATCTTCATTTGATTGGTGAAAATATTCATCTAATAAGGTTTGTAACTCTTTCATTTTATTGCCCCTACTCTCTGTTAAATAAGGTAATTAAAAATACTTTAGTCTTTCTTTATATACTGCATTTACAAGATCAATTTCAGTGCCCTCTTTAACTGATTGCACCAATGCATTAATTATTTCATTTTTAAAAGCACTTGATAAAAAAAATTGTTTAATAGCGAGTAATTCTCTTTTACATGCGATAGGTGCAAATTTAATGGCTTCAGATGGCGAACTTACTTTTATGAACTCTTTGCCCTTTTTAATGACACATGTTTCATACGCCTTTTTTATTTTGTTATATTCAGGAGTTTTAGTCATTTTATTAGCTTGCGACAAATCATTTGCGTGTAAATGACTTGATATGAATAATAAAAAAATCAAAAATAATTTCATTTGTTATCCTTCAGTTTTAGCGGGTGTTTTGAATAACACCCCAAGTGAAAATTTACTTTGAAGTTTATCTTTATCGATAGCAATTATTTTATAACAATAATGAATGTTAGGCTCAATACTGGTATCTAAATAGACGTCTTCAGTGGCATTTATATTGTTTATTTTCTTCATGCTAGAACAAGTACTATTCGTACTTCTGTATATTTGATACTGACTTATATCTTTATTGGGTGACAACTGCCAAAAAAGCATTAAACCATTCAAATCTTTTTCTATACTTAATCCTTTAATAGTTTCAGGTATAGGTTTTGTTGTTGCGCTAATAATTTGTGAGAAAGCACCACTAATAGAGTACTTGTTATAGGTCGCTATTTTATATTGGTATTGAGTACCATCCTTTAAATCAGTGAAGGTATCTCCATCATCAAAATATGTATTTTTATTTATATTTGAAATTTTTTCAATTTCTTTAAATTCTCCCTTTTTATTTTTTCGATATAGCAGATATCCTTTATTATCCTGATCATTTGAGCTTAACCAAGATAGTTTCACTGCCTTAACTGTGCCACTGTTAGCCTTAAATTGTTGAGGAGGCGATGGCGCAGCTTTGGTTTGTCCTATTACAATGTTAGAGAATGGTGTTTCTAATTGGTTATCAAATGCGGTTAACCTGTACTCATAATCAGTACCTTCCTTTAATCTTTTTTTGTCAAAATCTGTAAATTTTGCAATTGTTGGTTTTTTTAATGTTTTTATTAAACGCCATTTGGTTTTACTCTTTTCTTTTGAATAGAGTTTATAACCTTGAATATTTTTAACCGCTGACCATTTAAGGATAATCGTTCTTAATAGGTTATCTTGTTCAACTTGAAGATTGAGTTTTAAAGGGCTCAATATTTCTTTTTCACTTGAATAATTACTTTCTAAGCCATCTAAATCAATAGCACTGAGCTTATAACGGGTATTAGCATAAACTTTTAAGTTTGTATCCTCAAAGCTTATGCCTTGAATTTCTGCAATATTTTGCCATGGTTCATTATTCCACTTACGAAAAACGCGATAATGTTTTAAATCTATTTCTTGGTTTTTATGCCAACTAATTTTTATCGATTCGAGTGTTGTTGTTAACGCTATATTAGAGGGTGAGGCAGGTAGCGGTTTTGTGGTAATTGTTTGGGTTGGTGTTAACTTTCCATCTGCGGAAAATAAATTTCTTGCAGCTATGGCATAATGATAGTTTTGACCATCTTTTAATGGTGTGATCTTACCGTCGGTATAACTATTTGATTGGAAGTTTTCAACAAAAGCAACTTCGATTAATCGCGTATTTTCTAATAAAGTACCTTCATATCTATAAATAACATATCCAGAAATATCACTATCATTAATTGACTGCCAAGTTAGATTAACTTGTTTAACCAGATCACCCTTTGCAATAAATTGCT
>Ga0105355_10004020_pt1 | contig 12694 bp, 11 predicted proteins | sample GOMGulsemesocosm_2_FD_83508 | JGI IMG/M metagenome (GOLD analysis project Ga0105355, IMG submission 83508) | Methane-oxidizing microbial communities from mesocosms in the Gulf of Mexico - GOM9C Gulf of Mexico | ecosystem: Environmental > Aquatic > Marine > Cold seeps | place: Gulf of Mexico... | reverse complement strand
GATGTTGCTGTTGTTGAAATGAGTTTTGATATGCTTTGGCTCATTGGATTTACCTGTATAGGGCTTATTGTTGCAGCCTTTCGCTTTAAAAGAACCCTTGATTAACACCGCCTTAGCTAATATTAGTTATTGCCTAAGGCTTAGTTGCACCAATCACAGTCATTGATTTTTTCGGGGTAAAGGGTCTCCCCTTGTTATCAATAAACTTAAAAGGAATCGCAATATTTTTCAGACCGGCATTTTTGAGAATTGAAAAGTGTAAATGAGGACCAGTAGAAAACCCTGACGAGCCTGAGCGTGCTAGCTTGTCGCCAACAGCAACTTTGTCGCCCTCCTTAACTAAAGCGGTATCCATCAAAATATGGGCATACGATGAAAAGGTACCATCATCATGTAGCACTTGAATGCCATTGGCTTTATCTAAAAAGTACCTTGTGGTGCCACTCATATGATAATCGTCTTTTACCCAAATAACTGTGCCTGCTCTTACTGCAGTTAAGTAGGTACCAACATCCATGACAATATCTACCGCATACTTATTATATTCATTAGTGTGAGAGAACTTGCCATTAAAGCCTTGGCTTATCCTATGGCCAGTAGGAGAAGTAAAAGGAGCCTGATAGGGGTAATCTACTGTAAAAGTAGTGGGTTGACCTAATGCCCAGCGATATTTAATTTTTGGTGCTTTGCTTTTGCTCTCAAGTATGGCTTCTTTAGCTCTTGCCGGAATAACCTTACGAATGGGCTCTTGAGTAAAGGGCGAAGTGAAACCAACTTCTATCGGTGTATAGAAATCATTTTTGACATACAGGGTATAACCATGATCACTTTTGACGTTGAAGAGTTGAATTTTACTGGTTGGCTTTTTATCTTGGCTATATTTGAGCGTTTCAAAATCTTGCTCTTTTATCGGTGGTTTGTCACTAAAAACCCAGTTGCCATTAACATCTTTATACTTATACATTTCCCCGGCATGACAAACAGCGGAGCTACTCGCCACCAATATAAACATAGCGAGAAGTGCCCATGGAGTGAATACCTTTAGCATAATTACTCTTCCTTGTTTAACTAAAACCCACTAGCAAAAATTTATCATATCAGTCAGCCATTTTCGAATAAAGCTATGCTATGGTTAACAGAGTTTAATTCAGCAATAAAAAATAGCTCACAATAGATACGATAATAAAGGGATTTTATGAAAACATTACCGCACACCAGAAGTATTATACTGCTGCTATCTTTGGCATTTTCAGCAAACTTAGCGGCTGAAATTTATACTTGGACAGATAAAGATGGCAAAGTACATTTTAGCGATAAGCCAATTGCCAATGAAAAGGTTACAACAATAAAACCTAAAGTGAATGAAAACATTGCTAATGCCGTCACCAAAGACAGTCAATGGCAACAAGACTACAATAAGGCTAAACAAGTAAAAGCAGAACAAGCAGAAAAAGTAGCTAAACAAGCCAGAGAAAATAAAGGTTATTGCGATCAGCTAAAACGCGAATTAGCAACCATTAACCAAGGCGGCCGAATTTATGTAATGTCGCCAGAGGGAGAGCGCAGTTTTCAAAGTGAAGCACAACTCCTCGCTGAAAAGAAAAAGCTAACCAAAGCGTTTAAAAAGAGTTGTGGTTAGCTTATTGCTGTACCTTCACTAAATCATAACGTTATAAAGCCTAAGTACACCACTATGCGGGCAGCTATTTAACGGAGAGACTGATGACAAAGTCATTACCTGTTATAAACATTAAAGCGCAGAGCAATCACCATGCGCTTTTTTTAATGCTAGTTGCCTTTGTTATCATATTTACAACTTTAGCTTTTAGCCAAGGTCACTGGCATCAATATCATTTGCCGCTGATCTTTATCTATTTAACTGGGCTAGTTATTTTTATTACTGGCTTAACAAAATTTCTCCAGCCAAAATTTAGCCTGTCAATTACTCCTAACGGAATAAAGTATCAACATAGATATGGGCATTGGCAAATAGAGTGGCAGCAAATTCAGCGCATTTCATTAATCAAAGAAACTATTGGCTTGGAGCAAATAAAATTGCCCTATGTAGGTATCCAGTTAATTGAACTATCATCGCTGGCCAAGCAAATATCGCCGCGGTTAGCTAGCCGATTAATCCATGAACAAAAACCATTGCTCGCTATTGCTATTAAGCAGCAACGATTAAGTTTAGAGCAATGCCAGTTATGTTTCGAGCCCTTCATATTAGCTTCAGGAGAGCTACTCAAAGGGCCTCTTGCCGCCTTTTTTCATCACAGCAGCATATTGCAAACAGCATTTGGTTATCACTTATATTTGCCTGAAACAGCCTTAGACCGTCCCCTTACAGATTTTAATAAATTATTAATACAGTGTAAGAATTCAGCCAAACAATACCATTAGTACTAACACTTACTTTTCGGCATTTTTTCTACTAACAAGTCGATAAAACAACGAACTTTCGGTGATAAGTGCTTTCTGCTGGGATAAATAGCATAAACATCGATCGTTGGACTGCTATATTCAGGGAACAATACGGTTAACTTTTGTGCTTTAAGGGTTTGCTCGATAACAAATTCAGGCAACCTACATATGCCATGTCCCGCCAACACCATGGCCAGCTCCATACTTGCGCTATTACATAACAACTTAGTATTGACGTCTATATAAGTATCTTCTCGCTCAGGGTGACTAAAAAGCCATTTACTTGGTTGCTTTAAATTGCTGTAACAAATACATTGATGTTCACTCAATTGCTCCGGTGTCTTAGGTATGCCAAAACGTTTCAAATAATCATGAGAGGCTACCGTATAACCTTTGCAACTATATATTTTACGACAAACTAAACTTGATTCAGCTAAGTTATCAGTGGCCCTGATCACAAGATCAAAACCATCTTGCACCAAATCAACCTGCCTATCATTTAAATCCAAAACTAAATTAACGTCAGGATAAAGATGCATAAAATTTGACAAAACCTCCTGCAAATGACTTTCTGCAAATGAGGTAGGACAACTTACTCTTAGTATACCTTTTGGCTCAATATGACTTTGTGTTAATAGCGATACCGCATCTTGCGCATCAAGTACTAGCTGCTGACATTGCTCAAAATAAACCTGCCCTTCTGGCGTTAAGCTAATAGATCGCGTAGTGCGATTTAACAAGCGCACACCAACACGCGCCTCAAGCTTATTAATTTCTTTACTGATATAGGAATTTGAGTGATTGGTTGCTATCGCAGCGGCTGAAAAACTACCACTGGTAACTACTTGGGTAAAAATTACCATACCATCAAAAAGTTTAGAGTCGTCATTAGAAGTCATATGGAAAAAGTCATTATCATTTTAGGCTATTAATCACAGATAAGAATCAATATATACTAAATCCATCTTAAAGCTAAGCAAAACTGCTTAGCTCGTAAATTAAATAATTGTAGATAGACCATTATACAAATATAGAGGAAGCATCATCATGAAATTATTAGCCTTTGCAGCCAGCAGCAGTTCAAAATCAATCAACAAACAACTGGCAACTTACGCCGCATCACTAGTAACAGGTGCAACCGTAGAGATTTTGGATATTAATGACTACGAGATGCCATTATTTTCTCAAGACAAAGAAGAGATATTAGGTCAACCAGAGCAAGCCAAAGACTTTTATGCAAAACTAGGTCAAGCAGATGCTATTATCATTGCATTTGCTGAACATAATGGTTCATATACCGCAGCTTATAAAAACCTCTTTGATTGGACTTCTCGTATCGACCAGAAGTTATTTCAGGGAAAACCTATGGTATTACTCGCCACTTCACCGGGTCCTGGCGGCGCCAACACTGTGTTAACCGCAGCAACAGGTTCAGCCCCTTATTTTGCTGGTGATGTAAAAGCGAGTTTATCTATTCCAAGTTTCTTTGATAACTTTGATAGTGAAAAACAAGTTATCAGCAATCCTGCGTTACTTGACCAATTACAGTCAGCCCTTGCTCAGCTTAGTTAATACAGTAAAGAAAGTAATCGTTAACATTCCAACGTTGATCATAACAAATAGCGTTATGATCAACTTAATTCCAGCCAAGTTATGAGCTATAACTTTTTACCTTAACCTTATTACATTCTCCCTCTTGTATAGTATGACTAGTTAGCATAAATTGAGCACATATCTCAGTTCAATATCGAATAATTAATCTATGACACCAGTTAGCTACTTTCCGTACAAAAATAACGAAATGTTTGTTGAAGATATCGCTATTAGCGACATTGCTCAGCAAGTTAAAACGCCTTTTTACTGTTATTCAAGCTCAGCCATTGAGTCTAGCTTTCAAGGTTATCAAGATGCCTTTAGTAAGCAGGATGCGCTGATTTGCTACGCGGTAAAAGCCAATAGTAATCAAGCAGTACTTGCTACCTTAGCTAAATTAGGCTCTGGTGCTGATGTGGTATCAATGGGAGAAATTCGCCGCGCCATCTCTGCCGGTATTCCAGCAAATAAAATTGTCTACTCTGGTGTCGCCAAAACTCAAGAAGAAATTCACTACGCATTATCTTTAGGTATTTTCCAATTTAATGTTGAGTCTGAGCCAGAATTAGAACTTATCTCTAAAGTAGCCTCTGAACTAAAAGCTACGGCAGCTATAGCATTTCGTATAAACCCTGATGTTTGTGCACAGACCCATGCAAAGATCTCTACCGGTAAAGCTGAAAACAAATTTGGCGTGCCCATTTCTAAAGCGCGTATAGCATACAATAGAGCTGCAGAGTTACCTGGTATCAAAGTACAAGGAGTTGATGTTCATATTGGCTCTCAATTGACTACCTTAGCGCCTTTTGAGGAAGCTTACCAACGTATTGCTGAGCTTGTGAGCCAATTACGAGAAGATGGTCACGATATCAGTGTTGTTGATGTTGGCGGTGGTTTAGGCATCACCTATCAAGATGAAGTAATTCCGAGTAAACAAACCTACGCCGACTTAGTTAAAAAGCAATTGGGACACCTAGGTTGTAAAATAGTAATTGAGCCTGGGCGCTCAATGTTAGGCAATGCCGGTATTCTTGTTTCGAGTGTTGTTTTTGTTAAAACAGGTGAGGAACGTCAGTTTTTAATGCTAGATGCTGGTATGAACGACTTAATCAGACCTAGTATGTATGAAGCTTTTCATCAAATTAATGCGGTAAATAAGCAGAACAGTGACTTAGCTACTTATGATGTCGTTGGTCCGGTTTGCGAAACCGGTGATACTTTTGCCAAAGCAAGGAAGGTGCATGAGTGCCGCTCAGGGGATTTAGTTGCCATTATGAGTAGTGGCGCTTACGGCGCAGTAATGTCATCAAGTTATAATACACGAATGTTAGCACCGGAAGTCATGGTTAAAGGTAATGAGTTTTCTCTGGTAAGAAAACGTCCTAGTTATGAAGACGTAATAAAACAAGATACTCTACCAAACTGGCTATAATACCTTGAGTTAATTAGAGCTGAGCGCTTGCGCTCAGTTACTATCAATGCCATTAACAAGGGTGATTAACACCAACTTGCCTCTTCAATAGGCTGGTTTATATGCTCTTCAATATTTGCCAACAACACCCGATAACCAACATTACCGTAAAGTACCTGTCTGCCATTATCAATAATATAAGAAGGACTGCCTTTTAACGAAAGGGCTTTGGCTTGCTGGTAATCCGCCATTAAAGCGGCCATTGCACTACCATCATTTAGCGATTGATTAACGGGTTCCGCATTGATGCCAACTGATTCAACTAAAGAAAATAACACCGCTAATTGCCCAATATCTCTATTTTCAACAAAGAAAGCTTTTCTTATGAGCAAGGCTAACTCAATACTTTTTTCTTTACCGTCGCTCAATTCAACAGCTTTAAGTACTAGGTGTGCATTAGCAGAAGTATTGGGACGAATATCTTGCCAAAGTTCAGGGTTAATAGGCGCATCCGGATAAGGTTTTGCCGCTTTATGAACATGATTAGCAAAGCCTTTAAAACCGCCCTTTTCTTGCCATTGATTTGGTATTTTATTTACCGCATCACCAAACACATCAAGGTAGTGATAGCGTAGCTCAATTTTGCCTGCTAACTTATCATTAAGTTCGTCGATACGACGCTGTGCAATCCAAGCCCAAACACATAAAACATCACTGTAATAATCTATAACAACAGGCTGTGCCATATTCACTCCAATTTTTAGTAATAGTTTGCTGTTAACCTAACATGTAAATCAAGCGACAGCATTTAGCTAGATCAATTAACTACTTCACTTAAGCGCTTGATTTAACAATCACATTAGAGACAAGCATTACAAATATCGTCAAGACTCGAGGTTATCACTGAAACGTTTTGATAACCAACACGCTTTAATTGCTCCGCCGAAAAAACAGCTCGAGCTCCCGTCGCACAATGAATGAATATTGCTAAGCTTTCATCAGGGTGCATTTTCAACATTTTCATTTCAAGTAAACCTCTAGGAATATTAACAGCCCCTTTCGCAGATTTTTCAGCATATTCACTTGGCTCTCGCACATCGATGATTAGACCATTATTTTGCTTCATCAAATGCACGGCTTCTTCTGCAGAAACTATGGTTAATGTATTTTTTGCTTGTGCTATAACTTCTGGTATTGTCTTTAACATAATTACCCTCTTACTTTGTCTTGTTTAATTTTATTTAGATGTTACTAAAGCCGCTCTGAAGTTTACTAAAAACTCACTTATGCTGATGACTACTCGGTTATTGTCAGCTAGCTGAATGACTATTTTTTAAGCCAAGTCTTTTTAAAATAGTCATCATCAAACACCATTTAGTAAAGGATGATTGTATTAAGTTCACAGCAATAAAACCGGTAAACCACAGCCAATTTTGTGAGTAGTTAATCGTTAAAAAAATCGATAGTAAAATCATAGTGCCAGCGATAAGTCGCAATGCTTCATTGATTGTCATCTTCGTATTCCTCTTTACTCGGTTTAAGTCAGCTTTGATTGTTAATCTTACATTAGCATTTACTAATAAACCTTATATTAGCCTTTACTAATTTAGAAAACAAGTATAAAGTAAATTACAATACAAAGCAGCAAATCTTATGGAACTATGATGAAAACAGAACAGCAACTCTTACTAGAAAATGCTCAGGAAGTCGCGGCTATCTTGAAACAATTATCTAATCACTACCGCTTAATGATCCTCTGTTGTTTAAGTGATAATGAACTAACAGTTGGTGATTTAAATCAACGCATAGATCTTTCACAATCAGCATTATCACAACACCTTGCCAAGTTACGGGACAGTAATATAGTGACAACGAGAAGAGAGTCACAAACAATTTTTTACCGTATTGCTAACCCCAAAATTGAAGAGTTACTACGGGTATTACATGAGAAGTTTTGTAAAATTGAACAAAGCAGCTAATCGAGTAAATACAAAATGAACACTGCCACCAACTTTACTTCGCGCATACTTAACCAGGTACTTAGCAGTAAGATCCCATTGTTTATCTTAGTCTTTTCAATGATTGCTGGTTTATTGGCTCTAAACTTTACTCCACGTGAAGAAGAGCCACAAATTGTTGTCCCCATGATAGATGTCATCGTTGACGCCCCAGGAGTTAACGTTAAGCAAGTAGAGCGCTTAGTAACTACCCCACTTGAAAAACTACTTGCTCAAGTCCAAGGTGTTGAGCACGTTTATTCAGTTACCAATAATAGCCAGTCGGTAGTAACACTACGTTTCCATGTCGGAGAAAATCGTGAGCAAGCACTATTAAATACTTATAATAAATTGCATGCCAATACTGAAAAAATCCCTGCAATTGTCAGTAATTGGCGAGTAAAACCCATTGAGGTTGATGATGTTGCCGTTGTGATGCTGGCTTTATATAGCACAGATGCAGATCACGTTGATGACTTTGCTTTAAGGCGCTTGGGCGAGGAAGTATCTACTTTTTTACAGGCCATCGACGATACTAGTGAAGTGACTATTACCGGCGGACGTGCTCGACAAATACAAGTAAATATTAACCCCGAACAAATGACAGCACGCAAAGTGACTATCAGCGATATTTTCAATGCAATTGGGTCTTCAAACGTATTGATTAACCATGGAAAAATCAGCCTAAGCAACCAATCCATCATCATTGAAAGCGGCGATGTCTATCGAGATGTTGAAGCATTAACTCAAACGCCAATCAGTGTTATTGATGGCAGCGTAATTTTACTAAATGATATTGCTGAGGTTATTGATGGCCCTGCAGAGCAAACCAGCTACACTTGGCTCGACTTTTCCAGTAGCCATGAGAATGGCCATGCCGTAGATCTTCCGATAATAACCCTAAGTGTTGCCAAGCAGCGTGGTAGTAATGCCGTGACGGTGGCTAAAGCGGTACATGAAAAAATTGCACAATTAAAAACGACTATTTTTCCTGCCAACGTAGAGGTGCAAGTATTACGAGATTATGGTGAAACCGCTAATGAAAAAGTAAATAACTTAACCACAAGCTTAGCTTTTGCGGTATTTACCGTGGTGGTATTTATTGGTGTATTTTTAGGATGGCGTTCTGCCATTGTTGTTGGTTTAGCTGTGCCTATTTGTTACGGCATCACCTTGTCTTTAGATCTTATATTCGGCTATACCATCAATCGGGTAACACTTTTTGCTTTAATTTTATCTTTAGGACTATTAGTCGACGATCCTATTACTGGCGTTGATAATATTGAACGTTATTTATCAAAAATCAAAGGGAAAGCTAATAATAACAAAGTTAAGGCCGCTATCGTTTCAGCAATTAATGAAATACGTGTGCCATTACTAATGTCAACTATCACCATAGTACTAGCTTTTATTCCGCTGGCTTTTATTACCGGCATGATGGGCCCATATATGGCACCCATGGCATTTAATGTACCTTTAAGTGTAATTAGCTCAACCTTAGTTGCCTTTTTAGTGACTCCTTGGTTGGCGGCAAAATTTATAAAAGCAAAGCCAGAAGCTTCCCAGATAGAAGCTATAGAGACTAACAGAATAAACACTTTCCATGCTTTTTATCGAAAAATGTTAACACCATTACTGGATAACAAGGCAAAAGGTAAAGCAATATTAAGCTTGGTCTTAGTTCTATTTATTCTAGCTGCGCTATTACCGGTGATGCGCTGGGTTCCACTTAAGTTATTACCCTTTGATAATAAAAATGAAATACAAGTTATTATTGATATGCCTGAAACAGCAACGTTAGAGCAAACCGCGGCCATGGCTAAAAAGATCTCCACTGCACTACAAAAACTCCCCGAAATAACTGCTATTGCAAGCTATGTAGGTTTACCTTCACCAATAGATTTTAATGGCATGGTCAGACAATATTACCAACGACATGCTCCTTATATGGCAGACTTACGTGTATTACTACTAGATAAAACATTACGCGAACATCAGTCCCATGGAGTAGTTCTTAGATTAAGAGAGCACTTAACCAGATTAACAGAGAATGATAAAGCAAGTGGAGTTAATATCCGAGTGGTAGAAGTGCCACCTGGACCTCCTGTATTAAGTACACTTGTCGCAGAGCTCTATGGCGATGAATTTACTTCTTATGCTCGTTTACAAGATGCGGCAAGTATTGTAGAAGATCGTTTGAAGATAGAGCCCTTTGTCGTAGAAGTAGACTCCAGTGTAGGTGGTGAACAAAAACAATTACGTTACATTGCCGATAAAAAGAAAGCAGCCCTTTCTGGCATATCAACGCAAAACATTAATCAAGCAATGACAGTGGCAACAAAAGGAGCTGTTGCCGGTTATCTTCACCTTGATGATGAAGCATCTCCTTTGGCAATTAATATAAAGTTGCCACTTACCGAGCGACAAACATTAAACGATTTTAATCGAATATCACTTAAAGGCCAGCCAGGCATTGTGCAAAACACCACGCCGCAAGGCATAGATATAGCACCGCAACCACTAGTGTCTTTAGGTGAGCTCGGTAACTTCGTCAAACAAGAAGGTGACAAAACAGTCTTCCACAAAGATTTAAAGCCAGTGGTTTACGTAACAGCAGATATTTCAGGTAGAACACCAGCTGAAATTATCGCAGATATAAGTAGCGACATGATCAGCAATGATAGTGCAGAAAGCGCTAACGCTAGCGAGCAAATAAACTGGCAAGCTCGTTCGTTCATATCCAGTGGCGGTGGTCAAGCTTGGAAATTACCTAAGGATATTAGGCTTTCTTGGAGTGGCGAAGGTGAATGGCGTATAACCATCAGAGTATTTAGAGATATGGGGCTCGCCTTTGCTTTTGCATTATTCGCTATTTTCATTGTTTTGCGTATTCAAACAGGCTCTGCAGCCTTATCCGGCATTATTATGTCCGCCATTCCATTAACCGTTATTGGTATTATGCCTGGCTTTTTCTTACTAAATCAGTTTGGTGAACGTCAAATAGCTAATGCACCTGAGCCCGTGTTATTCACCGCTACAGCTATGATAGGCATGATTGCCCTTGCTGGCATTGTTGTTAGAAACTCTCTGATATTAATTGAGTTTATTAGCCAAGCCCAACAACAGGGTGAAACAATTAAAGAGTCTTTAATTCAAGCAGGCGCCGTTCGAATGAGGCCTGTTTTACTTACTGCAGGAACTACTTTATTAGGCAACTTAATAATTACGCTAGATCCCGTATTTAGTGGACTCGCTATCGCCATTATTTTTGGCATTATTTCTTCGACCGTATTTACCCTACTCGTTGTTCCTATTGTTTATTCATTGGTTTTTGATAAAGGGCCAGCTGTCATTAACAAACAAGACGATAACGCAAATCGTGAAATAGACAATGCTGTTAAAAGCAATTTAGAGGTTTAATGATGAAAATACCTAACACCGACAACGTGAAGCCAAAACATGAACGTATAGCGGGAGCAGTAGTTATACCACTATTAGCCATCATCCTATTATTATTAATGGTTGCTTGGTTGGCAGGCGCATTTAAAAATAAGGTAGCTCCTGGATATGAGACAAGCCTACCAGTACCAACATCAATGCAAAGCTTTACAGTAATGACTAGCAAAGAAGCTATTTTTGAAGAGGTGGCAGCAAGTATCACAGCAAAACAAGCCACTATTATTTCTTCTCGGCTACTAGCCCGTATTGATAAGATTAATGTTCGAGCAGGTGATGATGTAAAAAAGGGTGATGTATTAATAACCCTAGAGCACAAGGATTTATTCGCTAAAGTTATTGAAGCCAATGAACAAGTAAAAGCAATGCAAGCAAGACATACTGAGTCAAAACAAAACTATCAGCGTGCTAAAACATTATTTAGCAAGCAGATAGTCTCTCAATTTGATTTAGATAAAAGTAAAGCCGATTATCAAAGTATCATTGCGCAATTAACCGCTGCCCAACAAAACTTAGCCCAAGCTAAAACGACATTAAGCTATGCTACACTACGCGCTCCAATTAACGGTAAAGTGGTGGACCGCTTTGCTGAACCAGGTAATACAGCGCAAGCGGGTAGTAAGTTATTATCACTCTATAATCCGCTTTCCTTACGTGTAGAAGCACAAATACGGGAGCAACTTGCACTTACACTAATCCAAGGACAAACCATTGCCGTCGACTTACCTACAATCAAGCAAAGCTTATCAGGGGTAGTTGAAGAAATAGTGCCTGCCGCTAATACCGGCTCTCGTAGCTTTTTAATCAAGATAAGTTTACCTTTTCAAGAAAGCTTATTACCCGGCATGTATGCCCGGTTATTCATTCCTGCTGGACAAGCAACAAAACTTTATGTTCCCAATGAAGGCTTACTTAAAGTGGGTCAATTAGATTTTGTTAATGTCATAATTAATGGCCAAAGCCAAAGACGCTTTGTCAGAGTGGGTAAAGCCAATAAACAGGGGTTTACCAACATAATTTCAGGCCTTACTTCAGGTGAACAAGTGTTAGTAGAGAATTAAGCTAATAGCCGTTTTAAATAATTATTAAGCCCTTACCGCTTAGTGATTGAATAGCTGGAAATATAGAATACTTATTGAAATTTTTGCATTAACACCAATTTTACATATTGGTTGTCATTAAAAAATTTGATAAAATCGCGGAAAAATTAACACCTCAATTTTTAAGCAATTAAATATATTTATTTAAGGATGAACATGAAATCTAAAATAGCGGCAGCAACTCTTATTTTATTACCTTTTACTGGTCAGTATGCTCTTGCAGAAGACACTGCAGTAGAAGAAAAATCAGCATTGACAGCTTCTGCTGAACTAGGCTTTTTATACAAAACAGGTAACACCAAAAGTGGTGATATCAAAGTCGCTGTAAATTTAAAGCATGAAAAAGATCAATGGTTAAATATGTTAGCTTTTAATGCTCTGGCCAAGAAGCTAGAGAAAACAGATGAAGTTACAGGTGATGATTCTTATGAGAGCACGGATAATAAGTGGGACATTTTAGGTCAAACTAACTATTCTCTTGAAGAAGGTGGTAAAAACTACCTTTATGGAAGTGCTTTCTATCAACAAAATAAATTTAACAGCTTTGAATACCAAACATCAGCATCTGTTGGTTGGGGTCGTCATTGGTGGGAAAATGAAACTAGTTCATTTTTTGCCGATGTTGGTCCAGGTGTAAAGTATGATGTAATTCGTGCGGTACCTGCAACAGATGCAGATCCTGCAGTTGCAGAATACACCGAAACTGCTGCTATTGT
>Ga0105355_10004015_pt1 | contig 12701 bp, 9 predicted proteins | sample GOMGulsemesocosm_2_FD_83508 | JGI IMG/M metagenome (GOLD analysis project Ga0105355, IMG submission 83508) | Methane-oxidizing microbial communities from mesocosms in the Gulf of Mexico - GOM9C Gulf of Mexico | ecosystem: Environmental > Aquatic > Marine > Cold seeps | place: Gulf of Mexico... | reverse complement strand
TTATCTGGCGGCTTATACCTATGTATTATAGAATACCTGAAACTTATTTACTTATACATTCGCTTAATCGGCAGAATTTAATCAATACAACATGACTCAACAAAACAATTGTGATGTTCTAATCATTGGTAGCGGCGCTGCTGGTTTAACGTTAGCGCTCCATTTAGCAAAAAATGCTGATGTGGTAATTTTAAGTAAAGGCCCGTTAAATGAAGGCTCTACTTTTTATGCCCAAGGTGGCATTGCCGCAGTATTTGATGAAAATGACAGCGTTACTGCCCATGTAGATGATACCTTAGTGGCTGGAGCAGGGCTTTGTGATGAAGCAACAGTACGTTTTACCACTGAAAATGCTAAGTCTTGTTTAGAGTGGCTGATAGACCAAGGTGTTGCCTTTGATAAAGAGCAGAATAATAAAGGCGAGACCAAATATCATTTAACCCGCGAGGGCGGCCACAGTCACCGAAGAATTTTGCATGCCGCAGATGCTACTGGTCAGGCAATTCAAACCACTTTGGCCGATCAAGTTAAGCAGCACTCTCGCATTCGAATTTTCGAGAGATATAATGCGATTGATCTCATTAACAAAGCAAGTACCACTGATAGTCATGATAAACAGTGCATTGGTGCTTATATTTGGAATAGAAATACTGAGAAAGTTGAAAGTATATATGCCCAAAAAACCATCCTAGCCACAGGTGGCGCCAGTAAAGTATATCAATATACCTCGAATCCCGATGTCGCTAGCGGTGATGGCATTGCCATGGCATGGCGTGCAGGTTGCCGTGTTGCTAATATGGAATTTAATCAATTTCATCCCACCTGCTTGTTTCACCCATCAGCCGGAACATTCCTATTAACAGAAGCACTTCGTGGTGAAGGTGCAAAGTTAAGACGTCCTGATGGCAGTCGCTTTATGCCAGCTTTTGATGAACGAGCCGAATTAGCACCGCGTGACATTGTTGCTCGTGCAATTGACTATGAAATGAAGCGTCTGGGTGCTGACTGCATGTACCTTGATATCAGCCATAAACCAAGTGACTTTATCAAACAACACTTTCCAACCATCTATGAAAAAACCATGTCACTCGGCATAGACATTACAAAACAGCCTATCCCTATTGTTCCTGCTGCACATTATACCTGTGGTGGTGTTATGGTAGATCATCAAGGTAAAACTGATGTTGAACAACTCTATGCTATTGGTGAGATGTCTTATACAGGTTTACATGGTGCAAACCGTTTAGCCAGCAACTCGTTATTAGAATGCCTAGTATTCGCTCGCGCTGCTGCAATAGAGATCAGCGAAACCTTAGTGCAAGATAACAGTTACTTAACACTACCTCATTGGGACGAAAGCCGAGTAACCGATTCAGATGAAGAGGTTGTTATTCAGCATAACTGGCATGAGCTACGATTATTTATGTGGGATTATGTTGGTATAGTACGCACAACCAAGCGTCTTGAACGAGCATTGCATCGAGTTGAATTACTGCAACAAGAAATTGAAGATTATTATCAAAACTTTAAAGTAAGTAATAACTTATTAGAGTTAAGAAATTTAGTTCAAGTTGCCGAGCTTATTATCCGGTGTGCTATGGACCGTAAAGAGAGTCGAGGCTTGCATTACACCTTAGATTATCCCGATTTACTACCACAAGCTGAACCAACCATCTTATCACCAGGCCAAGAGCCATAACGGCATGTTCTTAAAGGTACCGTATTAAAGACGTGACCTTCAAACTGATAATCAGCTAATCTTTTTCAAAACACTTACTAAGCGGGCAAAGTCTTGTCCGCTCAAACTATCCCTAAAGATGAATAATTGTCTTGAAGTAACTTGGGGAGTTTTCTTTAAAGGATTAATCAATCCCGAGCTTGGTTGAAACGCTAACCAGCAGCCAACAAAACTAATACGGCTTGTTGCCAGCAACTGATATGGGGCTTTATTATTATCTATGGTAACTAAACCATCCGTAGTGATGGTTAGATAATGAGTAAAGCTTTCATTATTATCAAGCGAGAAATAGATGCTGATATAGAGCAAACTGGTAATTAGGATAACCAGCGCTAATAGATAAGCGTAGCTAAAACTAATCAAGATCACTAAACAAGCGCCCAATGGCAAGGCACCATAGACAACTCGTTTATAACGTGACGGTCTTACACTTATATTATACTTTGACGCGATTGAGAATAAGTTGCACCATTGAGTTGAGCTCTTTATCTTCACAAGTTTCGTGTCCCATAAACCATGCAAATAACTCTGGATCTTGGCCGGTAAGTAAACGTTCAAAAGTGAACTGTTGCTCTGCTGATAAATCATCATAGGCTTCATCAACAAAAGGAATAAACAACACATCTAGCTCTAACATGCCTCGACGACATGCCCATTTTAAGCGTGCTTTATTTACCTTTAAAACCTTAGTTGAGTTTTCTTCTTTTGTCACTGCACTGTTTGAAGCGTCATTACTAGACATAGATGTCCCTAATTGATTTACACTAAGTCCATTGTAACAATAACTTTCATTACACAGCCATTAAAAATCAGAAATAAATCGCCAATAAAATTTGTAGTAGCCGTTGTATTTGGTATTTTAGCCCTTACTTTATAACTAACCTTAATAGACAAGCGCTACTAACCTAGTCGCTTACTTCATAGAGCGTCAGTATGACAATAACCAGCAGCACACAATTACCTTCATTATCACAGTTAGCCGATACTTTTCTAATTGAGCTTTCTGAGTTTGGTGCTATTTCCTTATCGGGCGAAGAGCAAAGTAAATACCTGCAAGGGCAAGTCACTTGTGATGTAAATAACAGTACCGACCAAAATTTGCTTGTTGGTGCTCATTGTGATGCTAAAGGAAAAGTATTTTCTGTTTTTCGCTTAATTAATCGTTCATCATCCCATTTGCTATTGCAGCCTAAAGCTAGCATTGCCAGCTCACTAAAAGAACTGCAAAAGTTTGGTGTCTTTGCCAAAGTGACTATAGAAGAGGCACAAAAGCTAAGTTTTGTTGCCTTAGTTGGTGAACAAGCTAGCAGTTTATTGCAACAGGAGTTTTCACAAATTCCTGACAGTTTAACTCCGGTAGTTCAAATAGGCTCTACTAGCTTAGTTTACCTTGCAGGTGAACAGCCTAGGTATATTATTATTGATGAACAATCAGCCATAAGTGCCATCAGCAAAAAACTAGCCCTTCCCGTCTATAAACAAGCAATATGGGATTTACTCGAAATCACGCAAGGCTTTCCAGTTTTGTCGGCACAATCGAGTGGGCAATACGTACCGCAAATGCTTAACTTACAAGCAATTAATGGTATAAGTTTCACTAAAGGCTGCTACTTAGGCCAGGAAACAGTTGCAAGAATGCAATACTTAGGCAAAAACAAACGTGCGCTATTTTCGTTAGCAACAAAGCTTGAACAACCTTTGCAAGTCGAAGAGATCATTGAAAAGCAATTGGGTGAGAACTGGCGTAAAGCCGGTGATATACTTGCTTATTACCAAGCCGATGATGGCAGCTGTGTAATACAAGCTATACTCGCTAACGATAATGAGCAACCTGCATTGCGTATAGCCTCACAAAATAATGCTGTAGTAACGCAGAAACCATTACCTTACACCTTGGACGCTGAATAAGCCCCCACTTACAATCATTAGGATAAAACATGAAAATAGCTAAACAGAATGTCGTTGTTATGCACTACGCAGTATCAGACGGTGAAGGCACTTTAATCGACAGTTCATATGAAGATAAACCTATGGCTATTATGCAAGGTACTGGTTATTTAATCCCTGGGTTAGATGATGCACTTGTTGGCCATGAAGTAGGTGACAAATTTGAAGTAGCTGTACCGTGTGAACAAGCATACGGTGAGCGTCATGATGATTATGTTCAAACAGTACCTAAGTCTGCCCTTGCTGGGGTAGAAGATCTTGCCCTTGGCACACAATTACGAGCAACAACTGATGACGGTGAGCAAACGGTTATCGTTATTGATGTTCAAGATGATGAAATTACTGTTGATGGCAACCACCCATTAGCTGGCTTAGATTTAAGTTTTGATGTTGAAATTATTGAAGTGCGTGAAGCTACCGCTGAAGAGCTAGAACATGGCCATGTTCACGCTGAAGGTGGTTGTGGTCACGATCACTAAAAGTTCTCATATTTTATATTTTAACTTATTGAGTAATTAACTTGGTAAGTTATAAATACAAGTTATAAATACAAAAAAGCGTAACCTTACGTCTAAGGTTACGCTTTTTTATTACTCTTAATCTTTCTGAGGATTATCTTTAAGAGGCTACTTTTATTTACTCTTCGGTTACAGCTTCTTTTGATTCAGCATCTGCTGGGGCTTCTTTGGATAAAAACATATCACGTAATTTAGTATCAACATCTTTAGCCATCTCAGGATGCTCTTCTAGGTATTTAGCAGCATTTGCTTTACCTTGACCAATACGTTCACCGTTGCAGCTATACCATGCACCCGCTTTTTCAACAAAGCCATTCTTAACACCTAGTTCAATCAACTCACCTAAGTTGTTAATGCCTTGACCATATAAAATTTGGAATTCTGCTTGTTTAAATGGCGGTGCAATTTTATTTTTAACCACTTTAACTCTTGTTTCATTACCAACAATTTCATCACCGTTTTTAACTGCACCGATGCGACGAATATCTAAACGAACTGAAGCATAAAATTTTAATGCATTACCGCCGGTAGTTGTTTCTGGGCTGCCAAACATAACACCAATCTTCATACGAATTTGGTTAATGAAAATAATCATAGTATTAGATTTTTTCAAGTTAGCAGTTAATTTACGCATTGCTTGCGATAACATACGAGCCTGTAGACCCATATGTGAATCACCCATGTCACCTTCAATTTCAGCTTTAGGTGTTAAGGCAGCAACCGAGTCAACTACGATAATATCGATAGCTCCTGAGCGAGTTAACATGTCACAAATTTCTAACGCTTGCTCACCTGTATCCGGTTGAGACACTAACAATTCATTAATGTTCACACCTAGCTTTTCAGCGTATATAGGGTCAAGAGCATGCTCTGCATCAACAAAGGCACAAACTTTACCTTCGCGTTGTGCTTGAGCAATAACCTCTAAAGTAAGGGTTGTTTTACCACTTGATTCTGGTCCGTAAATTTCAACCACACGGCCTAATGGTAAACCACCAGCACCTAAAGCAATATCCAAGCTTAATGAACCAGTAGAAACGGTCTCTACATCCATAGTATTGTTATCACCAAGCTTCATTATTGAGCCTTTACCAAACTGACGTTCAATTTGACCTAAGGCTGCTGCTAATGCTTTTTCTTTATCGTCTTTCATTGGTTGCTCCAGAATTCTTAATCGGTTATTTCGTTTTGATGAGACAAGTATACTGTATGATCGTACAGTATCAAGCTTTTTATCACTTTTTTATTTTTATTGAACGAACCGAAAAAGACGGTACTTTTAACTTATTGATATTTATACAATATAACACACTCGATAACTTTTAAGCTTCCCCAAAGAAAAAGTTACTATTTAGTAAAAATGCATGTTTCATTGATTTTACTGTATACTTTTGGTTGGTTTTAACGTTCTAATAAAATAGCTTTATCTTTCTTAAGCATAATGAGTTTGCTACAAAGAAGGTATGTGCCTGTTACCATTTAAAATGGCGTTTTAGAGTGTGTGAACACCTTGAAAAGGAACGACAATAAATTTTCTAGCTAGGTGGGTGTTGGTTAGATTACGCTTAGCTCGCTTCGTACCAAGGTTCAGGTTTGTGAATATGGTAGCCTTGTCCATAATCAATGCCGATCTCTGTTAGCATTTTTTCAATTACAGCATTTTCAACAAACTCAGCAACGGTTTTTTTATTCATTGCATCGGCTGTTCGTTTAATATTCTCAACAAAAACACGATTAATATCATTACTATCCATGTCTTTAACAAAAATACCATCAATCTTTATCACATCCACTGGTAATTTTTGTAGGTAGCTAAATGATGATAGCCCACTACCAAAATCATCTAAAGAAAAACTACAGCCGTACGATTTCATTTTATTGATGAAATAAAGTGCGGATTCTAAATGAGTAATCGCTGAAGTCTCAGTAACCTCAAAACAAATACGCTCTGTTGGTACTTGGTATAGTTCAAATAGGTTAATAACTTGCTCATAAGTATCGCGATCTGCCAAGGTTACTCCTGAGAGATTTATACTGTAATTAGAATCATCCTCTGGAGACATTGAAATCTTTTTAAAAGTATTTTCAATTACCCAGTGATCAATTTGTCTAATTAAGCCATATTTTTCTGCCGCAGGAATAAAGTGAATTGGTGGTACAAGCGCACCTTGCTCACTTCTCATACGAACTAGTACTTCAAAGTGAGAAGATTGCTGTTCACTGAGTGACTTAATTTCTTGTCGATATAGCAATAACCGATTTTCTTTTAAAGCATTAGCAACATCATGAACCGCTTCCATTTCTTTGGCATGCAAAACAAGTTGCTCATCGTCACTTTGGTATACCTGTACTCTATTGCGACCTTTTTCTTTGGCTAGACTTACCGCTTGCCCTAGTGATGAGTACACCTGTTGAGCATCAAAAATGGAGTTATCCAAAATAATCACACCAATACTTGCTGTAATATTTGTATCTTGTTCAAGTTCGTTAATACGGATTGTCTGTATTTCTAGGCGGACCCTATGAGCAAAATCTTTGGCCTCACTAAATAACATATCAGGTAAAAGCACTGCAAACTCATCATTACCTAAGCGACTAATTATGGCGCTATCTGGAAGGAATTCTTTCAAACTTATAGATATTTGGTGCAGAAATTTATCACCCATTGCATAACTGATACTATTATTAATAACCTGAAATTTATCTAGGTCGATATGCATTACTACGCCTGTTTGCTTATTATCTATTGAATTAGCATTTATAGAATCATGAGCAAGTAAGCTGTTTGCTTCAATGTGCTCTGATAGTTGCCTATCAAAATTTACTCTATTGGCTAATCCTGTTAGTTGATCATAATTATCTACATAAGCTAAGGCTTGTTCAACTTGGCTGTGTTTTAGCAAACTATTTTTTTGTTGACGGAAAAAACCGTAAATAAATAGACTTAACAATAACCAGATAAGTACCGCTTTAATTAGACCTTCACGAAATAAATTACTGCTGTATTCTGGCGACAAACGAATGGCTAATTGCCAACGAGTATTTGGGATAGCTTTAACAAAGTTAAAAGATTTTAATTCACTACTGGTAAGTATCTCTGTGTATTTGCTATTACTCGTTTCTGTTGTTAGTTCTACTTCACCAAGTGAATCAGCACGCATTAAAAAAACTTGCTGGTGAGGCAATTGATATTTTTTTAGTAAATTAGTTAATATGTCAGGATTAAAGGCGACAAAGAAAAAACTGTTATTAGATTCTGCTGTGGATAAGGGTTGTAACAAGTCAAAGTGCATACTCATTTTGCTACGGTGTAAAAAGAGCTTATTTTGCACTCCCTCATGAACTGTTGCCGCAATTTCCTCTTCACAGTCAGCTAAGAAGTCCCCGGTAATATGCCTTAAACTGCCTTTGCCACTTGGATCAATTAGCGCAAATAAGCGGGTATTATCAATATCACTGCGCAAGGTTGTTAGCACCTGCATATAATCTTGCTTTGAAGCTTGCTCACCTTGTTTTTGTAATTGCTCTATCGCATTAAGTTGTTTTTGCTGAAATAGATCAATCTCTAAACGTAGTTGGGTAAAGTATTCTTGATAATCTGAAAGGATGCGGTCTGTTACAGAGTCCATCAAAGACTCTTGATAACTTTGATGGATATTACTGGCAGAGAAACTTTGTGATACCAACAAAATCAAGATCAAAAAGCTCGTAAAAATAACGACACGTTTAGAGGTAGTTAATGCTTTAATCTCTTGCAGTCTATATTTAAAATTCAATGAGCACTCAAAAAGTGATTTTTATTTAAATAAATATAAACAGTCATGATATTTAACGCAAGTTCAAAAAACTAGTATGCGAGTTTTTCCCGACCAAAGCTGACAATTTGTTCAGATATCTTTTTGTTAACCCCTTTCACCAATACCCAACTATGCCAATACAAAGTTTCGACTAATTCTTTATCTGGACATAAGTTAATTAACTGCCCTGAAGTTAATTCTTGCTCTATTTGTAATTTTGGCAACAAACAATAAGCAACCCCTTGCTTTACCAGCTCAACAAAGGCTTCAGATGAACGTACGCTATGACAATAGTATTGATTAGCAGCAAGGTTAAAATGCTTGGCAATATACCTTACGTGCATATCATCTTTATGATCATAACTTATTGCCGGTGCCATTTTTAATGAACCCTGGTTAATACCACTAGGAAAGTACTTTTGCTGAAAACCTTTACTTGCCACCAAACAATACTCCATTTCACCAAGCTTAAAGGATCGATAACCTTTCAGTGGTTTTTCTGTTACCGTAACAGCACCAATAGCTTGCCCACGGCGCAATTTATCAAGCGTTCTTTCTTCATGCTCGATAATTAAGTCTAATTCAATTAAATGATCCCTTAACACGGGTGTAATTGCCTCTATAAACCAAGTAGCAATACTATCTGCGTTCACCGCCAATGATATTTTCATCGGTTTTATAGGCTTATCCGGAGACAATATTGGCAGCAGTTCATGTTCCAATTGCTTCACTTTCTTAAAGTGGCTTAGCAACTGTTCACCAGCTAATGTCGCAATGATGGGTTGGTTTCGAATCAGTACAGGTTGTCCTATATGCTCTTCTAGCGCCTTAATTCTCTGAGAAATTGCGGACTGAGAAATAAATAATTTATTTGCCGCCAACTCAAAGCTCTGTAGCTCAATTACCTCAGCCAGTGCAGCCAAGAGCTTATAATCAAATTCAGCCATAATGCCATAGCCCTACATAAGTTTTACTAATGATAGTTAAATATTATTAATTATATTAAATTTGGCAATTAGTGCAAACTTATCCCCATTGAATCACCTAAATATTTTATTGAGTACAAAAATGAGCTTATTAGTTTTAGCCAAAGGCTTCACCCTAACATTAAGTATGATCATGCCTATTGGCACACAAAATTCTATGCTTCTTAATCAAGGTATCAGTCAGAATCACCATAAAATGACCGCAGCCCTTTTTGTCCTATACGATGCCTTATTAATTAGCCTAGGTGTACTTGGTGGCAGCATTATATTATCAAGTAATGAAACCTTATTTAATTTACTGACTTGGGGGGGAATTCTCTTTCTCAGTACCTATGGTTTACTGTCTATGAAATCAGCGTTTAGCCAAACTAAAGGTGGCACGGACACCGTGCTAAAAAAGAAGTCGGCAAAGATCATTTTCTTAACGACTTTAGCGGTTACTTTCTTAAATCCACATGCTTATATTGATACCGTAATGGTTATTGGTAGTGTTGGTGGGCAGTATTCAGATGATGCTAAGGTATTTTTTCTTATCGGTTGTATATTTGGCTCATTAACTTGGTTTAGCTGTTTAGCCCTAGGTGCAGCGAAACTTTCTGAGCAGTTAAGTAGACCTAAGGTAAAGAAGACAATTGATATCATTATTGCTTTAGTGATGTGGTTAGTTGCTTGGTCTCTATTTAACGCATGGATGGCACGTTAGCCCTATCAATAATGATAGCGACAATAATTGTTAAAAAGTTAAGAAATGCTAATGACGCTTATGGCATAATCTAGGGGATTACCAATAGGTATAAACTTCCCTAGAATTAAACTAGTAATATGCTAGTAATAACATAAGAGTTTTAGCATTTCATGACCACTGCCATAAAAGATCTTTCATCCCATACCCCTATGATGCGTCAGTACTTAACCATTAAAGCTGAATTCCCGCATATTTTGATTTTTTATCGCATGGGTGATTTCTACGAATTATTCTTTGATGATGCTAAGAAAGCCTCTGATTTATTAGACATTTCCCTTACCGCTCGAGGTAAAACTGGTGGGAACGCCATCCCTATGGCTGGTGTTCCTTATCATGCCGTTGAAAACTATTTAGCTAAGCTTGTCAGCTTAGGTGAGTCAGTTGCTATATGTGAACAAATTGGTGACCCTGCTACCAGCAAAGGCCCAGTTGAGCGCAAGGTTGTTCGGGTAATCACCCCTGGCACAGTCAGTGATGAAGCACTACTTACTGATAAGCAAGATAACTTAATTGTAGCGATTGTTGATAACCAATCACCACAAGCAAAGCTAAAAACCAGTTCAGCGCCTGCCTTTGGTCTCGCCTATTTAGATATGGCTAGTGGCCGTTTTGTATTAACAGAGCCACAAACCAATGAACAGTTGCAAGCTGAACTACAACGTTTATCTCCAGCTGAACTGCTTTATAGTGAATCTCTACAAGACTTTAGCTTAATTGAACAAAGGAAAGGTTTACGTCGCCGACCTGAATGGGAGTTTGACCTTGAAACAGCGACCAAGTTATTAAATAAACAGTTCAATACCAAGGAATTAGCCGGCTTTGGTGTTGCTGATAAACCTTTAGGTTTAGCGGCTGCAGGTTGTTTATTTCAATATGTAAAGGATACCCAACGTACCGCACTGCCACACATTCGTTCTATTATTTGTGAATCTGCCAACACAGGTGTAGTACTTGATGCTGCGACCCGTCGTAACCTAGAGCTCACTCAAAACTTACAAGGTGGCTTTGACAATACCCTTGCATCAATATTAGATAAATCATCAACGCCTATGGGATCTCGGTTATTAAAGCGTTGGTTGCACTTTCCTTTACGTGATTTAACCGTGTTAAACAATAGACAAAATACCGTTAGCGATATCATCGAGTTCGATCTAATCTCTCCTATTCAACCGTTATTAAAGGGCTTAGGGGATATTGAACGTATTATCTCACGTATTGCTTTAGGGTCTGCACGACCAAGAGATTTTGCCCGTTTGCGCCATGCCCTTCAGCAATTACCAGAGTTACAAGATGAGTTATGTGTAACAAACCCTAGCTACTTGCATATTCTTGCAAAACAAAGCCAACCAATGCCCCAATTACAGGCATTACTCGAGCATGCCATTGTTGATAACCCACCGGTGTTAATTCGCGATGGTGGTGTCATTGCACCAGGATATAATAGTGAACTCGATGTATTACGTGATCTAAGTGATGGTGCAACAGAGTTTTTAGCCCAACTTGAGCAGCGTGAGAAAGAACGTACTGGCATTCATTCACTCAAAGTTGGCTATAACAAGGTTCATGGTTTCTTTATCGAGATGAGCCGCACTGCCGCTGCTGATGTTCCTGATGACTATATTCGTCGTCAAACATTGAAAAACAACGAGCGCTTTATCACCGAAGAACTAAAAGAACATGAACATAAAGTATTAAGTGCACAAAGCCAATTTTTAGCCCTAGAGAAAAAACTTTATCAAGAGCTATTCGACAAGGTCTTACCTGATTTAGCAGAGCTTCAACAATTAAGCCAAGCAATTTCCGAGCTCGATGTATTAACTACCTTTGCCGAGCGTGCCTTAGCCTTAAATTATGTTAAACCGACTTTAGTAAAAGAGCCTGGTATTAGTATTGATGCTGGTCGCCATGTTGTGGTTGAGCAAATGACCAGTGATGCCTTTATTGCTAATCCTGTGTTATTAACAGATCAACGTAAGATGTTGATAATCACAGGACCAAATATGGGCGGTAAATCAACCTATATGCGCCAAACAGCCTTGATTGTATTGCTTGCTCATGTAGGGTGCTTCGTACCAGCAGAGAGTGCCACCATTGGCGTAGTTGATCGAATATTTACCCGTATAGGTGCATCTGATGATTTAGCTAGTGGCCGCTCAACCTTTATGGTGGAAATGACTGAAACAGCAAATATATTACATAATGCAACAGACAAAAGCTTAGTACTACTTGATGAGATTGGTCGCGGCACAAGTACCTATGATGGTTTATCACTGGCTTGGGCATGTGCTGAAATGTTGGCACTTAAAACTAAGGCCTTTACTTTATTTGCTACTCATTACTTTGAGCTCACCTTACTAGCAGATCAAATTGACAGCCTTGCCAATGTACATTTAGATGCCATGGAGCATGACGATAACATTGTTTTTATGCATGCAATTCAAGAGGGTGCTGCCAGTAAGAGCTTTGGCTTGCAAGTGGCGCAGTTAGCCGGTGTTCCTAAAATGGTGATCAAGCGAGCCAAGCAGCGATTAAGCGAACTTGAACAACAGCAGACACCAACATTAATCTCTGCAGCGCCAATACAAAGCGATGCCTTTGAGCAACTAAGTTTGGCTCCTGATGAACACCCTGCGTTAGCAACGCTTGCCGATACTGATATAAATGATTTAAGCCCAAGACAGGCGCTAGATTTATTGTTTGCAATGAAAGAGCAGCTATAAGCTTCTAGAGTACTCCTACAGGGTTATTCAAACTCTGTAGGTTTTCATTTCACTCTTAACTACAAAACAACCAATTTTCCAATCCTAGAACGAAAAAAGCCTCAGCATGTTTAGTGCTGAGGCTTTCGTCTTTTATATGGTGCCCCGACCCGGATTTGAACCAGGGACACGAGGATTTTCAATCCTCTGCTCTACCAACTGAGCTATCGGGGCATTCTTTTAAAGAGGAACTCTCTAAAGAGCGCGTATA
>Ga0105355_10004009_pt1 | contig 12713 bp, 11 predicted proteins | sample GOMGulsemesocosm_2_FD_83508 | JGI IMG/M metagenome (GOLD analysis project Ga0105355, IMG submission 83508) | Methane-oxidizing microbial communities from mesocosms in the Gulf of Mexico - GOM9C Gulf of Mexico | ecosystem: Environmental > Aquatic > Marine > Cold seeps | place: Gulf of Mexico... | reverse complement strand
TGGTGTCGTTGCCACTTTTTATTATTTCCGGACCCGAACTGTTTATTGCCCAATGTAAAGCCGGTATTATCGGCTCTTTCCCCTCACTTAACGCACGGCCAGTGGCGCAGTTTGAAGAGTGGCTTATTCGCATACGTGATGAGTTAGACCGCTACGATAAAGCGAATCCGAGTAAGCTCTCGGCGCCCTTTGCGGTCAACCAGATTGTGCACGGGTCAAACGACCGACTCCAGCAGGATGTGGATTTGTGTGTTAAATACAAAGTCCCCATCGTCATCACCTCGCTGGGTGCGAAGCAGCATGTCAACGATGCTATTCACTCCTACGGTGGCATTGTGTTACACGATGTTATCAACAGCAAGTTTGCCAAAAAAGCGGTAGAAAAAGGTGCCGATGGCCTTATCGCTGTCGCCGCCGGTGCCGGGGGCCACGCCGGTACGCTGTCACCACTAGTCTTGATTCAAGAGATTCGGCAGTGGTTTGACGGCCCGCTGTTATTGTCCGGTGCCATCGGCAGCGGCGCGAGCATTCTCGCAGCCCAGGCGATGGGGGCTGATCTGGCTTATATCGGCTCAGCTTTTATTGCCACCCAGGAAGCTAATGCCCAGCCTGGGTACAAGCAGATGATAGTCGACAGCAGCGGCGAGGATATTCTCTACTCCAATTTGTTTACCGGTGTGCACGGTAACTATCTGCGGCCCTCCGTGGTACAGGCGGGGCTGGATCCCGAAGCACTGCCGGAGTCAGACCCTTCAAAAATGAACTTTGGCTCCGGTGGCAATACCGGTGCCAAGGCCTGGAAAGACATTTGGGGTTGTGGTCAGGGCATTGGACCGGTCAGTGAGGTGGCTACAGTAGCGGACTTAGTAGGGCGGCTAAAGGTAGAATACGACAGTGCTAAGAGACGGCTCGATAGTCTGTAGAAACCATTGCTCCATAAATCATGTTCTATATTTCATTGCCGCAATCGGTAGTTTGCCGGCTGCGGGCAACGGTGTTGCCAGCTCAGGCTCGGGCTTTTTATGTATTCGCGCCTGGCACCGCAGCATCAGGCTTAGCCACATTCAAACCCAGCCACATTCAAACCCAGCCACATTTAACAAGAAGACATACTATGACCGACCTATTCTCCCCCCTGCATTTTAACCGTGGCCCGAGCATGAAAAACCGCTTTATGCTGGCACCACTAACCAATACCCAATCCCATGAAGACGGCTGTTTGTCCGATGACGAATATCGTTGGTTGACCATGCGAGCTGAGGGCGGCTTTGGCGTAACCATGACCTGCGCTGCCCACGTTCAGGCCTGTGGTCAGGGCTTTCCCGGTCAGCTCGGAGTCTTCTCCGACAGTCACTTACCGGGATTGAGCCGTCTCGCCGATGGTATTAAAAGCCACGACAGCGTGGCGGTGTTACAGTTGCACCATGCCGGCATGCGCAGTCCTACCGAGTTGGTTGGCGAGGCGGTGTGTCCCTCTGATAACTCGGAAACCGGCGCCAGGGGGCTGACCATTGTCGAGGTTGAACAACTGACTGAAGACTTTATCAGTGCCGCCGAGCGAGCCCAGCGGGCGGGTTTCGACGGCGTTGAGATCCATGGCGCCCACGGTTACATACTGTGCCAATTTTTAAGCCCAGCACTGAACCGCCGCGAAGACCGCTACGGTGGTAGTGCTGAAAATCGCGCGCGTATTATTTTCGATATTATTGCCGGCATTCGCCAGCGCTGTCGCCCAGACTTCAATGTTGGACTGCGGTTATCACCGGAGCGATTCGACCTGCAGCTGCAAGAAATTCTCGATCTGGCGCAGCAATTGATGAGCGCCGGCGATATCGATTATTTGGATATGTCGCTGTGGGATGTGTTTAAAGAGCCAAATGAAGAGGCGTTTAAGGGGCGTAGTCTATTGTCATATTTCACTGATCTCGATCGCGGCCAGGTGCGTTTGGGAGTGGCGGGAAAAATGCGCAACCCGGAGGAGGTGCGGCGCTGTATGGCCCAGGGCGTCGATTTTGTTTTGCTAGGCCGCGCGGCAATTATTCACCACAATTTTCCTCAAAAGATGCAGGGCGATGAACATTTTCAGCCGCTGGAAAACCCTGTAGCGGAAGCACATTTGCGGGCTGAGGGCCTAGGGGATTCTTTCATTGCCTATATGCGCAGCTGGAAAGGTTTTGTCGAACAGGCCTGAGTGAATTAAAACACTATGAGCAAGCGATTAATAAACCCCCAGTGGCCCTTCGATATTCGCCGACTGCCATTTTTTTACGGCTGGGTCATTCTGTTACTGAGTACCGCCGGCTTTTTACTGAGTGTGCCGGGCCAGACCATGGGCATGGCGGTATTTACCGACTCGCTTATCAATGCGCTGGGACTTAGCCGCACCCAGTTGTCGATGGCTTACCTGGTGGGTACCGTGGCCTCGGCGTTGTTTTTAACCCGGGCGGGGATTTGGTACGACCGTTTTGGGCCCCGGGTGATGATTCCGTTATCCAGCGTCATGCTGGCGGTAATGGTGTTATTTATCAGTGCCGTCGACTGGATTGCAGCGGCTTTTGGCGGCAGTAATGCCGTCAGTTTTTTGTGTATCGCGCTGGGCTACTTTGGTGTTCGGTTTTGGGGGCAGGGGGTGCTCACCAGCGCTTCCAGAAATGCGTTGCTGCTGTGGTTTGAAAAGCGCCGTGGCCTAGTTGGCGGTGTGCGCGGTGTGTTTGTTAGCTTGGGCTTTTCGCTGGCTCCGCTGCTGCTGGCATGGATGATAACAATCATGGGCTGGCGCGGTGCGCTGTGGTTTATGGCATTATTTATAGGCCTGGGGTTTTCGTTAGTGGCGTTGCTGTTATTGCGCAATTCACCCGAAGATTGTGGGGTGTTGGCTGATGGTCGCAAACCGGAACCGGCGGGCCAGGCCAGCGTCGAGCCCGACCACAAGCCCGCTAGTTATAGTCTGGTGCGGGCCAGAACAAGCCCCATGTTCTGGTTAGTTAGTTTGAGCCTGTCGATACACGCCCTGTTTGGCACCGCTATCACCTTTCATATTGTCTCTATCTTTGAGCTTGCCGGGCGGGACTCGACCCAGGCCTTTGGCTATTTTTTACCCTCTGCCATCGTTTCAACAACGGTTAATCTGTTGGCCAGTTGGCAGGCAGACAAACGCCCGCTAAAACCTTTTTTGGTGGCGATGCTGTGTTTTTTTATTGTCGGTGGTTGCGGTTTGTTACAGTTGGATAAAGGTTGGGGATATTGGCTATTGGTGGTGGGTATGGGTGGTGGCGGTGGGCTGTGGGGGGTTATCTCCAATCTGGCGTTTATTCGCTATTTTGGCCCGGGCAATGTCGGTGCCATTAGTGGCTTGTGCACCTCTGTTATGGTTTTTGCCAGCGCCATTGGCCCGGCGCTGTTCAGCCTAGGATTGGATGTTAGTGGTAGTTATGCCGCGCCTCAATTACTGTGCATTGCGGTGATTACAGTTTTGTTGATGGCGACGTTTTGTATTCATCAACAGGAGTTGAGTTGAATGCCGGCGACGCTTTCCCACCTATTGAATGCGCCTGCTATCGGTGTATTATTGCTCGTCGGAAGGGTATCGCACGCTATTTATCGGAGTATAAAAAGTGAAACGACAGCAGGTTATGGTTCTCTATCTCAGCAGCCCTGCGTTGAATAATCTTGGTTTGAGGCCGGCACCGGTCGCCTGGAATATTTAAACAGCATTCGACTGTGGCGCTACCTGCTGGGCGATAACAGTTTCGATGCAAGCTACTGGTTCACCCGGGTGAAAAACGAATACATGACCGGGGTCTTGTGATCGATGCTATCGCATCCGCTGCTGTCGATGTAGGGCCACTCGTAGCGATATAGTCGCTGAAAAACGCCTTGTTAGTATGCTAATCGAGACACAATAATAGGACAGTTACAAATGAGTGAATTCAAAGACAAGGTAGTTATAGTGACCGGCGCCGGTGGTGGTATTGGTCGCCAGCACGCGCTGGAATTTGGCCGCCGCGGCGCCAGGGTATTGGTCAACGATTTGGGCAGCGCCGTCGACGGCCGCGGCGAAAGCCCCTTGGCCGATCAAGTAGTGGCCGAAATACGCGCAGCGGGAGGCACCGCCTGTGCCAATTATGCCTCAGTCGCCGACTCGGCGCAGGCCAAGAGTATTGTCGATCAGGCAGTAGACGAATATGGCACGGTGGATATTCTGATTAACAACGCGGGTATTTTGCGAAACAGGACGTTTAAAAATACTCCGATCGAAGATCTGGAGTTGGTGTTGCAAGTGCACCTGCTGGGCACCAGCTACGTGACCCACGCCGCCTGGCCGATTATGTATGAAAAAAACTACGGCCGAATTATACTGACTAGTAGTATTTCTGGGATTTTTGGCATGTTCGGTCAGGCGGCCTACGGCGCTGCCAAAATGGGTATGTTGGGTTTAATGAACGTATTGGCGATGGAGGGCAAGAGTCACAATATACGGGTTAACTGTCTGGCGCCCGGCGCCGATACCCGAATGTCCGCGCTGGAGAAAGGCCTGGGAATCGATCCCGAACAGCCCCGAGAGGCCATGCACCCCAAGTTGATCACTCCCGCGGCGCTTTTTTTAGCTGCTGCTAATGCCCCGAACGGCATGGTTATACACGCTATGGGCAACGAGTATTTTCGCACCGAAACTGCCCGTAATGTCGGTGTTACGCTGGCGGTGGACGCCAGTTACGAAGACTTATTGGAGCAACAGCAAGTGCTGTTGGATATGTCTGAAGCGCAGTTGCGTGCGCCGGCAAGTGAAGGTGAATTTTCACTATTTGCTACCGATAGATAGAGGCTTGTACAATTTGTCGTTACGTTATTTCAGTGATGGCAAGGGGCTAGCCGGGCCCAAACCGGAACAGACACTGAACATTGAAACTGCGGTTGTCGACCTTATACGTCGTAATCACTTTTAAGGTATGGTTTTCCACAATCACGAGGTCGGCACTCTTGGTGGTATTTGATACAGCTTATTGTTGTAGGCGGTTGTACTCCAAATCGAGTGTGCCAATGCGCAATCTATTAGTGAACTATTCTGCTCTCGACTGAGGACTAAGCCATTGTTTGTGCGCTGGTAAAGCGTCGGTGGCTTGTCCATTTCCAGCACTACTACCTGATCTTCCTCCATATAGGCCTGCGTATTGTTGTATTGCATAATTGCGCGGCCCGGAATACTGTCGATATCTGGTCTGAACAAATCGTATCCTGTAGCAGGGATTGCATCGTCAATGCCTAACATTCCCAATAGTGTCGGCAGCAGATCAATTTGACTGGCAAGTCTTGAAATCTTTTTAGGAGCAACTGTCCCGCCGAGAATTAGGGCTGGGATATGGAAGTAATTTATAGGAACTAGGTCTGCTCCTCTGACCCGCGAATTGTGGTCGGCAACGACTAAAAACAAGGTGTTCTCCCAATAGTTGGAAGCTTTAGCTTTGCGGATATAGTCGCCCAGGGCATGGTCAGCGTACTTGACGGCATTATTAACTGTGGCTTTAGGCTCTTCAAATAGAGAGATTCTTTCGTCAGGGTATTCAAAAGGCGAATGATTGGACGAGGTAAACAGCAGGCTGAAGAATGGCTTGTCACTGCTTTTATTGAATTGGGTATGTGCTCGCTGGAACAGATCTTCATCGCTGACCCCCCAGGATCCCGAGAATACTGGATCGACAAAATCCTTTTCCTCGATGATAGTTTTAAAGCCATTGCCGACAAAAAAGGAGCGCATGTTATCGAAATGCGCTTCTCCACCGTACATAAAGCTGGTTGCGTATCCCTGTCGATCGAGTAGTTCAGCAAGGGTGAAAAAGCCTGTCTGCGAGTTTGGCAGCTTGACCACACTGCGTGCAGGGGTAGGGGTGAAACCGGTGATAACGGCTTCGATACCTCTTGCCGACCGGGTACCGGTAGCATAGAGATTTTCAAACCAGATACCTTCGCGGCTCAAAGCGTCAAGTTCCGGGGTTACGTTTACACCACCCAGTGCGCCGACAAACTCGGCACCGAGACTTTCCTCGAGAATGATCACCAAGTTCATCGGGCGATCAGTGGATTTCACCCCGTTGGGGCGATGCAAGGTGGGTAGGTCCATGGAGAGGAAGTCTTTTTGATCGATAACCATACTACTGCGGATTTCCTGTACAACCTTGTCAGAGGGCATTCGGCCGTAGGAATCAGAGCTCGCTTCGTGTTTGGCGGAGCTATAAACCGCGTACAGCGTACTGTATAGCGAGCTAAGTATAAGATCGTTGACCAGTAAGTCGGTCGAAAATGCGACAGTGGCTGGGTTAGCGGGGCGGTGTCCTAAACTCGAACGCATGCCGAGAATGCAGAGCACGACGAGCAGCGAACTGCAAAATAGTGCCGTTTTAATCTTAAACCGGGGCAAGGGCGCCACGCTAGTGCTGAGAAATCGAGTAAATAGTACCGTCACCGCAACGAGAGCGATAAGGGCTAAAACAATGTCCAGTTTGTAGCCGCCCAAAAGCATTGAGAATACTTCTCGTGGGTATCTTAAATATTCTACGAACAAGATATTTGGCCGCAGGTCGTATTCCGCGATGAAAGTGGGGGTGACCACTTCCATAAACACCACTAGAGAGAATGCCGACACCAAAAACAATAATAGCGCTTTGGGCCATATTGTCTTGTTGCCCAGCAACGGAACAAGTAATACTGGCACCAGCACCAGCGCGCTCACAACGATCAGATCGAATCTTAGACCTTGTAGCATTACGAACAAAGCACCCTCCACTGCGCTCACTCGGTGCCATTGCCACGCTGTAAGCAGCAGTCGCGAGAGACTGAGTATGGCTAGTGTGGAAACGGTAAAAAGTACAATGGGCCGATAAGGGGCCAAAACGCGGGGAATTGTCATAGTTACTCAATCAAGCCCTTTTTATGATGGGGATTCGTCTTCGATGGTGTTCGCGGGTTATACGCTGTTAAACTTAAGGGATACTTAAGATGACTTGCTCGGCAAACAAACCAAGAGCTATGCGAATAGGCTCTTGGTCAATTACAACCGTGCTAAGAAGCTGACAGGGGCGTTCGGTAGGAGTGTGGATCCTTTTGAGACCCAACTATTCTCGCATTATTATTTCTGTGTTTTAGTTTGTTGCTGTGGTGTTTTGATCAGTTATTATTAGTCGTGGATAAAACGCTGTGTTTTGCTCACAGTGGCTTAGCTAATATAATACTATGCTTGTCTAATGTACCGCCGTACATTATTAAACCTCAGTAATACCTGTAAATCTCAAGTTATCCTAATAATAAAGCAGGTCAACTTCATGCGAAAGTTATTAGCGACTGTACTAATTTTGAACTCTCTAACCGATGGGCCGGTAGGCGCACTGATAATTTTTTCCCCCGAGGCGATGTTGCCCGATGTCAGCGCCGAGTCGCTTTTTTGGAAGCGTAACTACGGTGTAACAGCTTTGTCGGTGGCTTGTATGGCGATCTGGCTGTGGCCCAGTCGCGACGACTACAGGGCCATGGGTGTTGGACTGGGGTATTTGATGGGCTTTCATACTGTGCTGGCGGTGGTATTAGATGTGTCGGAGGTTCAGTTGGCGGGTGCGATTATTCACACGGTTCTGGCAGCGCTGTTTATCAGTTTGTTTTTCCAGCGTGCTAAGTGGTGTGCTGCGCTAAGCACAAGTACTACGAGCGGATGTTGAAAAGTTTACGGTTGAATCTTAAAGGTATGTGTCGCCACAATGCGTGGAGCTTTTGAACTTCACGGCACACTCATTTTCCTGTTCTTAACCCGTCTTTCATGCCACAGGCTGTACCCGGGATCCCATTAAAAGGTCGCGAAGACAAAGCGGCTGCGAGCCGACGATCATCAGCAACGGTTTCCACGCTGGAAATACAGCGATAACACACGCTGCCAGCGCCCTGGTTAACAATTTCCACAGTTTAGGCTTGTCTGTATCGTTGCGATAGACAAGATAAATGCCATGCATTGCTTGCCAACAGTTGGCCCTCGTTTAACTAGTAGCCTTGTATTGAGTGCAAGATAGCTGTTCGGTAGCTAATGGACTGACCTGCCGGTGTTTTCGCGATGACCAGAGGTGCACCGAAGTCCAAATCAGCTCCACTTTCCGCGGGGCAGTTGCGGTGTGCTGAAAAAGCGCAACGAACATTACAGGCGTTGTTAGCCAGGTGTGCTGAGCCCGTTTGACCGTAGTGGCTACCAGGTCCTTGGCGATATCGCGTCACTCATGCTGCTGGTTGGTGGGGGGCGGTTTTGGCCGGTGCCGACGTAGATGAAACCCCGCTGGCCATCGATTGTGGCAGCGGAGCATACCGGCGTGCGAGAGCAGCTCAAGGGCTGTACAATAAAGTAGTGGGCTCCGGTGACTGCCGAGGTCTCTTGAGCTATATGGGCGCGCCAATAGTGGGCACCAGTGAAGGTATGCAAGGCTATCATTGAGGCCTCGATTCATGACCGCTGAGCAATGAACGCTATACTGTTAAATTCAATTCAGCTGTGTCATAGCGCAGGCTGACTGTCAGTCTAATTAACCGAACTCGAATCTAGTTCAGGCTAGCGCGAATGCGCTGGCCTACAGCGCCGCGTATGCCTAGTTTAGAGCCGGCATAGGCTTTGCTATCCAAGGCCAATAAGCTTTTCAAGCGCCCCTCGATAACCTGGTCAAAACTCTCGGGCGTTGCCACCTGATCCAAATAATTTACCGTCAGCGCCTCATCGGGACTGTACAGCTGTGCATTTAACACCGCTTGGGTCAAATGCTCGGAACCGAGTCGATCCCGGGCCATCTCGATACCAAATGTGGGCATGGTCATGCCAATGGCGGTCTCGTTGAGACCTATCTTAAACTCGCCCTGCTGACCGATACGGTAGTCGCCACACAGCAGCAGCAGCGCGCCGGCGGCTAGGGCATGACCACCGCTGGCAACAACAATAGGTTGCGGGTGCAGATAAAGTTTGAGTAGTAGCTCTGCACCGCTGTTAACCATGGCCTGTCGGGCATCGTCGCCTTTGCTCATTTCCTTGAGGTCAAAACCCGCGCAAAATACCCCGGGGCGGCCCTTTATTAGCAGCACCTTGGCATCACTATTGGCCCGTTCCAATGCGTCGCCAAGTGCCGCTATCATCGTTGGGCCAAAGGCATTGGCCTTGCCATCGTCCATGGTCACGGTGGCGATATCGTCCTGTTGCTCATAGTGCACAAATTCTGTCATGGTTGTCCTTGGTTCGTCGATTCTTTGATTGGAGTAATACTTTACCAATAGCTAAGATAGAATAATAGCCACCGAGTAATAGGGAACTTGAGAGGTAGATTGTTATTAGACACTTGCGCTGTAAAAAACACTTGTCTAAAATACTGTTTATGTGTACAGTACTTTGTAATTGGGCAGCACATGCAGATATTTAGCTTGGGTACCCACCGCAGGGACTGCGCCAACAGGTGCTTAGGGCAGTAAATAGCTTTAGCAATCAGAATTGGCCATGCCTGTGCCCAGCAAACTGTAGAGCCTTATTAACATTAGAGAGAATGATTATGGATGCCAATAAAGAGAAAGCCCTACAAGCAGCCCTAGCTCAGATTGAGCGCCAATTTGGTAAGGGTTCCATTATGAAAATGGGAGACGAGGGCCGGGAGGCCATTCCGGCCTTCTCCACCGGCTCACTGGGGCTGGATATTGCGCTGGGCATAGGCGGCCTGCCCAAAGGTCGAATCGTTGAAATCTACGGCCCCGAGTCCTCCGGTAAAACAACTTTGACGCTGAGCGTGATCGCCGAGGCACAAAAAGCGGGGGCAACTTGTGCGTTTATTGATGCAGAGCACGCGTTGGATCCGCTATATGCGGAAAAGTTGGGCGTTGATATTGACAACATGTTGGTGTCCCAGCCAGATACCGGTGAGCAGGCCTTAGAGATTACCGACATGTTAGTGCGCTCCGGATCTGTCGACGTTGTAGTGGTCGACTCTGTTGCAGCGCTGACGCCCAAGGCAGAGATTGATGGTGATATTGGTGATTCCCATATGGGTCTGGCGGCGCGCATGATGTCTCAGGCGATGCGTAAAATGACCGGTAATATTAAAAATGCTAACTGCCTGGTTATTTTTATTAACCAGATTCGCATGAAGATTGGTGTTATGTTCGGCAGCCCAGAAACCACCACAGGCGGCAACGCTCTTAAATTTTACTCCTCGGTGCGTCTAGATATTCGCCGCATTGGTGCGGTAAAAGACGGCGACGAGATTGTCGGCAACGAAACCCGGGTTAAGGTGGTTAAGAACAAGGTATCGCCTCCCTTTAAACAGGCCGAATTCCAAATCCTGTACGGCAAAGGTATTTATCGCATGGGGGAGGTTATCGATCTCGGCGTTAAGCAGGGTTTGATCGACAAGGCCGGTGCATGGTATGCCTACAACGGCGACAAAATTGGCCAAGGTAAGGCCAATGCGGCAAAGTTTTTACTCGACAATCTTGATATCGCCGAAACCATTGAGACCAAAATTCGCCAGGAACTGCTGGGCGCAAAGCCCAGCCCTGATTTAAAGATTGTCGAAGACGTTGAGGCGGCGGAATAAGTTGAGACAACGCACTGGGGTTTGCTTTCTATGCAACCCCTGAAACCCACCGATGTACGCCGGGCCGCCATGGACTTACTGGCCTTTCGTGAACACTCGGTGCAGGAGTTGGTGGAAAAGCTGAGCCGGCGTTTTCAGAAGCGCCGGAGCAACGTCTCGGGTAGTAATGTTACTAGTGGTAATGCCTTCGGTAAGAAAGCTTCTAAGAGCAAATCTCACAACAAACCATGTTCTAGCAACAAACCCTATTATGGCGAGGTTTCTGGTAGTTATGCCGGCGATGACGATTTGTCGTTTGATGAAACCAGCGGGGTTGACGAGTACTCACAGGCACAGCAACAAGAGGCGGACCTAGACGTTATTGTCGAACAGGTACAGCAGTTGCGAGCGGAGAATTTACAGAGTGATCAACGTTACGGTGAGAGCTTTGTTCGTTCTCGGGTCAACAAGGGGCAGGGGCCCCAGCGCATTAGGAGCGAGATGATAGCCCGAGGCTTGGCTGAGTCCTTGGTCGCAGAGGTGTTGGCTGAGGCGCAAGTCGATTGGGATCAAACCCTGGCCGAGTTGGCGCTGCGAAAGTACGGGAACAGTTCACCCAGAGACGACAAAGAGCGGGCCAAGCGGGTGCGGTTTTATCTCTATCGCGGGTTCAATTATGAGTACGTCAAAAACCTGGAGGACTGACCCAGGCATTGATGGTAATCCCAGGACCTACCCAGCTGCGTAATCCTGTCATTCAATAAGAGACTGAACACCAGTGCTAGATGCTCATTCTAGTTGCGAATTCTAAAAGATTCAGCCTTACACTTTAAGAAAACCCGATGGAGAGCAGGTTTTCTAGAGGTTGATAAAGTTCTTCCAGATATAAAATATCCTCGCTCGCAAGTTCAATCTCTGCGGCACCTACCAAGTCGTCCAGTTGTGAGATTTTGCTAACGCCCACCACAGGCGAATAGACTTCCTCTTTGCTAAGCAGCCAGGCTAACGAAATCTGCGCCGGGGTTTTGCCCAGCCGTTCGGCCACCTCACAGACTCTGTCGGCAATGGCAAAATCATTAGCGCCACGGTATAAACCCTCGGTGCGCTTGCGGTCTTGTCCCGTTGAGCGGCTGGTTGTTCCCTTGTCGAATCCACCCCTGTACGCGCCGGCCAAAATGCCCCGGGCCAGCGGTGACCAAGGTGTTAATGCCACTCCACTATCCTTACAGTATGGATTCATTTCCCGCTCTTCTTCCCGGTAAATCAAATTGTAGTGATTCTGCATGGAGATAAACTGGGTCCAGCCATTCATCTTGGCGGTCAACTGTAACTCGGCAAACTGCCAGGCAAACATCGAAGAGCCGCCCAGGTAGTGCACCTTTCCGGCTTTGACTAAGTCGTGAAGAGCCTCCAGAGACTCTTCGATGGGCACCTCGCAGTGGCCCGGAACACCCTGGGGATGTCGGTGTATGATCAGTTGATCGATATAGTCGTGACCCAGTCGCTGGAGACTTTTGTCGACCCCCTCGATAATATGCTTGCGGGATAATCCCCTCATATTGGGATTGTTACTCATTGGCATGGCCACTTTTGTGGTCAGCACATACTCGTCTCGAGGCAGTAGTTGCGATAATACCTGGCCGACAACTTCTTCCGTCGCCCCCAGACCATAGACGTCGGCGCAGTCAAAATAGTTGATACCCCGGTCCATAGCCGCCTTGAATATTTCCCTAGCGCCTTCGATGCCGATGGTCCAGTCGCCCTGGTGGCCCTGGCCGGGGGTGCCAAAGTTCATGGTTCCCAGGCATAGCTGCGAGACCATCAGCCCACTTTTTTTCCCTAACTGAATACTTTTTAACATAATAGGCCTCTATCCCTCATTATTAGTTTACGCGTAGAGCTGTGTTCGCGTCGTTGTACGTCAAGACTATCAGAAAGGGTCCTGCAGGCAAAACCGCGCGATCGCGGCATTCTAATTGCGCAAGCTCGTGTACAGGCTGGCAGCGGATATGGACTACTAAACAGTCTGCGTTCAGCAGCAATTTTCAGTGAATCCTCTGCTATGAATAGGGGTTTTCAGCTACATTGCACGATCATCTCGGTCGAACGTTAAGCAGACTCCGGCGGCCGCCAGCGCGG
>Ga0105355_10004006_pt1 | contig 12717 bp, 14 predicted proteins | sample GOMGulsemesocosm_2_FD_83508 | JGI IMG/M metagenome (GOLD analysis project Ga0105355, IMG submission 83508) | Methane-oxidizing microbial communities from mesocosms in the Gulf of Mexico - GOM9C Gulf of Mexico | ecosystem: Environmental > Aquatic > Marine > Cold seeps | place: Gulf of Mexico... | reverse complement strand
TAATACCCAGACACAGATACTTGCCATTGATAACCATTATTTTTAGCTACTTGTTTTAATCTATCGTGATCAAGTACTTTGACATTATTCCCGACATTTTTTAAAAATATAATGCCATAACGTTGATTAACCTGTTCTTGAATTGCGTTAATCGTTTGCTCTTTATTAGTGAATATTGTTTTTAATGCATGTTTATCAATTGGAAAACCTTTGCCATTAACAGTCAGTTTAACGATGGCCTTAATGTAATTAGCTCTAATTATCATTTGAGCGATTAATACTTGTTTACTTATCTTTTGCCCTTTGGCTTGTATGTGAGTACTTATTACTTTCTCTAATAAAGTAATAGTCTTTGTAATACACGAAGGTAGGGCATTATTTACAAAGTCAGGGTGAGTTTGCATCAGCATAGTAGCTTCAGTTGAGACATCAATCATATTGAAACCCTTAAAGTAGAAACCTGACTTATAGCTAAGCCTCAGTAGTATGCTTAAATTTTCACTTAACCATATTTTACTTCCATGACTCGCTTTTAACTTTGTTAGCTCGGTTAATAATTCATCCTTGTTGTTTATATCAACTTGAACGAGAGAGGACTCAGCGCAACAATAACTGAGTATTAAGTTATTGCTGTGCTGTTTTTGCTTAATGACAAGTGACAAAATGTTCATATCATTGTCCTTGCTTATCGGTTATTGCGATCACTTCGGCCAAGGATAACTTTCGTTCTCTGATAGGTGTAATGCCTTTATAAAATATACGACCTCGCTCTTCGGAACGTTTTTGTTTTGTTACACCCTTGTATTTCACTAACCATTCTACGAATTTACTATATTCTCCATTAGATTTAATACCTTCGTTAAACAAAGTACTTTTAAGTACTGACGCTTCAACTTCAGATTGTTCATCGGTTTGTTGCCAATACTTACCAAAAATAATGTCATAATCTTCGTAAAAATTATCAGCTAGTTCCTTTACTGCATTATCCGTCTCTGTCTGTATACGGTAGTTATCAGGACAGCGTTCTTCATAACATTTTTCTGCATATGCTAAGAAGCCAGACAACTCTTCTATTAGTCGTTCTGATATAGATGGATCAGGCGCCTCATCTACTAATGGACTAATATTGATGTACAGTAAACGGCTAGTCATAAAATTGTCGCTAGTAACTTCAGGTGAAAAGTTAGAGCATATCCACATTCTTGCATTTAAATATGCGGTATAAGCAGGTTTACCTTTTCTTTCAATAAGAACAGGATCAGAGCCAGCCGATGCTAATGTTTTAAACTCTTCACTTGATAAGCATTTACGGTTGCTGGCATCGGGATATATTACTAATGCCGCGTGTTCGAAGAAGCTATTAATAAACCGTTTTTCGTTTGAACTAATCGAAGCATTTGATATGGCATTGTGAGCAGGGCCATATAAATTCTGACCAATTACTCTTGCAATCAATGATTTACCTTCTTCACCATTTTTGCCATGCATCCAGAGCATTTGTCGTCCGTTATAGCGACCGGTATAAACACCGTATTGCCATGCAGCGAATGCTTCAGCATCACTCATCCGGCCAAGTATTTTTTCCCATGTTGGATATTCTACTGTTGGATCAGGGAAGTAGTTGCTTCGATGTAAACACCAATGATCATCACCAAGTAAGCCCATGATGTTAGGCTCTTTAATTAGATCTGTATGATTAAACCAATATTTAACAAGTTCATTGGCTCGTCTTGGTGGTAATGGTACTCCCACCTCTTTTAACCAACGTGTAGAAATTTCACGAACAAGTAACTTATCGTTATCGCGCTCATAGAGTGGTAGTAATGTTTTATCTTTTTCAGATGTTACTGAATAAAGTGTTAGTTGGCCGTTTACCCCACTTAATTTAAAGTTTGATAGCAAGTTGCTTGCTGCATAGTTCATCGAAACGGGGTTATCGCTATTTAATTCAGGGGAAATTACGCTAGATTCAAGCCCCGACTCAGCTATTTCTAGCTGAGCGGGAGATAACGAATCATAGGTTGCTTTTGTAATGCAATCTAACGCTGATTGCCAAGGCAACCCTAACTTCATGCATTCACGTTTAGCTAATACCATAGTATCAGTGTCACCTGTTACCAAGTTTTGTAGCTTGCCCCTAGTGTGCTTCGTTATCAGGGACATTATGCGGCCTCGTCAAATGCGGATATATGACACAAGCTTGCCCACTGACTATACTCTCGACCATCAGCACCTTTTACTTTCTTACTTTTAACTATATAGGTTTCATTTTCGTCAATTCCAAACTCAACAAGATAGTCAAATACCAATTTACCTTGTCCATCAAATATAACGCCTTTTTTATCGCGCCATTCAGGATCATTAACATCAAGGTACATACTTTGCCAACGTGTTGTAATGTAAGGATTACCTCCTTTAGATACTGCTTCGAAACATTGTACGTTACGAATATGTGTAGGACGTCCTGCATCATTAAAACCGGTCATTCTTTCTTTAACCTGCTCTAATGTTAGTGGTTTATCGTCGTTCGCTGACTCAACTGCAACAGTTACTACTTGTTGCTCAGGTTGTGGATTAATACCAGCTTCAATTGCTTCTGCGATTGCTTTTCTAGTCATAGTCATGATGATTTCCTCTTTGTTGACTATTGGCTTAAAATATTATTAAGCCTAGGTTTATGCCATTACTGGCGTTTTTTGGATGCAATTACCCCCTACTTAATACCAGAGTAATTGCATACTTGTTAAAAATTAATTATTCGTAAGTGTTGCCGATTATCGCTAACGCTTCGTTCAATTTATCAGCTGAAAAATCAACTTCATTCATGTCGTGAAATAAGTTTTCAATAAGGCGGTAGTCTGAAGTTTTAGTCATAGATGAGTGCCAACTGACCATAATTTCAATATCGTGAGCATGTTCAATTCTTTTACCGTCATCATTTAACTGGTAGCAAGTAATTCCAGCTTCTAATTGATCAATTTCTTCACCTAGAAGTACCTTTTCTTGGACACTAACAATGCCAGCTTCAAATATTTCGAGACCTTCGATTCGCTCCTCAAAAACTGGCCTTGCTATTAGATGCATATATTCGTGAAAAGACATCGAGAATGTTATGGGAGCAGCTATAAGGTCTAACTTAAGCTTCTTCGTAGATTCATTCGCACTCATAACATAATGAGGATAGTATTTAGTACGGTCTCCATTATTTGCATCGTCATATGCAGACTTTACTATTTCAGACTGTGCTTCGCTTAACCCTAAAGTTTGAGCTTCAATTGGGTTGCTGAACACTGCTGCTGCAGTGGGGCTTAAAGTTAAAGTAGCCAACTCTTGTTCTGCTTTATTCATTTTAATACCTATAAAAGTTATGGAAGTTTTTTGTGCTTCCGTTAAAAGATGTTCTTATTAAATCGCATTAAAGGCGCTGGATATATTAAGTGCTGCCGTTACTCTGTAGCTTTACCACTTAACCTTTTTTATCCTGCTCACCGTTGTAACTAATTGGTGGTTTAACCGATGCGTTTTAAAGCAAACTCATTAAATCGCATCGAAGGTTTTAGATATATTAAGTGCTGCCGTTACTCTGTAGCTTTATCACTTAATCTTCTTTAGCCTCATCACCGTTGTAACTAGTTGGTGATCTAACTGATGCGCTTTAATACAAACTCATTAAATCGTATCGAAGGTTGTAGATATATTAAGTGTTGCCGTTAATCTGTAGCTTCATACTTAACTCTCTTTACCCTCATCACCGTGTACCTAGTTGGTGGTTTAACCGATACGTTTTAAAGCAAACTCATTAAATCGTATTGGTTAAGTTAATAAAATTAAGTCATGTAGAAGCTATTGCAGCTTTGATACTTAGTAACCAATAATGAGTGTTTTATTGCTGTAAATCGCTATTTTTGGGAGGGAGAACAGTTCAGCTTTACCGCTATATGTTGCGGGTATTAAGCTGGTATTAAATCGAATGATGCCTGTGATATATTAGGTTTTTTATTGATTTAGGCTTTACTACTTATTGATGAGAGTGAGTGTTTAATTTGATGCCACGCTAAATAAACTGTAGTTTTTGATGATGGTAACAAAGAGGTTAGCCATATCTTAATATGTTAAAAAATCTAATAGCTAAGTTACAAGCTATTAGATTTTAACGTCATAAAGTATCGCCATTAAGTTTTGAACAATAGATTATCAAGCAGCTTGTCTGGTGCAGTAATCATTAAGAAGCCGTGTAAATTCAATAGAAGCTTTGTCCTTACTAAAGGCATTAGACTTATCGTAAATGTTAACATCAGTTCGAAGTATGAGGTTTCCATTAAATAAATCATAACAAGCTCTATCCATACATTCTTGAACTTGTTTAATAGTATGCTCTTGTTCATTTATACGCGCTGTAAAGTAGATTATATTTTTATCCGTGTGTATTATGGGAATATTTTTTTTTGCTAAATATTGGATCGCCAATCGCATTAAAGCAGCACAATTGGCTTCGATTGGAAAGTAAGATATATGACTATTTGTTGCTGAATCATCGATAAAATAAGTCCAACCATCTAGCGATTGAATGAAACCGTTTCTTCTTGCGTCTGGTATGATGCTTTTAGCCCAAACAGCGTAACTTTTAAAAGTAGATTGATACCAATCATAAATGGTTTTGGCTTGATTATATATTTCATCCTGATGAGGTGAAGTGCCACTGATTTCTTTCAACTTAAGAGGTTTCCTTAGTAAGCTAATATTTTCGACTAAGGAACAAATTACTTCATCATCCATTAAGCTTAAATGTAAACCTCTAAATAATCTTCGGATCTCTTTATGTGAGTATCTTGTGGCAAGCTCAGCTACACCAACCATTTTTGCTAATGCAATGTATACATCATCCTCAATTGTATTATATGTTTCTATCAATGTAGAGTCGTTGGATAATCCTGCAGGTATCCCTATTTCTATTTGATTCCAACTTATGGTAATCATACTATAATTAGGTTTTGGCTTTATAAGCGAACGAACCCAAGGAGGTGCGTATAACGGGCAAACTTGAAGTCCATCTTTGTGGTTAATACCATTCCTGTTAACCATTAATTTTAAATTTTGCTTTATAAAACCATCGTGCTTTACACTTAATAATTTAGATCCTCTCAAGCTATTGATAGTATTGATACATTGACGTAAAGGTTGAAGTTTAGTGTGCATATTAGCTAATTCCTTTAATTTTTGGTGATCTATTATTTTTCCACCTTTATTCCAACTATCAACGTAAATATCCCCGTAAATTTCATTAACTTGCATTTGCATAATTTCAATTAATTTATCTTTATTATTAAAAATTGCCAGATGTTTAATTTCATCGATAGGGAAACCTTGATCGCCATACGTGACTTCGCTCATAGCTTTAACATAGTCAGCTCTATTGAGCATTTGATTTATGGTTTGTTGTTGGTTACTTACTGTACTATTGTGTGCTTTCAATATTTGAGTTATTAGTTGTATTTGCTGATAAATACAAGATGAATTAGTATTGATGTTATATGCTCGAATAGATCTGTTTAAGTGACAGTTCTCCTTTTTAAAATCAGGATGTGTCAATAACAACATATTCATTTCGGTTGTTAAATCGATCATCGTGATAGCATCAACATTAAAACCAATCTGTGACATTAATTGTAAAAAAGAAGCTACATCACCTATAAGCCAAAGATGGTTTGAATAGGTAAGTTTTAATTCATTTAACTGGTTGAGTAAATCTTCTTTATTGGCTGGCGTTAATTTGTCTGAACGACTCATTATTGATAAATCAGAATAGCAATAGTCTAAGGTGTACATATTGCTTTTTGGCTGTTTTTTTATTGTAATAGATAATATTTTCATTTTCTTCTCCGTTATATTTACGTTAATAATTAGGTTTGAACTAAAGTCCAAACCTATTAAATAGCATTGTTTGTGTGGTTAAAATTAAGTAATGCAGCACCATTGCAGTTTGGGTACTTAACGAAGAATGTTTAATATTTCATTATCAAAACCATTCAAGGTTTTAATAACCAACTCATTAAAATTCTCAGCATCTAGATTAACAACAGCTTTAAATTTCGCCCGACCTATATAAATTGCTGTGTGAGGGATCTTTAAATGTTTAAATAAGTGTTTTTTCATACGATCTTCACTTGGCAATTCAAAGCCTGCCTTTTTAAGTATTGTCTTTTTATAAAAGCATGATGCATGAACGTAACCTGCGATGTTTCCAATGGGGGTGTACGGTTCTTGCTCTAATACAAATTCAGCTAGCTTTGTAAGGTGCGATAAAAATAGTTCATATCTCACCTTTAATATTTTTGCTGTGATTCTCGCTTTATCAGCATTAGTCATTGGCGGTTTAGGTGTTAACTTTTTAATTTTCTGACGATAAACATCTTCTTCATCCATTTTATCGATTAGCGTAGATGAAATTCGTGCAAGTCCTAAAAGTTCTTTAGCGGTGCCATATAGTTTGATGATCCCTTGATCATGAACGTGATTGTTTTTAGCTTGATGAATTGCGTCATAACAGATAGATAAGGCAGGTATTATTAAAAAACCACTATCTATAACAGGATGATTTTCGTTGATTAATTTTGATACGAAAGGGTCAAGGTTTTTTAATTCAATTGAATTACAGTTTGTTAAATCATGGTAAATTGAAAAATCATCATCTATAAAACTATTTGTGGAGTGGGTGACATCCAACAAAACGTCATAATCAAATGGCTGTTCTTCAAACAATATAGCGTTAACTTGCTCAACTACAGTGATAAAGCTAGATAAATTATGAGTTGTTAACTCGTCAATTAACGGTTGAAATGATGTTGTATTGGTAAGTATTTGTGTTGTATTTAGCATTTTAGCCTCCTGATTAAAGAGGCTGTACTTTACGTAATTGTATCAGTCCGTTCTTGTACCCTGATCGGGGTTACTTTTTGGTTAAATGAGGTTTAATGGCTATAAAATTGGAAAGTGACTGATCTCTTCGAAGAAATATTTTTCCTCATGTACAATACGTTTAAACCACTTTTCTGGTGCGCCATCTAAAATAAATGGATCATTAGTTTTTTCTTTTAACCATTTAGTCATTCTGGCGACAACTTGTTTACATTCAGGTTCATTTGTTAATAAAACTCCAACCTGATTTTTAATTTCAGATTCTAGCTCTTTATACATAGGCGTTATATTACCGTCTTTAACAACATTATTAAATTTCGATGCGTTACTATATATAATTTCCATGCTCATTCTCGCTAAATTGGCTGATTGCTTTAACTCACCAATTCGATATAACGTATTATTTGAAAATACTCTCGTGTTTGTTGCTATAAATAGATAATGAAAGGCCGCTAGCAATGGTGTAACCGGATGAATAACAAAACCACGCTCAATAAGTTCGTTGCTAAATCTTTGAATATCAATAGGACTTTTAGTTTTATCAAAAGTGTATCTAAGAAAAATCAATTCAGAAATGGCAATTGATATACCGTTTATGTTTTCTACATAGCATTCAGACTCTTCATTACATACTTGTTCAACTTTTTGAGTAAGCTCTATAAGTTCTTCTAAATCCATAAACTTTGAATCTATTCTAAATAGTTCAACTAAACTGTGGACCGTTGAACTATCGATACTCGCGTTTGCATTAACTAATTTATCAATGAAAATGTCATCGATATTATTACCATTTGCTATTTGTTTTACAAAACTATAAAAGTCCACTCAGCTTCCTTTACTTGTAAATTGTTATTATTTTTCACTGTGATTAATATTAACAAGTTAGATTGAAATTGTATCGGGTATATCGAGTATGAATAAATAGAAAATGTAGGTATTTGATAATCATTATTGTAGTTTCGGATTCACTATAAAGTGCATAATATCTAGCACTCAAGATAAACAGTTACTCTTTTATATGAACATACCTGACATACTCGACTATTTTTGTGTTTTTATTTCTTACTTTTTATGGTGTGGTTGTTTATAAATAAATCATTATTTCATCGGGTATGTCAGGTATGCCTTAATTTATAAAAAAGCAGTGGTGGTAGTTGTACCAACTACCACCACTTGTTGGAGCGTTAGCGATAACATAACTATCTATAGACATAATGAATCAAACCAGACTTGCTAGTAAGTTACCGAATCCTAGCATGCTACCGTTAATGTAATACGTGATATTGCTGGTTGAATTGTACCAACCAAGTGTTTGACCACTTGAGTCTCTAATCTCTGTTCTATGATCACCTAAATAATGAATAAAACCACGTATAGATGCATCTGCGTTTCTTAATATTGTTGGATTCATAAGTTACCTGTGTTGTTTGTTTTAACTAGGGCAAGCATCAAACCAATGGTTTATATAGACAACGAATATTCACTAAAAATTGGGTAAGTAATTCCTTGTATTAGCTGTTGTCAGTAGCCGAGCAAAGGATGGATAGTAATGTCATAACAACGGATAATTCTAGGAATAAAGTAATGACATTAATCAAACAAAAATCGGGTATATTTCAGGTGCGCTTCATGGTTGACGGTAAAACTTATCAGAAATCATCACAATCAAAAAACAAAGCCAAAGCACAACAAGTAGAGCGTCAATATCATCAAGAAATACTAGACAAAAAGTTACTTGGTACTAAGGATTCAATTAAATTGTATAGCGCGTTAGATACGTTTCTAACATCTAAAATCGCATTAAAGAGCTACGATGACATTGCTAATAAAGTTCGTGGTGTAAAGCTGTATTTTGATGACAAACCACTACATGAATTAACTACTGCTGATGTTGAGCATTATGTATTAACACGTAGACAAGAGGGGAGAGCACCACAAACAATCGAACATGGTGTTATTCAGCTACGTGGTTGTGTTGAATATATGGATCGTTTGGATTACCAAGTACCAATAATTAAGTTTCCTAAAATTAAGGTACAAAACCAGCGTATACGTTCATTAAGTCGTGATGAAGAAATTCGTTTATTAGCTGAGTTAGTACCAGATAACACCAGATATTATAAGAAATTAACACCATTCACCGATAAGCCTGAGTTGATGAAGCAACGTAAAGATAACTGGGATTTAGTGATCATGTTATTAGATCTTGGCGCTAGATATAGTGAAGTTGCAGAATTAACATGGCAACAAGTTGATTTAAAGGATAAAACTATATTATTAAAACGTTCAAAAACAAATAATGAAGCGGTGTTATATATGTCAAATCGCGTGTATAAGGTGTTAAAATCAAGAAATGATAAGAGGGCACATCACAAGTGGATTTTCACTGATAAAAGCGGACAGAATCCCCGTAAGCATTCAACCATTGCTATTCGTCGAGCAATCGCTAATGCTGGTATAGAAGATTTTAGGGTTCATGATCTTCGTCATTCATGTGCTTCAAGACTTGTACAGAACGGTATGACGGTACAGGAAGTTGCACATATTCTAGGGCATTCAAACATCGCAACTACCATGCGCTATGCTCATTTAGAGAAGAATCAGGTGGCTGAGAAAATGAAAGCAGTGATTGATCGGTTTAATGATTAATAGTGTGATAAAAAAACAATCGTTTAAATATTTCAGTAGCGCCTCATATTAACTATTAATTTTAAGTTACAAGTTTAACCTTTTGCTTATGATTCTCTTTACAGCAGCTGATTCAGTCTGGTTCAAAAGTTTTAGTAAGCGAACTTTACCAATTCGCTTATCTCCTGCTTTTAATAAGTCGATAAGATCCCACTTATCATGATTAAAGCTTGCATCAAACAACGTTAATTTAGGGATATTTATATACTCTCTAATTATAATTGAAATATCTGACATACTATTTTGGTGGGGGTAAGTACGCTTCTCAGTTGAACTAATCAAAATAAAGTCTTTTGGGTAATCCCAAATTATTTCCCCATCCAATGTAAAATAATATCTAGGTAAGTCAGTTAAGCCATATTGAGATTTCATTCGATAAACACAGCAGTGGAGCTGTAAATTTAATTTACTTACAAATAGTAAATAAAGCTCTTTTTGTAATTTGCTCCAACGCTTACTCATGCTTTCTCTCTTAATTAAAGCCTTAACAAAAACAAGTAAAATTAGTTTTGATAATTAATTGCTATAACCTCTTCAATTTCTTCAAAATTAATAATAAAGTGATCTTGTTCGCAAATAGTCGATAGCTCTAAAATAGCCAGTTCATTCTCATGTACAACCTCTATAAGACAATAACCATTAGGCACGTCAAGTTGGCTTCCTATCTCATACCCTTTTAAATGCAATGCGTTTAATATATCTAAGTGACAGCCTTGCTCTGAAACAACATTTAACTGATAGCTAGTACCAACTAATAAATGAACTAAAAAATTATTGTCTCTCATATTTTTCCTTACTTTTATATAAAGATGATTACCAATCATCAATTGAAGAAAATGAATCATCCATAGAAGAAAATGAATCGTCCATAGAAGAAAATGAATCGTCCATAGAGCTAAAATTATCAATGCCGAATGAGTCTGAATTATCACAGCCATAACAATTTCCCATAGTATCAACACCTCCAGTTCCACCAACCATCATTAGCCCTGTCGCTGGATTGATGGCTAGGTCATCTAACGTGTTTTCGACACCTAATTCAGCAAAAGCATGATCATCTTCAAATAATGTACTTGAAGCTGATGCAGCACTTAATGAAGCAACACCTACTGCGGCATATGACCGACTACCTGTACTGTTTGTCCTTCTTTTCCGTGCATAGCTTCTAGACTTTTCTCTTGCCAACCTTTTAGCTGCTCGCTCCTTACGACCATATTCTTGAGCTATCTTTTTTTGTGCATCTAAATGATCAAAATATTCAGCCGCGGTAGCCCAACCACCTATTTCATGTTTTTTTTCTTTTTCCTTACCTGTTCCTATGTTTATTAAGTTTTTGAACACTAATATGTAGCCTAACATCATCACTAGAATACCTATGTATGCATCACTTTTAATCATATAAAAAAAGCCCGCAACACTAAGACATAACGAGAGTATTATTTTCATTTCTTATTCCTTTGTCTTTAACTCAATATTTTTGAATGAGGGGCTACTTTAATGATGAATATTGGATTGTTTTTTTTTGGAAGTTTCTAAAATATCATTTTATTTTTAGTAATTGTTTATGTTTACCACATTCAATGTCTTGGATCAGATCACCTAGTTCATCATCATAACGATCACTTATTTGGGGGGATAAGTGACGTAGGTGCCCTATAGTTAGCTCAAGAGGGACACCTTCTTGTGTTAACTTTTCCACAATACAAAGTAACTCACTGTATGACTTTTCATTTTTTACTGCTATATCGAGCTGCTTAAGCATATTCTTAATCACAATCTCCTGAGTCACTTGAACCACTATCATAAGAGTTAGAACTTTCTTCGTTTTTGCATGAGCTTGAAGCAAGCACGATAGCACTGGTAACAACTAATTCAGAGTCATCATTTTTTTTGATTTTGTTAGTTTTGACTTGCTTGTTAGTTCTTTTATCAGAAATAGAACGTTGGGTAACACCATGTTCTAAACCACTATTAAAATGCCAAACAAAAGATTCAATATTTTCTATTTGAGGTGCTATTGCACGACCTATTTCATTGGCAAAATCATAAGTTTCAAGTGGAGTTCCTTTTGCATCAAAAGCGTTTAAGTTTTCAGTTAACCTCAGCATAAAGAGGTGAGTATCAATTAATTCACTACTTGATTTTAACTGCTTATTTCTAACCTTATGAATCCTATTTTTAAGTATATTAGGTAACCAATAAGTAAAAAACACACCTAATATAATGATAAAAATAATTAAACTTAAAAGTGCCAATTGAAAATTAGTCATTTATTTTCCTTTATCTTTTCTGCATCATGATAAGTCCCCAATTTCCTAGACACTAAATCAGGTCCATTACTTTCTCTTTTTTTTGCTCTTAATATTATTGGTACGATGATTAGTTGTTGAAGCTCGGTTTTTAAAGGCTGTTGGATTACCAAGACACTCCTGTCTACTAATATAGATCACCCAAAAGCCAAAGCCGCTTAACAAAGAAACTTCTAAAACAGCTACACTTACTGCCCACCAAATTGGTTCCATTAAGATCTCGTTTTTTTGCTGTTAATATTATTCGTACGCGAATTAATTGTTGAAGCTCTCCTTTTAAAAGCTATAAATTCAGTTTTTTTTTTATCTTTTAACTTATATATTTTTTACTAGATTTACTTGCTAAATGGCAAATGAATAGCCCACCAATGAGCAATAAAACGGGTGTTGACCAAAGAAAAATATCCATCATCTCTAAACCTCCAGAGTTATTTAACTGATAATAACTTAAAAGGTACGTCATTTTTTTAGCTAGAAACTTCTAATAAATAACTTTTGTTTAGAAAGCATTAAAATAATCATTCCATAATTAATAAGGAGAAAATCATGAGTGGATTAATTATTTATTTCCCTAAATACAATGAAGTTAAAAAACTAATGAAAGCCAATACCATGAACAGTGAAAACTATTCAAGTGAAATGTTACTTAGCATTGAGCAAACTATTTTTGCAGTGAGAAAAACTTATGGGCGATTTGATGCTAGACACTTCAACACAGTAATGACTTTATTAGATCACGATTGGTTACCAAGTGATATTCCTGTTTTATTACCTGAGCCTTTTATAACGGACATAAGCATGAATG
>Ga0105355_10004005_pt1 | contig 12717 bp, 7 predicted proteins | sample GOMGulsemesocosm_2_FD_83508 | JGI IMG/M metagenome (GOLD analysis project Ga0105355, IMG submission 83508) | Methane-oxidizing microbial communities from mesocosms in the Gulf of Mexico - GOM9C Gulf of Mexico | ecosystem: Environmental > Aquatic > Marine > Cold seeps | place: Gulf of Mexico... | reverse complement strand
TGATAATATTGAAAAAGAGCGCGCACGTGTAGATCGCTGGTACTGTGATTACCCTGAAGTTGCTGGTAAGCATTATGACAGCGATGGCTGCCACCCAAAGCATTCTTTTTTCTATCCAGAAGAAGAATATAGAAAGGAACATTTAGTTAAGGTTGCTGATCTTTGTGCTCGAGGTTTTGGTGAAATTGAAGTTCATATACACCATGATGATGACACGAGCGATAATTTTAGAACAACGCTTGAGACGTTCACTGAATTACTTCACAAAGAACATGGAGCATTTTCAAGAGATCCTGAAACTAATAAACTTAACTATTGTTTTATTCATGGTAATTGGTCTTTATGTAACTCTCGACCAGATGGGCGCTGGTGTGGCGTAAACGACGAACTGATAGTGTTAAAAGAAACAGGCTGTTATGCAGATATGACTTACCCTTCTGCCCCGAGCGATACCCAGCCACCCAAAATAAATAGTATATACTACGCTTCAGATAAACCTGGGCAACCAAGATCACACGATACGGGTGTCGATGTTAAGGTGAATGGTGAAAAAGAAGGTGATTTGATGATTATTCAAGGGCCTCTAGGACTAAATTTTCAACGTCGAAAAAAGGGTATATTTCCTCAAATTGAAAACTCAGATGTTCGCGGTTCAATGCCTCCAACAGACGACCGTATCGATATGTGGGTTAATGCAAATATTCATGTTAAAGATAAACCTGAGTGGTTATTTATCAAGGTGCATACGCATGGAGCACAAGAACGTGATATGGATACATTATTAGGAAAGCCTTTTGATAACATGTGTAGTTATTTAGAGTCAAAGTATAATGATGGAGTAGACTATAAATTACATTATGTTTCAGCTCGTGAAATGTTTAATGTTATTAAAGCTGCAGAGGCAGGAAAAGAAGGTAACCCGAATGAGTTTAGAGACTTTATAATTCCTAAACCAAATTTTAAAAGAAGTCAGTAATCTCTGATTACTATAGATCAACTTTATTAGCGTTTTTACTGAGATATTAATTGACCAAAAGTGACCTTAAAGGTGAAGTAATTCACTCGATGAAGTGGATAGCCGCAGGAAGAGCAACAACGCAAATAGTGAGTTGGTTAACGACTTTTTGGGTTATAAGACTATTAACTCCTGATGATTATGGTGTAGTTACCTTAGCTGTAGTAGTCTCAGGTTTAATTATTATGTTAATAGAAACATTATTCTTACCTGCAATAGTAAAAGATAAGGACTTAGATAAAGGAAAGTACAAACAGTTACTTGGTCTCTTGTGTTCAGTGATAGTTTTTATTAGTGGATCGCAATTGTTTTTTGCTGATATTATTGGCGAATATTATAATTCTGATATTGTCGCGACTATTTTGAAAGTTCACATTTTAGGTTACATATGCCAAGGAATAGAAATACTTCCCCGGGCAATGTTAACTAAATCAATGCAGTTCAAGAAACTATCAATTGTTGCTGCAATAGCAAACTTAGTGGGCTCTATAACAACATTAACATTAGCATTGAATGATTTTAGTTATTGGTCATTAGTTATTGGTACTTTGGCAAATACTTTTACCCGTTCTATGTTAACTTTTTCAGTGTACCCAGTAAGAGTTATTCCAATATTTAAATTCGATGCCATAATACCGTTATTAAAGTATGGTGGATTAGTAACATTTCATGGAATTCTATTTTATATATTTCTTTTTATGGACGTTGCTATAGCGGGTAAGGTTTTGACTGTAACGGAGGTTGGTATCTGGGCCGTTTGTATTCAAATAGCGACTATGCCTTTAAAAAAGATTTTGCCTTTCATAAATCAAGTGGCATTTCCTGCTTACTCTAAGATTCAAGATGATTTTAAAAAAGTGGGTGGATATGTAATAAAAGCACAAAGGATTAGCTTTGTTATTACTATCCCCTTGTTTTGGGGGATGGCTATGATTATGGATTCGCTTATTCCTTTGATTATAGGCGATAAATGGTTAGTTGCTATTTTGCCTACGTCTTTATTACTATTTGTTATGCCATTTAGGTTTAGTGATGAATTGTTTAATCCTGCATTGCAAAGTATGGGAAAAGCAAAGCATATGATAGTTAATATTACAATTATGATTACTATTATGCTTATAAGCCTACTGATAGGTACACAGTATGGAATTTTAGGTCTAGCTTATAGTTGGGGGGCTGGTTTTTTAGTATGCTATACAATTTTGATCAAAAGAAATTTTTCAGTTTTTGAAATCAAAATGAAGCAACTGTTTTTGATTAGTTACGCTCCAATTCTTGGAGGTGTAATAATGTGTACAATGTTGTATTACACGCAAGGGACATTGGGTCTTAATCCATTAATTAGTGTATTATTGCAGATAATATTAGGTGGCATTTCTTACATTAGTACTATTGCAATAATAAACCGAAAAATACTTCAAGAAATAATGACATTAATTAAATAAACCTCAGCTAAGGCTATTGAATAATAATCTTAGCTGGATTTCCTACCGCAATGGAGTTTTTAGGGATACTTTTAACGACTACTGCACCTGCTCCAATTACTGTATTGTCACCTATAGCAACCTCCCCCAAAATTATAGCATTAGTAGATATAGATACATTGTTTCCAATTACTGGAACACCTTTTACTAAACTATAATTACCCTTAGCACCAACAGTAACACCTTGAAATACGACTAAATTGATTCCGTATTGACCATGTGCATTTAGGACTATGTTCCCAAAGTGGGGTAAAAATAAACCTCCCCCAATGGTCGTCCCTCTTGGTATCTGAACCCCAGTAATAATGCGAATTAATTTATAAACCGGAGCGGCAATTAATCTTAGGAAAAAATTTCGAGATGTAGATAATCTAAAAAAGAGTACTATAGTAAATGTAGAACGCAAAAATAACCATATGAACTTCTTAAATAGTGGAAACTCAGCTAGTTCATGCTCACGTATATAAATATTATAATCCATTTTAAGTTTTGACATTTTTCTTACCTGATTAAATGGCTAAAAGGGTTATTATTATCTATTAGATAAAGCTTACTTAATAATTTCGCACCAACTACATTGAGATGGTCATCATCACGATATAAAGGCGTTCCATTAAGTTCCATTTCGCAGCTAGTATCGGTACACAGCAATTGACTCATATCTATAGATATTAGTTTAGGGTAACTAGATTTTAAAGCAATTACGGCCTCGTTTATCAGTGAGTTATGTGCCATTCCAATAGTGCAGTCCAAATTATTATTAAATAGTTTTTTCTTAATTGGGCATTTAGGGCTTTTACCTCCTAAGGTAGGGGTGTTGTTTATGACAATAGGTGTTGCTCCTGATTTTACAATACCAGATATAGTTTGTGCAAATTTAGCTAAAAATATTTCACGTACTCGTTCTGGAGTATTATTTTCATTATCTAAAATAATACGACTAGTTAATGCTGTAGGCCATGACGCACCCAAAACAACAAAGTCAAATTGTTGCTCCTTAATATGCTCCATAGCACTATCATTTCTTTGCATACATTTGTTAGCTTTATAAGAATTAGAACCCCATTGTAATCCCTCTAAAGGTAAACATTGATCTAAAGTATAATCTTGTACGATTACATTCTCTTTTAATGCAAAGTTTTCGATAAATGGTGTTAGATGATTTGCATGAGAATCACCAAAAATGAATGCTCTTTTTTTAATATTTGTGGTTTGCCCAAATATGCAGCCATCATTGGGTGAAACCTCAGCTTGTCTTAATGATGAGTGGCACTTACCTCTTAACTCGTTTGAAAATGAATTAACAGCACTTTCCATTAGAATAGTGCTCTCATCAAATCTAGTTTTAAAACCTTCGAAATAAGTTCCAATAGAGATAAGAACTAAAAAGCCCAAAGTAGGTAAAACATAAAATTTTGTGACCACACTTTTAAATGAACTTTCTTTTACATGTCTAATAGGCTGTTCTACATATTTCCAAGATAGTATAGATATTATATAAGTCGTAAATAATATAAATACCTGCACAGCGGGCTCTAATGGTATTGCTTTATAATTAAAATAAACAATAATTGGCCAGTGCCAAAGGTATAATGAGTAAGATATGTTTCCTGTAAAGACAAATGGCTTACTACTAAGGATTTTATTAATTACTCCTTTAGAGCTATAAATAAGTAATGCTGTACCTATTACTGGGTAAAGGGCGTTATAGCCAGGGAATGAAGAATGTTCACTTAGAAATATCGCACTCAATAATATTAAAGCTAGCCCAATTATCGACAGCAAGTGTTGGATAATTGTATTAGCAATCGGAATTTTAGGCCATGCAATAGCCAAACATGAGCCCACTAACAATTCAAAAAAACGTGTCGGTAACAGGTAATAGGCAGCGCCTATCGTTAATTCGGTGCCAAGTTCCGATAAATAGATAGTTACAATGCATATCAGTATAGAAAGTGGCAATATGTGCCTTTTGTGTATAAACTTGAAAGCTATTACAAGTAGTAATGGCCAAAGGAAGTAATATTGTTCTTCTATCGCTAGTGACCATGTATGTAATAAAGGAACTTCTGCCGAACCTCCATCAAAATATCCTCCATGTTCCTTCCAAAAAAAGAAATTAGCGCCATAGAAAATAATCCAAACGATACTTTGATAAAAGCTAACAAGGTCTTTGGGTAACATAAAGCTTGAAAAAAATAAAATGCTGATAAAAAGAACAAAAAACAATACCGGCATTAGGCGTTTGATACGACGTGATATGAACCATTTAAAACTAAATTTATTTATAGCAATTAGAGGATATATAATTGAAGTAATTAAAAAGCCAGAAATAACAAAGAAAACATCTACACCGACAAAGCCTCCAGGAAAAAATGACAAACCTATATGATTAAATATTACTAGCATTACGGCTATAGTTCTTAAGCCGTCAATGTCACTTCTATAGTTCAATTTATATTCCTTTTTAAAGTGCTACTTTTAAAGCTATGTAAACGGCAAAGATGAGGATCCAGCTATATAACATGCATTGAAAAACTAGTTTCGTGCTAATTCTGGCTTTGATAGCTTGAAATTCTTTTATGATAAAAAGGTGCGAAGCTATTGACATGCCCATAAATATGAACAATAAAACCACGTAAGACCTGCTTAAGAAAAAAGCAGTTATCAAGTAACCTATTAGTGAAAAAAACAGTGCTTTATTTAATGCTAATGCTTGCTGTTTATCTTTTGCTAATTGAATGAGACTCTCTTTAGGGACCTCTTTAATGATTTTATAACCCATTACTAAAGTCGTTAATAATGCTGCCCCCCAGAGGCTATAACCAATCGTTCCGAGTTCACTTGCAACTAATATATATGAATTATGAGCGGTAAGCCCACCATGTTCAATAACGAACCGTCCTTTGCCAACACCAAATAAAGGGTTTGAAAGGAGCATTAAAATACCGTCATACCAAGCATAAAGACGATCAAATGCAGATTGATCAGCTGTAATAAGAAGCTTTAAAAACACGGTCATACCAATAGGCATTAAAGCAACTAAAGTAAAAAATAACTTAGTGCCATGGCGAATAAAAACATAATAAGCCCCGAGCAAACCGCAAGCGCCTAGAATAGTTCCTTCAGAGCCTGTTAGGGAAATACCATAAATATTAATGATAAGTAACATCAACATAAGTAGTTTTATTTTATTTGAAAAATTAAAATAAAAGTAAGCAATTAAAGGAATAACCATTACTAAAAACATGCCTACATCATTTGGATCGCCAAATATACCGAGGTAAGTAATCCTTCCCTCTTCTACATAATGTGAACCAAGTGCCCACCCATAATAATTATCCTGTTGAACATGTCCATTATGTACCATGAAAATCATAGTAATAAAGCAAATTAGAATTAACAAGTGCTGTCTTTTAAGTGTCGAAGTAGCAGAACTGATCATAAACATGGGAATTAATGCACTAGACAAAAACTTAGTCGCTTGGTCTATTCCATGTGAGCCTGAACTATTTAAGAATCCTGAAAGCACAATAACTGGTAGTAAGCAGAAAGAAAGTACATGCTGATGAGATATGTTGAGAGGTCTTTGCGCAAGTAGAATAAAAAGAAAACCAACGATGGCAAAAATTTTAATAATTATCCAATCGAAGCTTATTTCGAACATTTGATGCGGACGGATAAATACAAAAGCGCTGTATAAAAATACAAAAAGGAAGGCAATTTTAGAATTTGATTCCTTAGCCTCTAAGTTATTCTTCAATTCTCTTCCGTTATTTAACAAAATGAGTGGTAATACTATCAAAGAAATAAGATGAAAATTTTGAACCTAGTCTAAATGTTACATAACTTTCTTTTGCTTTGAATCCTATTTTTTCATGAGATTTTATCGATGGTATATTCGAATTTGCGACCCAAATTAGAACCCTATCTCCATCACTTTTACATATACCAGCTAAATTTTTATAAAACGCTGTTAAAAGATCTTTCCCGCGAAAATGTCTATGGATGAATATTTTAAAAACATAAAGTGTTTGATTAGGTAATTTCCTGACTTCCCCCAAGCTTAAGTCTAAATCTGTTTTTGAGATCCATCCGTACATAATGGGAACTTCTTCATGGTATCCTACCAATAACATTTTTCCTTTATTTAGCCACTCTTTTGATAATGCGATACTTTCTTTGTCATACTCTAGTGCTAATGAGTCGAAATCTAATATGTCGTTGAGATCAGCTAATTTAAAATCTACAGGTAAATTATTGCTAACCTCAAGTTCTTCTAGGGCTTCCATAGACACTTCATATGTTTTCTTAAAGGCAATAAATCTGCGAATTTGTCCCTTTATTTTTTTTATTAGCTTTTGATACATTATTAAAAAATACTCGGTAAAATTGTTTGAGCTTTAAAAAAGTTAATATTTTGGTTCAATTCAACACGCCTAATTTCAAATTTATCCATAGTACAATCTTGATGATAACCATTAATAAAACTATAACCTATTTTATAGCCAACATCTTTTGCTATTTCTTTTGTTATTTTATTAAATGCAGTAGGCCCTCCTACAGGGTAGGCTACAGAATATATACTTCTATCAATTTTAGACTCTATTACACTCTTTGATATTTTGAGTTCGGAAACTTGTTCATTATCATTTAAATTAGCTAAAATATTATGATTCATTGTATGTGAACCAATAGTAATATTATTAGATGAAACTTCCTTTATTTGTGACCAACTCATAAACTGCTTACTTAAATCTATTAGTTCAGGCAATGGTGCTTCACAAGACTTAACAAGATATTTTAATAAACTGGGGATATCAATTACAGGGCTTGTTTTGAAAATACGTAAAATATCATTAATAGCTTGTTTATTCATTTCACCATCATCACTAATTTTAAACTCTGTACTTTGAAACAGGATAGTTTGCTTTTTTGACGTTTTTAATAAATACGATATTTGATCCCACCAAGGTGGGGTAATTCCTTCTATTTGATTACATGGAATAAAAAATGTTGCGGGAATTTTTAGATCACTAAGTATAGGGTACGCCAATTCATAATTATCAACATAACCATCATCAAAAGTAATCATAGCATTGCGCCCTGTTAATGTTGCTTTATCATCGAAAATATCAAGTAGTTCACTTTCTCTGAGTATATTAAAGTTCTCTTTTATCCAACGCATTTGGGCAAGAAAAATGTCTTCTGAGTGGGCAAAGACTCCTTCATCATATTGGGTACATAATGGAGATGTGTATATTCTATGATAATTAAACACGATTAGGTTGGTAGTTGGGAATTTAACTATTAATTTTAAAGCACCACTACGCCCAAGAAAGTTTGCTAAGAGGTTTTTTTTCCCCATTATCGTACCTCCTTGTTATTTTTTATTTCTCTGAGTTTATATTCAACACGGGACTTTAAATTTTTACGGCAAAAAACAATAGAATTAAGTACGTCAAAGTCGGTTGAGAGGCTTTTTTTATATTGCGACTTCCCAACAAGAAAATTGTATTTTTTATGATTTAATTTACAATTCAATAAGATCGAATAATAATGAGAAACAATACCCGGACGATAATTATTCCCTTCTTTATAATTAAAACCACATTGATAAAATAAAACTTCACCATTATGAATAAAATTATATAGGTAACCAATAACGGCTTCCTTATTGAATATTCTTAGTAACTGTATTTCACCCAATTCAAATCTATCTTGAATTAGTTTCCGATGAAACTCGCAAAAAAAATGATTAGCAAATGCTCCCGGTTTTCCTCTTTGAATCCATTCCTTTTGATGAAGTTCAGCAAGATTATCTAACATGTTTAAGGCTTCGGAGGTATTAACAGCAGCAACAATTTTTATTTCGCCATCTTGTTGATATTCTTTAATCGATCTCTTAATTTGATTTCTTTTGTTTTTACTTATAAGAGAGATATAGTCGTTATCTTTATCCCTTATTTTATTTAGATCTATCCAATAAGAAGGTAAGCTCTCAATTCGTGATAAAAGCTTATTATTCACACTTTTATACTCTAGAGTAGAAACGGGTAGATGAAACTCTTCAATATCTTTTAATGCGCTAAATAAATAGATTTCATCTAAATTAGAGCTATTAGCGATAAGAGGTGCATTATATTCAATTGTTAGGTTGTCAAACTCTTCAAAGCCGGTGCAGTTAAGGTATGCTCTTTTTTTAAGAAATATTTTATTTTCAATGGTACGTTTTATACCTAAAAAATAGCAACAAACAGGAATGTTATTTTCAAAGTGAACAATAAACTCTATAGAAGTCGTTTTAGGCAAACAAGCTAACCAAGTATTAATCCAGCCCCATGAGTTAAAAAAACTTGACTGACATTGTCCTGACAGCTCTAACCATATAGTTTTAACTTTTTCTAATTCACTAAACGGATTTATTCTGTCTATGTCTCCCACTTTATTTGCTTCAAAACTCATTACTAGTTCCATACTTAAATGCATAACAATTCAAAAACGAAAATTTAGTATAACATCTCGTTTCACAATATTTAAGTTTACCTTATTATTTATTTGTCTTCTTTCTAACTATTTAAAAATAGAACCATAGGAATTACCTGCTCAAATATTGAACAGGTATTTGACTAAATTAACATTCTCGTATTTACTTAATCAAATAGTTTGTAAAAGGCAATTATGAAGAAATTCATATACGCAAAGCTTCCGGCCTAAGGTTTTTACTAGGGTAGCGGGGTTGCAGAGAATTGGCACATTCCCTTCTTTACTTTTATAAATTTTCATTGTTTATGATTTGAATTTAGCAAAGCCAGCTTAATTTGTTTTATAATCTTCCGTCTAAAAAAGTGATTAAGGTATGTATTATGAATTTAATCCGAAGCTATTCCCTCCTGTTTGTATCTATTTATAGAGTTATTGTTACAAAAAGTCATTTGAAGAAGATAACTATTATTATTTGTATTTTCTCTTTGCTTTTAACTAATAAACTTTATGCCAATGAGTTTTTCCCTTTAATTGAAACAGAAGGAAGAACACAGGTTACAATTTATCCAATTGAAACCGTACACCCTAATATCACATCTGTTATTTCATTTGGTATACCCTTCCCAAAAGGTTTTCTTAGCGACCTTGCAACACTTAGATTATTAGATGAATCAGGAAAAGAGTTAGCAATATTTACAAAAACACTTACTCCATGGCGCAACCTTAGTACTTTATCTAATGAAAATAGTATCCGTTCAGTATTAGTGCAAACCTATTTAAGCTTTTCTGATACTAACAACGACGGTAGGGCTGATCCAAGAGTACTCACTGTAGAGTGGGGATACAAAGAAAGAATTGAAGAAGAAATTGTTGAAACACCGGTACGTGAAAATTGGGTGAAAGTTGATGACCAATTATACCCTGAAACTGAACAAATATTTGAACCTCGCACTTTTGCTGTATTCCCTACCCAATGGTATGAAAAGTCTATTATTAAAACTAGAATTTATGGAAAAGGTACACATCAAGATTTTACAAATTACGAAAACTTTTCAGAGCAGTTTTTGCAAACATCAATTAACAAAGTTGATCCACGAGTATCTTCTGAATATATCACAGATTACGCTTCCACTTATTCTGCATGGTTGTTTGATCGTCCAATGGCTTTATATCAGATTGCAATGAAAACAGGTGATTTTAAAATTTTTAGAGAAGCGCACAGAGCTAGCCAATTCTATGCTCAAAATGTAAGTAATAGTGGTTACTTTACTTTGAAGCCAGTCAACGATCTTAAGTATAGTTATGCAGAAGGTATCGCGGCTAATTTTTGGTTAACCGGAGACCCGAACCATTTAATTGTTATTAATAATATGTTATCTGCATTCAAATCATTCAGCATACCTTATACGCTTGATACTAACTTTTGGACAGAACGACATGCTGCAACAGCCTTAATGGGCTTTATTGTCGCCTATGAGGTTTTAGGGAGCGGTGAAACAGGACAACTCGCAAAGAATACTTTTTCGACATTATTTGAAATGCAGAATAATCCAGCTGCAGGGGTGCCAAAAACAGGGGCATTAATGCATACAAGGAGCTCTCATGGTGAAGGAGAAGAGGAGTTTATGAGTTCACCTTGGATGACAGCACTATTAGTTGATGCCGTTGAGCGTTATTATATACATTCTTCTGATTCACGTGTTCCGCAGTTTATATTTTCATTTGCAGATTACTTTATAAGTGAAGGCTTTTATTATACTAGTGATTTTTTTGGTGATAGCTTACCTAAGTCGGCCGTACCATATTATATTTCCGGGCCAGAGCTTTCAGATGCTCAAAAATATGTTGAGCCATGGTCTAATGCTGAACATAACTTAGATGTTAGTAAGATATTTGCTCTCGCATATTTTTTTACTCGAATTGAAGGTGAACCAAATCAGCAGTATTTAAATACATTCAGCGATTTATACAAAACATCAATTGAATTTGTTTTACCCTATTGGATCCGCCCTGATGCACCATCTGCAAAAGTAGGATCTTTATCGGCAGGACTCCCTACAAATCGTTTAGCTCCGCCACGAAAATTTAATTGGTGGTTTAGAACTACATCTAATATTGATTGGTTGATAGGGAAAGGTACTCGCTTTGAATCAACTCAAGATATAAACCCATCAGATGAGAATAATGCAATTGTAGACGTTGTAATTACTACAGATAAGTTATTATCGGAATCGAATGACATTATTACTTTTACTCTAACGTATGAAAATGTAGGGGAAGAAACAGCTAGCGGAACTTCTATATGGGGAAGCTTCAAAACTAATAAGGATTATTTTGAAATAATTCCCGAGTCAATTTCACACGGAGGAACATTTTATGGTTACCGGATTTTTTGGCCTATTGGTGAAATAGAGCACGGCAGTGAATCAAGATCTGTGTCATTTAGTGCGAGAATATTTAAACCGGAACTTGCCTTTTCAAGTGATCGCCCTAGCCCTGCTATATTTTTTCAAGCAATAGCTAAATATGGCAATGTAAGTGACACGCAAGAGCAACTCACTCCTGCTACGAATATATGGGAAATAGGCATATACTCTCACTCTCGTGCTGGCAATAGTGTCTTAATACCTACCGAACATGTTTTTGTTAGTAAACCGCCTGTGGCTATCGATCAATCGTTTAATGTAAGCGAAGATGTAGCTTTAAACTTGACATTGCAAAGCGAAGCTCAGGAAAATCAAACCACTATTTTTGAGGTGTTATCAGCACCAATAAATGGAAATCTACATGTCAGTGGGTCAAAAGTTACTTACATGGCTAAAGCAGATTTTAATGGTAAAGATTCTTTTGAGTTTCAAGTGACGGATCGAACTGGTGCAACGGATGTTGGTATTATCCAGATTAATGTAACACCTATAAATGATGCACCTTCTTCATTTGATTTAGCATTGATGATTGAGAAAGGCATGAATAAGGCGATTTCTCTTGTTAGTGATGATGTTGATGGGATAATTAGCGCATTTAACTACACCTCACCTAGTCATGGGTCATTAACTGGCGTGGCTCCTAATTTAAGATATACTGCAGATCCTACCTATCAAGGTTTGGATGAATTCACTTATATAGCTATTGATGAATTAGGTATTGAAAGTAATAGAGCAACAGTAACTATAACTATTATCTCATTCGATGCACCTCCTGTAGCTGAGTCACAAACAGTTCTAATGAATGAAGATACTAATCAAGATATTCTTTTATCGGCGAGTGATGAGGATAATATCGAATTAAGCTATAAAATTACTAGCTACCCAATGAAAGGTACAATTTCAGGAACACTCCCTTTTATTAATTATTCACCGGATGAAAATTTCTCAGGAGAGGACAGTTTTTCATTTGTAGCTAACGATGGTTATAAAGATAGTAATGTAGCTGAAATAATACTTTTAGTGACAGATCAAAACGATGCACCTATTACAGCTGACATTTCATTAGAAACTTATATGAATGTACCTGTTAATGCTGACTTGAAGGCAACAGACTTAGAAAATGATAACTTAACTTATCAGCTTATATTGGAACCTGTTTTTGGTCGTATTAGCGGAGATTTTCCAAATGTAGTTTATCATCCTAATAATCATTACATTGGCGTCGATGAATTTACTTATCAAGTTTTTGATGGCACTGTCTATGTTGAGTCTACTGTATTTGTTGAAATCAAAGATGGCTCTGAAT
>Ga0105355_10003998_pt1 | contig 12740 bp, 6 predicted proteins | sample GOMGulsemesocosm_2_FD_83508 | JGI IMG/M metagenome (GOLD analysis project Ga0105355, IMG submission 83508) | Methane-oxidizing microbial communities from mesocosms in the Gulf of Mexico - GOM9C Gulf of Mexico | ecosystem: Environmental > Aquatic > Marine > Cold seeps | place: Gulf of Mexico... | reverse complement strand
TTTACCTGCTTGTGTAAATGTGATTAAGGATTGTTTAACTGTTTGCGCGTCGATGTTTAATTTTTTGGCAATTTCAGTTTCCGTATTAAACCAATCTTTCCGTAATGCTAAGTAAACAGTTTGCATTGTTGTTGCTGGCACCTGACCTCTAGGTGTTAATAAGTCTAATTGGGTAGATTGTGCCCAATCGTTCGCTGTCCAACCAGAAAGACCTAAAGTGAAATACATATCGTTTGCTAAATGTGCTATGTAAAAAGATGGCATTCCTGAACCTAATAAATGCACTGTAAATTTCCCAGTAATAGGTAATAATCGTTCTAATAATTGAATACGTCTTCTACCCCAAACACGTATTTCTTTTTTTTCATTGCCTTTATAAATTGATTGTAAACATTCAACTTCTATATTCCAAGGTTCAAAAACAGCTATAATCGGTTGTTCAGGTTTTAAAATATATTTAATGGCACGAGGACCTTTTTTTTCTTTATTTCGTTTTAAAACTGAAATAAAATTAGCTATATCGATTGGATGCAAATCAAAAGATACTTTGTCGCTTGTCATTGCTGAACTTACTTGTAAAAATCCTCGAACCCAACTGTCTGGTAAATCTATTTTTACTTCACGATACGTGTCTTCTCCAGTTGTTTTTACATCAAATCCTTTAGGATCAATTTTAAATTCTGTGTCTTTATAAGTCCGTATTTTTTGAAACTCATTATAGAGCTTTTGTGAATAATCTATATTGGTTGTTCCGCATTTGAATTCATTGATATTGTTAAAGACATCATAGCCACAGGACAACTTTCCGTATACGGATTCATCTTTACTAAAACATTCGAAAAACACTTGGTCTGGATGGACAGTAATTACTGGATCTAAAACTAACCAAGCTGCATAATCTCTGCTGTATAAATACTTGAAGTATTCTTTTTGTGACTTGTAATAAGGTCTTGTTATTTCATCTCTCTTAGAGCGCAAACCTTTTAGTTGAGCTTGTAATTGGTTAATTTGATATTTTAATTTAGGAAGTTGTGCTGTTGCTTCTGCGACCCAAACATCTTCTTGATTTTTTAACCATGCTAAATATTCAGAGTTATCTTTTGGCTGAAAATTAAAATCTGCAGTAACCACATTATGCAACGCAGAAATTGCCTCTCTAAATGGTAGTTTTTTATCTAAACTGCCAACAAAATAGGTTGGTTCACGCAATATATCTGGCGCAAAACTAACACCTGTAGATGAAATGCCATTGTTTATAGCACTACTTCCACTGTATTTGTAATTAAATTTCATTGGTCAAATCATTTATTAATAGTGGGACTTCTATCGTGGGATATTTAACTGCAATTGCTAATAAGATATCTATGTTTTTGCTTTTGTCTGTAATTGTTTTAGTGTCTAAAATTGAATTAATAATACGTACAGTCATTTGCGCTATAACTTCACTTTTAAGAGATTCTTGTTCTAAAAATGAATAAATTCTTGTTTTTGCAACTCTGTTTGCATTGATATTGAACAAACTCGTTTTAAAATAGGGTTCTAATTGTAATATTATTTCTTGGTTATCCTTTGCGTAAGCCTCTAAATAATTGGTTACAAAAAATTGCATACTCTTTGTGGGATGCTCTTGTAGTTTTAGTAATAATGGTAATCCTTTTTCATCAGAAAAATGTTTGGTTACCATTTTCATTCCAAATGCCTGAACATCTGATTTTACATGATCACATGCATATAATAACATTTCTGTAGTCCAGTTTTTTGTTTCTATATGTTCATCAAAATATACACAAGACCAATCAATTACATCTTGCCAAGATGTGTTGAATATTGGTAAAGCTTCTTCTAGCTCATAATTAATTCGAGATTTATTATCCATAAAGAAACCATGTAACTTTTCTCTAATGTAAAACACATCACTATGCGCTAATTTCACCAATTTTGGCATTGATAAATTGGATAATTTTATTCTGTTTTCAAAAATTGGTGTTCCAAGGTTTTGTGCAAACTCATATTTTGAAAAAATTAAGGTCATGATTTGTTCCTCTGAAATAGAAGGTAAATCCTTATCAAAATATCGTGTTAGTAATTCATAACAATTTTGATGCAGTCCTTCGTAAGTTTCAGCTTCAGTTATAACCGTTAATAATTGACTTAATAAGTTGTTTTTGAAAGCACTGTCTAATTTTACAAGGCGCTCAATGGTTAGTTGAATGGCTTCTCGAACTTCTTTGTATTCTGAAAAGCAAAAACTAACAATGTCTTGTTTGTTCTCTAATAAAAAATTATTTGGGAAATGTGCTATCAATTCTATTCCTGCTTTCCGTAGCACTACTTCGTCTGAACTTATATAATCATCAAACGAGTCTTTAAACAATTCGTAGGCTGGAACCTTATTATGTTTGGCTAAATTTAGAGCAAATAACTTATTGCTTATTAGTTTAGAATTTGATAATTCGGATATTTTACTAGAAGGTGTTTCGCTTAAAAGTTTTCCAAATTCTGTATTTCCAATTAAATGGTTTGTGGCAATTAAAAAGTCAGAATTAAAAATATTGAATTCTGAGAATAAAGGTTCTATTTGTTCAATTAGAATAGCGTGTTTATAAACTATGCTATCTTTATATAAGTTTTGTAAATATTTGATGACTTCTACTTGATTGGTCAATAACAATTCAACTATAAAATCTGAATTTGAAAAATAATTTTGTTCATACTTTTTTAACCAATTCAAACCAAGTTGCAATCCTTTTTCTTTGTTGGATTTTAACAAGGCGATCAAAACAGCTTCTTCTGGTTGACTAATTCTGTATTTTTTTTCCAATACATCAATAATTAAATCCAGAACTTTTGGATGATAATGACTTACCAATGTCGTCATTAACTCATCCGGAATAGCATCTAGAAAATGTGAATTATCTTTTATAATTCGTAATGAAAAATCTACTGCAATATCACTTTTTGCATTGGCAAGAATATTTAAAACATCGTTAGGTTTGTTGTTCCAAACATCAACTAATGCTTCTTCTCTAGAAGCATTAACTCCTAGTTCCTCTATATAATACCACTTGTTTTTTAAATGTTGAAATCTTGATGAGTTACCATACAAAATATACATTAAAGATAAGAAGTTATAATATTTAGGAAAACATCTTTTCTCCATATCATATTGTCCACTTCCTGAATTATAATTGTAGAAATATTGAACATCTTCTTTTGCATTATCCTCTTTATCATTTAAAGAACACAGTACTTCGATAGCGTACTTTATATAATCATCTACATTTTGCTTACTTAATTCGTAAACTTTTTTATAGGTTGCTGTATTAAAATAGTTTTTAGTTTTTGTAGAAAAAGCTATTGAAGGATTTTCTTTTTGTTTCTCTTCGTTAGCGGAAATCAATTTGTCGTTACTACTAACATAATCAGAAGTATAACCTGGTTTACTGACTGCAATTCGTTTAGAAATTAAAGCGAAAAACGAAATGTCATTTGTAATTTGGGAAGCCCTATAAATGTATCTTATCGATTTAAAAATATTTACCTTTAATCCTATTCTATCTATAAGTTGGTATAATTTGTTCCTTAAAGTTTCATTGCTAAATGAGAAGATATAAGCATAATATAAAAGTGAAGCGTCAGCAGTATTGCCATTTATAAATTGCATTGGTAACGCATTCATTTCCTCTTCGGAAACATAACTAGAAACTTCTGTATGTATAAGATTCTTATCTTTAGCATTACCATATTTTAAAAGAAATGCACAAGCTGCTCTACCAGCTATAGTGATAAATTTATGTTCTTTAAAAATATCTAGAATACTGTTGTTGTAAGCAGTATTTTCAAATGAAGCTAATACTACAATTGAGTTATGTTGTTCAAAACCGTCCGTTGAATCTAGAAACTTAGCTATTAAATCTGTTGCTGCAACAATTTTTAAGTTTCCGGCTCTCAAGATAATTCTAGATACTTTCCAATTTCTAGTATAAGTGTTATCCACTGCCTGTTGTAAATACTTTAATATAGTTTCTTCTCTAATTGTATTTACATGAGTCACTTTAGTATTTGAGGTAGCTTTTTTATTTTCGTTTTCTGAATACCCTTTTTTCTCTTTACTTTCTACTAGTTTATTAAAAACATGTTCAGCTTCTTCATAAGATACAGGAAAAACAGTTTTAGTTCCTTCTCGTAGTTGAGCATCGCGCCTTCCATACCTAAAATTCACGGTAAATAAATCTTGGTTTTCGCAAAGGTCTATTTCATAAACTTTATCCGATTTTCCTTCAGAAAAATAGAGTTTCTTTTGTTTTATTAATTTCAACCTACTTAAGTTTTAAGTTTTAAATATATAAAACAATACTTAATTATACATGTATTTGAAGAGGTAAAAATTTTAAAAAAAACTAGCATAAAAACAAAACCAATATCTCTAATATTTTGATTATAATAGAACTCAAAAAATAGTCCTCACAACTAGCAATTAAAAGGCTTTTATCTGAAACATAAATATCTTTAGATAACTCAAATTTTGAATAGAATTCTTGTAGTCTTTATATCCAAGTTAACTGGGATATAATATTTTCTTTATTTTTCAAATGATGTACCCCCTTTTGATAAATTAATGGAAACTTTAATTGCTGTTGAATAACTTGTGTTAAAAGGTTAAAAATAGAACATATTAAAAAGGCAGTTGTTATTAGAATCAACATTATTAATCAATAGCACCATTCCACACACATTACACTTCCCTCCTTACGTCGTTTCGTATAAAAAGTGTTCCATTATCATTGTAAAGGGAGTTTTAGGTAATATTTTTTGAAGAAAATTATTGAAGAAGTAAACTTTGCTTTTATAAAGCAAAGTTACATAACGCGGAACATTATAGTTCAAATGTATTGTAATAATTATTTATAGCTGTTTATCCATTTTAAGCTATAATTAGTCATTATGTAAAATTGCCGCTCGCCAAAGGCGCTCGATTGTTTTATAAAACCTAAATGTTAGCACATTTTATTTTAAACACAATTTGCCAACGCTTCCAGCCACCAAAAAAAGTAAAACCTTTTAGTTTGTAAATAAGTTCAGTATTGATTGAATATTCACGTTTAAAAAGTTTTCAAAATGTTCTCGTATAATATCCGCAACAGTATAAAATTTAAGAAAAATAAAATTCTATGCACTTGTTATATTTAGAACTTCAATAAATCCTTTTTTTATCTTTCATTATCTTTTGTCTTGAAACAAAAGAAATCGATTTTTTAGGAGATTCACGAACATCAATAAAATATTAACGCGTGAGCTAAACAAAAATTCAAGGCTTCATATACTTTTGGAAACAATTAACGGTTCATTTCACTATATTTTAGAAAACATTTGAACTACTTAATTCATTTATAACTTAAATTTAAAAGCGAGAACCAAATATAATTGGTTCTCGCTCTCTAAAATATGGTCGTTCCACTCACCTATTGTTTTCGCCAAAATTCTAGTGAGGTCGTTTTAATATTTGTAACTTTTATTTGACATAATCTTTAGCTAAAAAAGTTATAGTTTATCCTTCATATTTGCCATATATATATCAAGTTCTGGAATGGCATTTGAAATTTATCAATTGTATAAACTCCCGAGGAAGCTTTCTTTATTGTAATTAACCCATTGTATTCTGTCTTTCTATTTAGTAAATTACAGTTCCATTCTATTATCCTTAGAATCGACATCTATTAATTTTACGTAAGGATCTACTCCAACCTCTGTTGGCTTTTGGTCCACAATGATGCTAATTTTATTATGGATGCTAGTAATCTTATGTTTTTTTAAATACAATTCCATTTCCTTCTTTTTTCCATTCACTTCTGTTTCAGTAAAAATCCCAATGTATATGTAATCTGCCAAAGGCAATGATAATTCGGTTTTTTCTGTTCCTGATTCAGCGTTTCCATTGGAAACATCACTATATATTTTATTTCCCTTTTGATCTACCCTATATTTACTAACCATAAATTCAATATCAACTTGATGCTTTCCGTTTTCTAATTCAGTAGATTTTACAGCCACTATTTTATTTTCATAAAGTGTAATGGTTTCAAATAGGTCCTTGATGATGTATTTTAACGCGTCTGGAGTTACTTTTTTAATATGTTCGAGTAAGTCTATTGAAGTTGCATACGGAGGTCCTTTAAGCTTATGTTGTTCTAAAAAATTACGTAGTGCCTTATTTAAGTTTTCTTCTCCGATATAATCACTCAAAGCATAGAATACTAATGCTCCTTTTGAATAGTGTACGTAATTCTGACCTGAATCGTATAGTAATGGAGATTCACCAGAGGTTTCATCACTTTGTCCAGACAAATAATGATCTAAAGCATACTTTAAAAATTTGTGCATCTTCCCTGATCCATATTGTTTTTCTAATGCTTTTAATCGAACATATTCTGCTACACTTTCGGTAAGCATTCTAGCTCCTGATACTTTGGCTCCCATCACTTGATGTGCCCACCATTGATGAGCTACCTCGTGTACAGTAACAGCGAAAGGGAAATCTATTCCGCCTTCATCTGTATCATCTACATCTGCTATAAAACCATGACTCTCAGAAAATGGGATAGTATTAGCAAAAGCACTGGCACCACTACCAATGGTAGTAGGATATTCTATGATCCGAACTTGCTTGTGTTGGTAGGGTCCGAAATTTGTTGAATTATAGGCTAATGAAGCTTTCATTCCTGCCATCATGCGATCTAAGTTGTATGCATGCTCTTTATGATAGTATATTTCTAAGTTAACACCATTCCAAGTATCTTTTTTGATCTCATATCTTCCTGAATTAAAGGAATAGATGTTTAGTATCTTACTATCCATTTTATAATGAAAATAGCGTCTCTCACCTTCTAACCATTCTTTTTGTAAATACCCTGGTGCAATGGCAATTTGATCTTTAGTTGTACTTATAGTCGCTTCAAAATCTATCCAATCTGCATCATTTGAAATCATATTATTACCTAATGCTGTTGAATCTGATGGATGCATCGTTAAATCGTAAGGCGTTAATCCATGCTTTTTTCTAATAGTCTTATCTTTTATACCGGAAGGTTTATAGCCAATCGTTGGAAATAATTTTGACTTAGAAATGTAGGTTCCATTGCCTAGAATAAGAGAGTTACTATGCAACAAAGTATTTGGTTTGTTTTTAATTGTAAAACGCAGTTCCAAACTATCTCCAGGTTGCAAAGCTTCTTTTAATTGATAAATATCAAACCGGTGGCGCGTATCTTTAGAAACTAGACGGTGTGGTTTATTAAATTCAAAAGTACTTGGGTATTCCTTATACTTCAAGAAAACACTATCGATTGCTACGTTTGATTTGTTTACCATCATGTATGTCCCTTCTAGATCAAAATTCAATTCCTCGGGATATATGTTGAAATCGACATTTACAGAAACAATTCTTGGCTGTTGGTACCCGCTATATTTTGCATACTTTTTTTCCCATTGTATACTGTATTCAAATTTCTCTTTTTCTGAAGCTACAGTGTTCAGGATGTTATTCTCATAATAAATACGAACCCCCATACTTAGAAACCCTATAAGGAGCAGCCCAAATCCTATAATGACTTTTCCTTTAAAGCGAAATTTTGCAATTGATAAACGTTGTCGGAAAGAATGTGGTAATCCTCTTACTAAAAACAAAGCTGTTATTATTAAAAAAAGCACTCCCGCTAATAGCCAATAAACTCTATAGATAAAATAACGCGACAGATAACCACCATAACCATTCATATCTGAATAACGATACCAAGATCCTGAGGCATATTTAAAGATCGTTTGCTCAATACCAATAATACTGGTTAAAGGCGTACTTAGAATGAGAAAGAAAATGATTAATAAAAATAATCCTATAAATGGATTTCTGACCAATGTTTGTACAAACAAGGCTAAAAATGCCCATAACATAAAGTAACTGAAATTTAAGACAAACAGATCAAATACATAATGTAGTAATTCGAAATGAGTATAGCCCTTATAAGCTTGATAAGAAATACCAACAATCATAAGCGCGAAAAGAAACACCAATTGCATTTTTAGTAACGCTAATAACTTAGAGACCAAAAGCGTCCAGTTTGGAACGGGAGTGGCATCAACCAGCAAATTGATATTCTCTATTTTTGATCTTTGATTTAGCATTCCTGCATATAAAAATGTACAGATCATAATGGCCAACATATATCCTTCACTATATTCTAACATTTTCCACGTAACTGGGTATCTAAAAGTACCTCGAAAACTCCCAGACCCTATATAGTCAAGAATCAATAGGATTATCCCAACAGTTAGGATTGCAATAAAAGGAATGCTTTTAGTAATATATTTAAAATCGATCTTGGAGAGTTTCCATGTCGTTCTAAGGTTATGTATAAAAGAAAAATTTAGGTTTACTTCCGATAATTCTACTTTTGTAAGACTTCCAAAGTTATTTTTAGTCGTCCTCTCCCCTTTTTGTTTTCTTTTCAATGAAAAGGATCTTGATTGCTGGCTAAAAGAGAAAAGCTGGTACGATATTCCAAAAACGAATGTAGCAACGCACAACCATAACAGTCTGTTGTAAAGAATGACCCCTTCAAAAGGTAAACTCATAGTATTTTGCTCTACTACGGTCCAATACTTTGTATAGTAATCCAATGCTGCCCCTCCAGTTGGATTAATCAATGCTGCAAGAAATTCATAATTTGGATTTGTTCCTAAGACCACCGTAATAATTTGCAATAATAAGAGTACAAGAAAAGCAATAAAACCAGCCGTAATAATTCTTGAGTAAGATACAACTGCGAATATAATAGCACCGTATAATAAGATATTAGGAAGCAAATACACGATATAGGTTTTTAAATAGGCCATAAAACTAAACTTGCCTACTAGATCTGGATCAATTCCGGGTAGGTTAAACCCTATAACGATTCCAATGCCAATACTAAAAACGATGCTTGTAACAATCGTGACACCACTAAAAAATTTCGCAAATAAATAATTGGCCTTTGTAAATGGGTACGAATACAAAAGTTCATGCATTCCACTTTTAAAATCTCTATAAATGGTGACTCCGATGATAGAAGGAAGTAAAAAGAAGATTAATACTGTTAATGTGCTGTAAATTTTATAAATACCAAAAGGTGAATTTACAAGTTTAGGAATGCCCGTTGTGACATTAAGGTTATTAAAAAAACCCGCCAATCCTGAGGCTATTCCTATTGAAGCAATAAAAAATACAGTTAAGTAAATATAGAATGAAGGTTTTTTAAACCAGTATTTTAATTCGTGTTTATAAATTGTTGAAAACATCGGGATGCGTTTTAAATTATAAAAATGTTAGTGAGATGTAAGAATAGCTTCGTCTTCTTTTAGTGCGATAAAATACACGTCATCTAAATCAGGTTGCGCTTCTTTAAAATCATCGGCTGGCTTTTTAGAAGCATAAACTCGTAACGTTAAAGAATTGTCTTGATTATAACTTGATGATAGCACATTATAGGTCTCCTCAGCATTCTTTAAATCATCGCGCTCAATAATTTTTGTCCAAACCAACCCTTTTATTTCTTGAGTTGCTTTTTCTGGAGTTGTATTTTTCAAGATTCTCCCTCCATTAAGAATTGCCATTTGGTTGCAAAGATCTTTTACATCTTCTACAATATGGGTTGAAAAAATAACAGTACTATTTGTCCCAATTTCCCTCAGAATATTCAGAAATCGGTGGCGTTCTGCTGGATCTAAACCGGCAGTTGGTTCATCAACTATAATTAATTTCGGATTGTTTAAAAGCATTTGAGCAATTCCAAATCGCTGTTTCATTCCGCCAGAATAACCTGCTACATGTTTTTTTCTCACCTCATAGAGATTGGTAACCTCTAATACTTCCTTTACTCGTTGTTTTCTCTCTGATTTAGAACTGATGCCCTTGAGCATTGCGAAATAATCTAATAAATACGCTGCAGACATTTTAGGATACACACCAAATGATTGCGGCAGATACCCTAATTGTTTTCGTAAGGAAGTGTTATCCTTTAAGACATTCATATCACCAAACATAATAGCTCCTGAATCTGGGCTTTGTAATGTCGCTATGGTTCTCATTAAAGATGATTTCCCTGCTCCATTGGGTCCTAACAGACCAAACATTCCAGTTCCAATTTCAAGGCTTAAATTATCGATGGCTTTTACCCCATTCTTATAGGTTTTTGATAGGTTTTTGATGACGAGTTTCATAATTAGTGTGCTGTATAAGTTTATGTGTTGGCTAACTTATTTGTAAAACTTTTTAAAAGGAAATAAGTATGATAAACACCTTTTTTATGATGCTAAATATATGCGCAAGCCTTGTGAAATAATGTTCACCCTTATTTTATGATGTTTGCAATCATAATATAGCTATTGGTCATTATTTATTTCACTATCATTTATATTTACTAATATTGCTGAATGAAGCTTTTTCTTTGGAAAACCATTAATGTAAGACGTATTATAATCCTGGTGTTATTGGTCTCTGGAATAGTAGTAATACTCCGTGGTTATGGAAATACAGGCGGTTTATTAATACTTACATCTACCTATTATATTTTCATCACTTTTTTTTTAAGAGCGAAGTTTTTCAAAAAAACAAATGGTAGTCCGAAGCATCATAAAAAAATACGGTTGGCGCTAACTAGCGTCGTACTTATTTCGGGGATAATTGAATCAAACCCAAACGAGATGCTAATCAAATTGATACTAGCCGAATTACTGGTTTTGATATATGTTTACACGTATTTCGAATTTAGAATTCGAAATACTATTAATGAAGATATAAGCATGATTAAAAAATGGGGGCTGCTTCGTTTTTGTTTTCGAATGTTTTTTATTGTGATTACCGTACTCTTATTTTTCTCTGTTTTATATCAATACAACCCTATAGGAAACATTTTTGACCCTTATTATTTTATTGTTCTATTTGGATTCTTAATCGATGTTTTAGTAGGACATATTAAAACGACTATCCAATTAAAAAATGAGCAAACACAAGCAGAATTATTGCATTTAAGAAGTCAGTTAAATCCGCATTTCTTTTTTAATACATTAAATAACCTGTATGGATTAACCCTAAAAAACTCTAAGCAAGCTCCGGAAGTAATTTTAAAACTCTCCGAAATGATGCGTTACACCATTTATCAAGGCGAAAAAAGCAGTGTTAGCATAAAAAACGAAATAACGTATTTAGAAAACTACATTGAGTTACACAAAATAAGATATCGAAAGTCAGTTTTAATAGACTTTAATTATACTATTGATGAAACGCTAAGCATTGCTCCATTGTTGTTTATTAATCTTTTAGAAAATGCTTTTAAGCATGGCGTAGATACTTTAGAAGAAGACGCTTTTATTAAAATAAATTTAACTCAAGAAGCTGAAGTTCTCTGTTTTGTTATTGAAAATAATTTTGAAGAAACAATGCAAAACCAAACGAAAGGTATTGGACTAACAAATTTAAAAAGAAGATTATCTTTACTTTACCCAAGAAAGCACACGTTAAAATTTGTACGTCTAAACAATATTTATAACGCTACATTAAAAATTTCTTTATGAACACATATATTATCATTGATGACGAGCCTATAGCACATCAAATTATAGAAGAATATTGTAGTATGCTTCCGCATTTAAAATTAGAAATGAATTGCTACAATGCCAAGGAAGCTATACTATTCCTAAATGAAAACACTGTAGATTTCATGTTTTTAGATATTAATATGCCTAAATTAAGTGGTTTAGATTTTTTGAGAACATTAACCAATCCACCAAAAGTAATTATAACCACGGCTTATGAAGAATTTGCTATAGAAGGATTTGAATTAAGTGTAAACGATTATCTATTAAAACCATTTAGTTTTAACCGTTTAATGCAGGCCATTAATAAAGTAATAACTACTGATAATCCTTCACCTAAAAATGCAGGCATTAAAACAGATACCGTAAAACAGAAATTCTTTGTAAAGGGAGATAAAAAATACTATTATATTGATGCTAATGACATTTTGTTTATTGAAGGCTATGGAAATTATACCAAATTGTTTTTAAAAAATGAAATGATTATAAGCAATGAGAAAATTTCTTATTATGAAACTTTTTTAGCATCAAAAGGATTTATAAGAACTCACAAATCTTTTATTGTTGCATTAGACAAAATAAGACTTATTGAAGGCAATAGAATTCAAATAGAACAACATAATATACCTATAGGACTTACTTATAAAAGCACTATTAGCAAACTATATAATAATTAATCCCATTCCATACATATTCCTACTTCGCTCCTATCGTCGCTTCGTATAAAAAGTGTTCCATTATAATCGTAGAAGAAGCTTTCAGTATTATTTTTTTGAAGAAATTTTAACGAAAGTAAACTTTGCTTTACCCAAGCAAAGTTATCCCGTTTCAAGAACGGGACAGGCGCCACGCGGAACATTATAGTTAAAATGGTAATATGAATTAAATACCAAATGAAAAGAGAAGTTAATTGAATAACTTCTCTTTAAAACAACTAATTAAAAATATTATAATAACTGTTCTTTAATGGTTTTGGTTATATCAGTTATAATTTCCCCTGTATGCTTTGCCGTTTTAGTTTCTATTAACATAATTAGGCATTCGTCTATTGATGAAACTCTATGATTAATTCCTTTTGGTACAACAAACATATCACCACATTTCATAGTTATATT
>Ga0105355_10003994_pt1 | contig 12755 bp, 11 predicted proteins | sample GOMGulsemesocosm_2_FD_83508 | JGI IMG/M metagenome (GOLD analysis project Ga0105355, IMG submission 83508) | Methane-oxidizing microbial communities from mesocosms in the Gulf of Mexico - GOM9C Gulf of Mexico | ecosystem: Environmental > Aquatic > Marine > Cold seeps | place: Gulf of Mexico... | reverse complement strand
CGACAGGGATGTCACTCGTTAATAAAGGTAAGTTAGCATTTACCAATAATTCACCCTTGGGGTATTCACCAATAAGGCGTTCAAGTTGTCTAATTAATTTAGTTTTTATTGTTTGTTGTTCTGATACTCGTGTTAACTCATTATTTAAATCATTTCGAGTCAAATATACATCGAGTGCTGGGGTTAATCCTGAGTTATAGCCTGCTTCAATAATAGCTAAATTTTGCTTAGAATTTTCTACGCGGCTTTGATAAAGGGTGAGTAACTTTTGTGCCTCAATCACTTTAAACCAGGTAGTGACCACATTAACAACGAGTTGCTGTTGGTATTGTTCAAATGCCGCTTTTTGCGCAAGGTAGTTATAGTTACTAACTTGATCTGCCGCAGAAAGCTTTCCCCAAATATCAACCTCATAACTTAAATTCAAATTGACTGAATTACTGTTGCTATAACTGTCTGTCTGGTTGTCTTTATTACGACCACTTCGAAAAGCTAAATCAAGCTCAGGCCAAAGCTGACTGCCTGATACAATAAGCTGCTGTTCAGCGATTTCCAGTGCATAAGCTTGCATGGCAAATTGATGGTTGGCAGCTAATGCTTTTTCTACCAATTTCTGAACTTGTATATTATCAAGCTGTGCTAACCAATTATGCTCAACGGTAAGTGTTTGTGTACCTTCTTGCCAGTTTTCAGGCAGTGTTGGCTCTGTTAACTGCTTATTTATTTCTGAGGTATTACTACAAGCGAGTAATAGTAGGCTTGAAAAAAGTGGCAATAGAGGTCGAAATCGACGTGTCATAACGTGATAAACTCATGTAAACAATAATTATCTATAACTAGTGTAATCAAAGTTCACTTAGGGAGATACAGCTTTTACATAAGTTTACAGAGCCCTTACCTGTAAGGGCATGTGACCAAATGTTATTAACTTGTAGCTGCCTCTAAATCGTGCCATTTTTGTATCGGATTATTGGTATTTTAATTGAATTTTTTTTAGCTCTCCTTGCTCCATCATCTCACTAAAAATAAGCCTTAATTTCTTTGCTGAAACTTTGCTTGAACTTTTTTTAGAGAGTTGAAGCCAAGGGGTACGTTCAGAGACAATCAAGGGTTTACCAAAAAATTCTCTGTTTAAACCAAGGGATTTTCCAGCACCCATTATTGGAGCCATAGGTCCTATGATGGCATCTACTCGTCCCTTTCTTAGCATTAATAGGCCTTGGTGAAAGTCACTAACGGTTTGTTTGATGATTTCAGGGTTGTTATCAATATCATCGCTGAACTTGGCACCACGTAAATAAGCAATGCTGAGTTTTTCGAGTTGTGAGACAGAATCATAATTTGAGCCTTTACGGCCAATAACGACATTCTTTAGAGTTGGTAGTGGGTAAATGTAGTCAACATAATCGGCGAGTTCTTTATATTTAAACATGATAGTTAAATCTGTTTTACCAATCTTGAGCTCGTGCATGATTCTTCCGTATGGAAAGATATGATGCTCACTTTCAATGCCTATTTTTGCTAATAAATTATTGGCCAAGTCGTAATATATACCGCTTGATTCTCCTTGCGTTTTGATTCCGTAAGGTGACACAGCAATAGTTCTTACTTGTAATACATGTGATTTATGATCAGACATAGCTTGATGACTGATAAGTATCAGAAAAACCAAAAGTATAGCTGTGGTACTTTTCATGCAGATTTAGCTAAGGTTATGTTTACTTAGCCTTAATAATAGGTAATATTTGAATGGATGTCATCTTTGAGACCGACGGAATGAAAAACGTCCTAACCTTGAATAATCTCGGTGAGGACGTTTTGTGTATTAAAAGTGTAATGGAAAAAGGTTAGCTAAATAAGTTAACTTTTATTAAGCAAATCAATAAAGAAGCTATATTGCAACGCTGTATTATGAATTCGCTTAAAGCGACCTGATGCACCACCATGACCTGCTTCCATATCAGTTTTAAATACTAACAAGTTATCATCAGTCTTATAGTCACGTAATTTTGCAACCCATTTCATTGGCTCAAAGTATTGTACCTGTGAGTCATGTAAACCAGTGGTAACCAGAATGTTTGGATAGTCTTGTGCCTTAACTTGATCATAAGGTGAATAAGATAACATGTAGTCGTAATAAGTTTTATCTTTTGGATTACCCCACTCTTTAAATTCATTGGTTGTTAGCGGAATACTTTCATCAAGCATAGTAGTAACTACGTCAACAAAAGGAACTGCAGCAGCAATGCCTTTATAAAGCTCTGGGGCCATATTAATTATAGCTCCCATCAATAAGCCACCAGCACTACCACCAGCAGCAAATACGTTATTTTTATCGCCATAACCTTGTGCAGTTAAGTCTTTGGTGACATCAATAAAGTCAGTAAAAGTATTCATTTTAGTCAGTTTTTTACCATCTTCATACCAAGGACGACCAAGCATTTCAGAGCCTCGGATATGTGCTAATGCATAGACAAAACCTCGGTCTAAAAGACTTAAACGACTTACTGAGAAATAAGGGTCAATAGTGCTTCCGTATGAACCGTAAGCATATTGATATAATGGGTTAGTACCATCTTTTTTGAAGTTATCTTTGCGATAAACTAGTGATACTGGAATTTGTTTACCATCACGGGCTGTAACAAAAATACGCTCAGAAGCATAATTACTACTATCAAAGTCGCCTAGTACTTTAGTTTGCTTTAGTAGGGTTTTATTAAAGCTAGTTAAGTCTATATCGTAATGGGTGCCTGGGGTAGTAAAGCTAGCATAGTATAGGCGTAGCGCTTTATTGTCTGGCTCATAGTTACCATATAAATCTAAGCTATAAGCTGTGTCGTTAAAGCTTAACTCTTGTTCTTTGCCTGTTGATAATTGCTGAATAGTAACGCGACTAATACCATTTTCACGCTGTTGGTAAACTAAGTGATCGTTAAATAATTCATAATTTTCAAGTTTTACAGCATCATTGGCAGCAATGACATTTTGCCACTTATCTTTATTGCCAAGATGGTCCTTATGGACTTTCATTAGACGAGAGTTAGTTGCTTGCCAGTTAGTATTAATGTAATACCAGTCATTTAACTTTGAAACTGAGTATTCATGACCTTCTTCGCGTGCAATAAACTTTTTAGGCATTGATTTGGCGTTATTAGCATCAATAATAGAAACACCACTGGCTTCAGTACTTGAATGCCAAATAAAGATACGGCTATCGTCTTTTGATTTACTGATACCGGTATAATAAGATTTGTTGCTTTCTTCGTAGATCATTTCATCATCAGCTTGCGGTGTGCCTAAGATGTGACGAAATACTTGGTAGCCAAGTAATGTTTGTGGATCTTTTTTGATGTAATAAATAGTTTTATTATCATTACCCCAAACAACACCACCATTTGTACCTTCAAGTTTATCGTTGAGCAAAGTATTACTAGCAATATCTTTAAACTGAACAGTATAAATACGACGACTAACAGTATCTTCACCATAAGCGACTAACTTGCCATTTGGACTCGCTTTTAAGCCGCTAACTTGGTAATAGTCATGTGCTTTGGCTAACTCATTTACATCAAGTAGAACTTCTAAGTTACTGCCGTCAAAATCCGTAGTTCTAACATAAATAGGGTATTCACTTTCACCTTGCACTTGGCGTGAATAAAAGAAGTCACCAGACTTGGTTGGTACTGAGCTATCATCTTTTTGAATACGGCCTTTGATTTCTTCAAAAATTTGCGTCTGCATTGTCTCGGTATGTTTTAGCTGCGCTGTGGTGTAATCATTTTCAGCACCTAAATGCGCTAAAATTTCAGGGTTAGTACGTGTGTCATCACGCATCCAGTAGTAATCATCAACACGGGTATGGTTATGAATAACCATTTTATGGGGAACTTTCTTAGCAATTGGGGCTGTTAAATTGGCTGTTGCATTATTTGTATTTGCTTCATCACTTTGGTTGCTACAGGCAGCGATAAGTAAGGCTGAAGATACCAGCAGGCTTAGCTTAGTTTTTGAGAGGGTTAGAGACATAAAGGGTCCTTTTCCTGGTAAGTTTACTGACGATAAAGCTTTTAATCGTTATTCATTACTAGGTGTAAATGTTAAAAAAATGTTTCACCATTAACTTAACATGTTATAACTTACAATCAAATTCACTTAACTTGTAATGTTGTGGGTTGGTCGTTTTGGTTATTTAGGGGGGAGATTGAAAGCTGAAAGCTAGGAGATGGAAATTCGTTAAGTAAGAGCAGTAGCTGAAAGTAAAATAGAAAGATATCTACATGCTTGATAATGAAGGCGGATACATTAAAACAGTAAACTCTATTATATTTTACAAGCACCTTGAGTCAGGGTGTTTAGTGCCTTTGTTAGTTTATCTTCGGGGATAAAGCCTCTTTTTTTAGTAACTAATTCACCTTTGTTATCAAATATTAACGTTGTTGGTGAAGCTTGATATCCGCCAATGCTGCGTAAGAATTTACGGTCAGCAATAAAGGCCGGAATATCTTGAGGATAATGTTTTAACTCTTTTTTTAACTGTCTTACATTTCCTTTTGTGCCAACTAAAGTGATGTTTATTGATGATTTACATAGCTGAAATGCCTTTGCTAACACCTTACCTTGTTTTTTACACCAGCTACAGTCTGGTTGAAATATCATGGTAACCGTTGTTAAACCATTATCTTCAACAGCTGTTAGCTTTTGTGTTGATTTTAATGGTTTTAGAGCAAACGGCGTTGCTTTGGCAAAGTTTGTCGTAGTACTAGTGCAGACTAAAGTCAGCACTAGTACTATTTGCAATAAATTTAATAAGCTAGGTTTCATCTAAAGTTACTGCAAATTAAAGTTTAATTTCAATACCGGCATACATCTCTCTGCCATGTAATGAGCCGTAAATATAGGCGACATCATATCCACCATTGGCATCGTAAAATAATGGACTGGTACCATCATCAATTTGCGTTTCTTCAAAGACGTTAGAAATACCTGCGTATAATTTAGTTTGCTCGGTTAACTGATATTGCACCTTAATATCTGATGTGGAAAATGCTTTACCAGTAAGTGTTTTAACTGAAGTAGCATCATTACGAATGTCATAACCTTCATAACCGTATTCAGCTAAATCCTTTTCACCAAAGAAAACTGTTGACCAAAATACTTTTAGGTTATCTTTTTCATATTGAAATTCGATACTTGCACGTTCCTCAACGGGAGCAATAGCATAAGAAGATTTAAATGCGTCGTCATAATTAAATTTTTCTAGCCCGACATTTACAGTAAAATTCTCAGTAACATTGTAGCCGAGGGTAATGTCAAATGTGGTAACTGCAGCACTTTCTTCTAATTGTGTTAACAGTGGCACACCTTCATCGTTTTCTTCAAGGCTAGCTAAGTTATCAACTTCAGAGTGAGCAATGGAGACAGATACTGCAAGTAGTTCTGTGTCATAAGCTAATGAATAACTTGCTGATATAGACTCTTCTAATGAATCAATATTAATTTGATAACCTAGTTCAGCATCTAAAATATCGTGGTCTGTTTCAAAGAATGATAATGGCGCACGGTAACCTCGGCCCGTTGAAAAACGTGAGGTTAATTCTTCATTATGAAAATAACGTACATCTAGGCGAGGGGCAAAGAAGGTTTCATCTATTTCGGTACCCACTTTTTCAGGGTCGACAAAATCGGCTGTAACTTGGTCAAGACGCATTGCCATGGCAATTTCAATTTCTTCCATGGGTATCCAAGTATCTTGAAAGAAAATGCCTGTAGTTTCATAATCAAAAGCATCACTTTGATAAGCTGCAACTGCCTCTAATGCATCGGTTGATGAGCGCATTTCTTCGCGTCGAGTATCTGCACCAAAAGTTATGAAATGCTCATCTGAAAGCTCCATGTCAAACTTGGCTCTAGCGTACCACATGGTATCTTCAGCTTGATAATCTATACCTTCATAGAATGAATCTTGAATATGTTTTGCATAACTTACTGCAAATTCAGCAACAGTCTGGTCACTCATTTCAGTTAAGTATTTAACATAAGCTTCATTACGAGAAGTGTCGATCCATTCAGTTGTCTCCCAAGGTTTACCAATGTAGTCATTACGCACATCATCATCAACAAAGAGTTTTTCAGACTCCTCTTGGTCATAACCCGCAAGTGCAGCACCTATTGATTTAACACCTTCGCCTAAAATTGGGCCGCCAAATATTTCAGATTGTACTTTTGATATATGTGCTTGAATATTGCTTGAATCAGATAAATCTTGTGTTAAAAATGCAGTCAATGAAAGGTTTTCAATAAAAGGCGCTTCACTCACGCCATTATCATCATGATCTTCTTGGTCTTGTTGTGATAAGTGTTTTTTATAAACCTTATGCATTGATTAAAGAGATTAGGTAGAAACAAGAAGCAGCTTTTCATATAAACCTCCATTGTTAGTAACTCAAACAACACCATTCACTTGTTATCACCAATCATATAAAAATCTAAAGATAAAATTGCATTGACACAGGTAATGCGAATGATTAACATTCGCGGCGCCATTTGTTACACCAACAATGGTTATATCACCATTATCAAATAATAAGGTTTTCAATCAATGGAATGCTTAACGAAAGTTAAACTTGTAATCTGTAGTGCTCTTTTGTGCTCATTTACTGGCGCTGCTGAGCAAATGGAGAACAGTTCAAATCAACAAGGAGTTAGTGCTGACAAATCAGTAGAGAAAATTGAAGTTTATGGAGTTCGCCGACGTTTAAATAGTTCTGGTGCATTGAAAGATAGCATCTCTAAAACAGAGTTATTAACAGAAGAGTTTATTGAAAATACTCAATCAGCAAGTTTAGCTGATGCTATCCAAAACTCTATTGGTATACGGGTGTCGAATGAGTGTTCAATGTGTGGTGCCAAACGCATCATGATTAATGGTATGAAAGGTGAGCATACCAATGTGTTAATTGATGGTATTCCAATGCATACCATGATCTCTGGCTTTTATGGCATGGACTCGGTTGCAGCAACAGGCATTGGTGCAATTGAAATAGCGCGAGGTGCTGGTGCATCATTAACGGCTCCTGAGGCAATTGGTGGCACGGTAAATATGGTTACTAAAGATGCCACAGAAGATGAAGTACAAATTGATATTTCTGGCGGTGAAGAAGGCTATCGTAAAGCTTCGTTTTTAGCTATGGGGGTAAGTGATGACATGAATAGTCATTTAACCTTAGTGGGCCAATATGATCATCGAGATCAATTTGATGGTGACAATAATGGTGTCAGTGAAAACCCTGCTTTAACTAACTCGTCAATGACCGCTTATTTCTCTCAGGACTTTAGCCACACAGATAATTTAAGAATTCGTTATAACCAGAGTAATTCAGAAGTTTTTGGTGGACCTGTGTTAGGAGATACTGCTTATAGTATATCTGATGCATTATCTAGTGTGGTCTATGGAGAAGCAGAGCACTTATTTGAAGATGATGACGTTCGTAATAACTATATAGGCATGCCATGGGAAACAACAGAATGGGTTAAAACAGACCGCGAAGAGATATCAGTGAGCTGGCTGCATGAAGTTAATGGTGACTTTAATATTACCACCAGTGCTGCTTATATTGATCATCTGCAAGACTCTTTTTATGAAGGTGTAGATTATCGTGCTGATGATACTATGTTCTACGCGAGCATTAGAGCAAATTACTACATCAATAGCAGTCATTTATTTACTTTTGGCACTGATCTTCGTCAAGAGAAAATGCGCTCAGAGTCAAGATCACTTCGTCAGTTACCTAACTATGTAGCAGATAGTTTTGACTACGATACCACAGGGATCTTTGTTCAAGATACTTGGACGCCGCATGAAGATCTTGAAGTGGCAGCAGCACTACGTATAGATAATATCCAAGCGGATTTTGTTGATATTACCAAGCCTGGTGTAGAAATTGATGAGACACTATTTTCACCTCGTGTAGACATGCGCTACATCCATAACGAACAGTTTACCTCTCGTCTGTCTTTTGGTCAGGGCTACCGTGCACCATTATCCTTCTTTGAAAGTGACCATGGAATTTTAGATGCAGGTAAAGGTTACTTAGTTGAAGTTGACCAACCTGAACGCTCAAATAGTGCTACTTATTCACTAAACTTTGAAGGTGAGCAGATTACTTCTACCTTATCATTTGCCTATACTGCTGTTGATCACCTTGCCAACCTTACTAATAACGAAGAAGGCACTCCGGTATTGGGACAACTTGATGAAACAGCCTCTGTTACGGCGATTGACTTAGCTGTAAATTATCAGGTGTTTGAAGAGTGGTCTCTTGGTTTTATTGCTGAGCAATATGATTATGATGATACTTTTAAAACATCATTTGCTATTGCTCCAGCTGAACAGCGTCTTACCGTAAGTTCTGATTGGGATTACATGGGTTGGGATGTTATTGCTTCGGCTACTTGGGTTGCAGGTCGCGATTTAACTGATTATGGCTATGAAGGTTACAACCGTATAGATGGCACTGAAAAGAAAAGCACAGATGCACCTTCTTATTTCACCCTAGATATGAAGATAATCAAAGCATTATCAAAGGAATTAAAAGTATATATTGGTGCAACAAACCTACTTGATTATAACCAAGCTGAAGATATGGATAGCCCGCTAATGTATCACGGTGATGGATCTTATGATGTTATTTACATCTATGGACCTTTACGTGGTCGAACTGCTTATGCCGGTTTACGTTATGAATTCTAGTCGTTTATTGAAATCTCTGAAAAGGTTAAGTTTTGTTGCATTTGCTTTTATAGCAAGTGCAGCAAGTGCGGAAAGTATATATCAGCAAAGCATGTTGCGCCTAAATGCTGATAGTCATTCTGCTTCAGAGGTTGAAACATTAGCGCAATATGAAGGTGGTACTTTATTAACTTCGTTTTTCATGCCTAATTGTCGTTGGTGTCAACGGCAGCACAAGGTGCTGAAAAAAATGCAAAAAAGCTGTCCTAAGCTAAATACTGTGATGTTAGGGGTGCAAGGAAGTAAACAAAGGTTACGTCATGAATTACAACGTGAAAAAAATACTTTTCCAGCTTTTGTCGCTAATAAAACTATCATTAAAGCCATAGGTGCAAAAAGCCCTGTGCCTATGATGCTAATTTTTGATGAAAGTGGAAAATTAGCATTTAAGACTGTTGGTTATACAAGAGAAGACAAGCTACAACAATTATTGCAAGATCATAATATTGAGGTATGCTCTGTGTAGTTATTAATGCCGTCGCAACAGGTTTAACAATGTCTTTAGAGCAAATATCTTCCCAGCTTGCCAAACATCAACAAAAACTTCCACCCGTTGAATCATGGAACCCACCTTATTGTGGTGAAATAGATATTCACATAAAAGCCAATGGTGACTGGTTTCACGAGGGCAGTGTCATAAAGCGACTTCCGCTAGTGAAAATGTTTGCTTCAGTGCTTATTAAGGAAATAAGAGCAGAAGTCATTAAAGGGGTAAGTAACGAGCATGAAGAATATTTCTTAGTGACACCCGTTGAAAAAGTAAAAATTCAAGTGGATGATGCAGCTTTTGTGCTCACTCAATGGCATTGGCTTGATGAACAAGAAACTATCATGCAAGTTAGTACCAACCTAGGTGATGAATTTATTCTCTATGAAGAGCACCCATTAACGGTCAGTGATAATGGTGATTTGTATGTAATAGTTAGGCGAAATTTAACTGCAAAAGTGCATCGCAATGTTTATTATCAATGGGCTGATATGGCACAAGAAAAGAAAATTGAAAGCGGCACCGAGCTAGTGTTTACTAGTGCCGAATGTCAGTTTGTTTTAGGAAAGTATTGATTACGACCTAGTTATTATTTGAACCACAGACAGTGCAACTTGTTTGTTTTTTCATAGTGAACTGCTGCCATTGGTTGGCTAAGCCATCAAGTAAGTTAAGTTGGTTAATCTGTACTTTATTGCCTGTTAATAGCTTTATTGCTTGCAAGCTTTGCATACCAGCTATCATCGCTAGTACCGGGCCAATAATACCTATAGTTTGACAGTTATTGGCTGGCGCTTTTTCACTAGCAGGAAATAAACAGTGATAACAGGCGCTTGTTTCATCTCGCGGATCAACAGTAAGTTGCTGACCATCAAAGCCTGTAGCTGCGCCGACAATTAACGGCACTTTATGTTGTACACACGCTTGGTTGATTAGGTAACGAGTTTTAATATTGTCAGAGCAATCTAATACCAAATCGACTTGTGGTAAGTAATATTCACACAGTTCTTTATCAAGCATTTCATCAATAGATTCAATGTTCACATCAGGAAATTGTTGCTGTAACTTTTCTGCTGCGGCATCAGCCTTATTTTCATTGATGTTTTCTTCAGAGAATAAGATTTGTCTGGGCAAGTTACTCAGCTCAATCTTGTCACCATCAGCAATATAAAGTGTGCCAACACCAGCTGCAGCTAAATATAAACTAGCAGGGTTGCCTAAACCACCAACTCCTAAAATAAGTACTTTTGAATTGCGCAGCGCTACTTGTCCTTCACTACCAATTTTATCTAGCATGATTTGTCGTGAATATTTGAGTTGTTCTTGGTTGCTTAACACATGAGTTCCTAGGGTTTAGTTTAATTTTGTTTAATGAATAAAGGTGCGTACTGCGCTGGCTTTAAATTGTAAATAGACTTGTTGGTTAACTGTTAAGGCAAGTTTTTGTTGTGAGAAGGCACTGATGGTAACAAAAAACTCCTGTGAATCGCAGTTCACTCTCACGAGTACTTTATTTACTTGATGAGTGATTTGGCTAATTGTGCCAAATAGGTGATTTACGATAGAGCTATTTGTTGGCTCTGTTAGGCAAATACTAATATCACTTGCCAAAATAAAGCAACGTAGCGGACTATGCTGTTCAAAATCTGCATTTGCTACTAGAAATATTTCTTGTGCATCACCTACGGCTAGTGAGGTTAAACCATGACCATTATCTCGTTTTTTTATTGTTAAAGATAAGCTCGTTTGTGGGTGAATAGTGGCGTTATCATCACTATTGTCGCAGTTGTTTAGTTGATGAATAACTTGGTGAATATTACCAAAATCTACAACCTCACCTTGTGACAGTATTAGCAACTTATCACAAACTTGCTGTAGCTCGTCTAGTGAATGACTGACATATAATATAGGTAAGTTGAGCTTCTTTTGAATGTTTAGCATCATCTTTAATAACTGGTTTTTACTGTGCTGATCAAGTGCGCTTAACGGTTCATCAAGCAATAGTAACTTTGGCTCAGCTAAAATAGCGCGTGCTAAAGCAACTCTTTGTTGTTGACCACCTGACAATTCATCTGCCTTCTGACTAACTAATGAACTTAAATTAGTCAGTTTAATAACTTCATCTACAGTTAGTTGACTATGTTTACAGCGCTTTGCTGCAAAGTTTAAGTTGTCAAATACGGTTAAATGAGGGAATAATCGACTATTTTGAAATACTAGACCTACCTGACGATCTTCAGGTCTTATTGAAATACGTTTAGGTGAGTTAATTAAACACTGGTCGTTGAGTGTGATTTCGCCTTGTACGCTGGATTCTAACCCTGCAATAGCGCGCAGCAAGGTCGACTTGCCTGAGCCTGAGTGACCAAAGATTCCCGTAATGCCTGTTAATGGCAACTTTTGACTTATTGCTAAATTAAATTGTCGATAGTTTACTGTAATGTCGATATCCAACTCTGGAGCGTTACTCATGAGATGTGTATTCCTTTACTTTTATTCTATGGTTTAGCTTTGTCGTATTATTTTTTTTAGGTAAGTTTAACCAATATATCGAAGCTAATAATAGCATTGAGCTAAGGAGTAAGCTGATAGAAAGTAAGTGGGCTTTGGCATAATCAAAAGCCTCAACATGATCGAATAAGGCAATTGACAGAACACGTGTTTCGCCAGGAATGTTACCACCAATCATTAATATTACGCCAAATTCGCCTACCGTATGAGCAAAACCTAAGCTTGCCGCTGTGATAAAGCTAGCCTTCGTTAAAGGTAAAACAATGGAGAAGAATCTATCGATAGGACCTGCGCCAAGCAGTGCACCGGCTTCTAATAGTGAATCACCTAATTGCTCAAAGGCTTTTTGCAGTGGCTGCACGACAAAAGGCAGGGAGTATAATACCGAGCCAATGACGATGGCTGAAAAGCTAAAAGCAAGTTGTTGACCTGTTGCTTGTTGCCAAAGCTGTCCGGGTAGGTGCTCTGGAGAAAAAGCGATAAGTAAATAAAAGCCTAATACCGTTGGTGGTAAAACTAAGGGTAGGGCAACTATGGCTTCAATAATCACTTTAAAGCGACTGGTCATTTTAGCTAGATACCAAGCCAGTGGCGTACCAATCATTAGTAAAATTATGGTGGTTAATGCTGCCATTTCTAACGTGGTTATTAGAGCCTGTAAGTCTGGATTCATTAGCTAATTTAACCTTCTGACTTTGGTGCTAATTGTGGTGTTAGCTGCTGATTGGCATAACCATAGTTGACAATTAATTTTTGGCTATCTGGAGAGAGTAAAAATTTCGTTAGCTTTTGTGCTTGTCGCTGGTTTTTACTGGCTTTAATAATGACGAGTTGTTGTTCAATTGCTTGGTGATAATTTGTTGGAATAAGTACGCCTGATAGACCATTTAATACTAATTGGCTTTGTGCAACTATGCCGTCAGCTACTGACTTACTGCGTAGCTGCATAAAGGTTTGGCCAACATTTAT
>Ga0105355_10003990_pt1 | contig 12759 bp, 16 predicted proteins | sample GOMGulsemesocosm_2_FD_83508 | JGI IMG/M metagenome (GOLD analysis project Ga0105355, IMG submission 83508) | Methane-oxidizing microbial communities from mesocosms in the Gulf of Mexico - GOM9C Gulf of Mexico | ecosystem: Environmental > Aquatic > Marine > Cold seeps | place: Gulf of Mexico... | reverse complement strand
TCCCCCGATGGGGAATTATTATCTAGCAATGTAATTGAGTATCCAAAAGAAATATCAAAATTTAGGTTTATCTATCCTGATTTTGATCCCCTAAGTAAACAACTTGTTTTTAGCTCAGGAAAACAACTTTTTATGCTGTCTTATGATGGGAAAATTAACAAAATAAATTTTCCCATGGATGACTCTATGGGAGAAGTAAAATTTCATCCAAATGGAAAGAAATTATTATTGATTAAAGCACGTTATGACAGTGATATTGCTTCGATCCCCAATCAACTTTCATCACTCAAAGACAGTTCACTAGAAAACGAAAGGAAGTTAGAACATTCAGTAATTGAGCGCTCTACACTTGCAGAAGAGCAGGCTGTTTTTCAACCAAATGGAGATTTAGTCGCCTTTATTTCTGAGCGTTCAGGAGCAAATCAAATTTGGATAACGGGTAATAATTCTCTTCGACAAATAACTCAATTTCCAATGGACTCATATATCCAAGGACTTAGTTGGTCTGCCGACGGAAAAAGCTTATTGGTAAATATCAATAATGAACTTGTCCAAGTATCTCTTGATACCAGTCACAAAAGCTTTCCTATTGAATATCGCGTTGAAAAATTTTTTCAATGGCATAGTGAACAAGGTAACGCGTTATTGATGATGCGAATTGATGGAACTTCAAAACTTGTAGAGTACAATTTAATTAGTTCTGAATTTAAAGTCGTAAAAGATAGTAGCGTAAAATGGGCTTTAAAAAGCGAAGATGGTCGATTAATTTATACTGATAACATGAATCGTTTTTGGCAACCAGGTCCCGCTGAGTACCAACTAATCCCCTCCTTAAACGGTAAAAATATCCTTGACCGATTTTTAATAAAAGGCAATATAATTTATGCAATTAATGCAGAAAACAAATTATGGTCATACAATCTCGATAACGGTCTTTTAGAAACAATGAGAGAGATGCCTGATAATATCGATTATTTAACGGATATTAGCGATACGCAACTCTTACTTGAACTTCGTATATCCGCTAAGAAAGAAGTCGTTGAACTATCTTCAAATGAATAGCTTGTTAATGCGACATTACGCAATTAATTAGTTCATTTGTCATTCTGTTGCTACACTAAAGTAGAAGCTCTTGTAACTCAGTAACGTCTTTATTTAAAAGGAATATTTATAATGAAAACAAACTCATACTTAGCCATATTCTTAGGTATCATAATTAGCTTACCTACAATGGCTTATGACGGTGACTTGGAATTAGGAATATTCCAATTAAATAGAGGGGAATTTAAAGAGGCGATAAAAGAATTTGAACCTTTGGTACTTGAAGGTTATTCTCCCGCACAATATCAAATGGCACTGATATATCAAAACGGGTATGGCGTTCAAAAAAATCCACAGAAGGCATTTGAATTATTCTCACTCGCTGCAGCACAAAACTATCCTGATGCCCTATTTAATCTCGCCGTTATGTATTCGGAAGGAAAAGTCGTTGATAAGAACCTTGAAACAGCATTCACATTAACCGAAAAGGCGGCAAATAAAGGACTTGCTAGCGCACAATTTAATGTTGGTGTCGCTTATTATAACGGCGAAGGTGTTAAAAAAGATTATTTAACAGCGTCTCGCTGGTATCAAAAAGCTGCCGATCAAAACTATGCTTTAGCTCAATTTAATTTGGCATTAATGTATTTTGAAGGACAAGGTGTACCTAAAAGTATGGAAAAATCATATATTTGGAATATTATTGCTGCATCCAATGGTTATGTTCCTGCTGGAAAAAGTCGTGATATGGATGAATACAAACTTAACGGTGACCAAATACAACAAGCAAGAGATGAAGCCAATATGATTTACAAAAAAATCATTACTCAATTAAACATAAAAGCGAAGGCAGCAAACAAAAAATTCTATTAATTTGCTATGTCTTGATCTAAGTCACTCATAAGCCACAGACACTCAATTAGAATAATCATATAGATTTTCTAATTGAGAGACCTCCTATGAACGTTCTTAACATGTTACTTAATGATCCTGTTGTCATCTATTCCTTTGTTGGATTAGCTGTTTTACTTGGTATTGGTGGTTATTATATTTATTATTTTCTTAATAAAATTAACAATGAAAAAAGTCCAACTAAAAAATAAAAAGCAGTATTGCAACTTTGTATGGGTATAATGACAATCATAGCCATTTTACATTGAACGAATATATATGATTATTCCTTTCACAGAACTTAGTAGCGAAATACTTGATAGTATTATTAAAGAATTTGTTTTGCGAGAAGGCACTGAATATGGTGATCATAACGTTGAATTATCAGAAAAAATAGCACAAGTGAAATCACAACTTGATCAAGGTAGCGCTGTATTGGTCTATTCTGAACTACATGAAACTGTCAATATTTTACCTGCTGACCAATTTCAACAACAAAGTGAGCAGTAAACTCACTTTGTTTAAGAGTGATAATTCCCAAGTCACTTTATTGTTTAAAGGTAACCACAAAGCTAACAGGTACAGCCTGACTAATACTTGGTAGCCCAGCCAACTGTTGTAACTTGTTGATACCTGCAGTTAACTTAAATGCTTCAGCTTTAATTACAAATGGGCTCAACGTTGACGCGACCACAGTATCTTGATTTAAGCGCATAATCAGCACGTTAACAGCGAGCTCTTGTTGCTGGCCATGCAAAGCAACCACAGCCTTCAATTGCACTTTCTGACTTGAACCAGTCGTTAGTTTATCAAATTCAGTCATATTGAGCTGCGTTGTAAGTTTCGCTTTAGGAAAAATAGAGGTTTCAAATAAATACTCTTTCATGCGCTCATCACGAATAGCAATGTGAGTATTCACACTCATCAAATCAACATCAACACTCACTAAGCCATTATCATCAATAACACCAGCTAGCTTAGTGAAAGCATGTACTTCAGCGGCATTATTTTTTTTAATAGAAACAAAATTCAGTGTTGATTGACTGTTATCTAATTGCCAAGCACTCAATACTGGCAAAGCCGTTAAACTCATTATTAACAATAATATAATACGCATAAATATCCTTTAAAATTAGAGGTTGTAGACCTTTGATGTTTAAGTATCACTACTTACACTGCAACTGGTGTAAACTGTCATTAACGTTCAGCCCTGTGGGGTTTAATGACTTTTTGCCAAGGAATGTCCACTGAGCCTGTTGAAATGAAGTCGGGATTAAGTAAACTTTCACGTTTATTATAACTAAGCTTTGTAAATTCACTACTTACAATTGCGCCACCCGCCTCTTCCAAAATACAGTGACTAGCACCGGTATCCCATTCACCTGTAGGACCTATTCGTAAATAACAATCAGCGCCACCTTCTGCAATCAGTGCGTTTTTTAATGAACAACTTCCCAAAGGTACATATTCAAATTCAAAATCGTCGTTTAAATATTGTCCCATTAATGTTAATTTTTGACGCCGACTAACCGCAACCTTAATAGCTCGTTCTGATTTATAAGGTTGAACATGAATGGGGATTATCCCGTTTTTGTCTTCTTTAAACGCACCTACGCCCGTTTGGGCATAATAAGTGACTTGCTTATCAGGGGCATGAATAACACCGATACTCGGCCAGCCATTTTCTACCAGAGCTATGTTTATGGCAAAGTCACCACTAGCAAGAATAAACTCTCCTGTACCATCAATGGGATCGAGTAACCAATAACGTTGCCAGCCAATACGACCTGCCAATGTAACAGCACCGATTTCCTCTGAGATAATAGGAATATCTGGTGTTAGTAATTTGAGTTGCTGCATCAAAATATCATTTGCAGCAAAATCAGCACTTGTTACGGGGCTGTCATCGTTTTTTGTCTCAGCGGTATACTCACCACTTTGATAATATTTTAAAGCTTCTAGACCTGCTTTTTTGGCACAATCGATCGCAATGGTTAATAAACTTTCTTCAATCATAGAGTTCACCAAGTTGTTCTTTGACCAACATAAGTGCCGCAATACTACGCGCCTCGTTAAAGTCAGGCTGAGCCAATAAGGATTTAAATTCTGAGAGTTTCCACTGCACAATATCTAACGGCTCTGGTTCATCACCTGTTAGCCATTCTTGGTAGAGATTTTTTGCTAAAAAAATATCCATGCTCGCTGAAAAAAAGGCGGGAGCCATAGTTACTTGTTGAACATGAACTAAATTATCACTACCGTAGCCAATTTCTTCTTTTAATTCTCGGTTAGCGGCTTGCTCTGCAATCTCGCCTGAGTCGATTAATCCTTTGGGGAACCCCAGTTCATAAGTATGAGTACCGGCACAATATTCTCGAACAAGTAAGATGGTATCTTTATCTAATAAAGGCACGACCATAACCGCACCTCGACCGCTACCTTGCATACGTTCATATTCACGTTGTACACCATTATTAAAAGTAAGATCTATTTGCTCGATGGCAAACAATTTACTACGTGCAATCTCTTCGCGTTTGGTAATAATAGGAAGTTGTTTATGCCTTTTCATAACAGCCTGATACTAATTTACGAATACCTTTAGAATAGCACGATAATATTAGATATAATTCAATAAAACACGCCTAAATAAGAATTAATTTCATGTTAGATTGGTCAAATATTTCAACCGTTTTACTCGATATGGATGGGACAATTCTTGATTTACATTATGACAATCACTTTTGGCTAAAACACTTACCATTACGTTACAGTGAGTCAGCAGGGATCAGCTTACAACAAGCCCAAAAAAAATTAGCCGACCATTATCAAGAAGTAAGTGGCACGATAGACTGGTATTGCTTAGATTATTGGGCAAAACAAACAAGTCTACCTATTGCTGCGCTAAAAACGGAAGTTCAACATTTAATACAACTACGCACTGATGCCAATGATTTTTTGGTTGCACTAAAAGCCACAGGTAGAGAGATAGTATTGGTGACCAACGCCCATCCTGACAGTTTATCGCTTAAAATTGAGAGGACGCAGTTAGATCAGTATTTTGATACTTTATATTCTACTCATGAATTTGGAGTGACCAAAGAGTCACAATTATTATGGGAGAAATTACAAAATAAACACGGTTTTGACTTAAATAATACGCTTTTTGTTGATGACAGTATTCCAATTTTACAATCCGCAGAAAAGTACGGCTTTAAACATTTATTGGCGATTGCCAATCCTGATAGTAAGCTCCCTGCAAAAAAGATCAATGAATTTCCAGCGATTACCGATTATCGCGAACTACTAGCAGATATTAAACGCCACCCCGTTCGCTAAAAGATAAGGTATATTAGATCTATTTCAATATACCTTAACTAACCTAAACTCTAGATAAACAGCACTTGCTCAATATATTCATTTTTATGATTTTATTCGTTAAAACATCGATAAATAATCAACGTTCAAATTGGTTAGAGAAACACTTAGAAACTCAAACGGTAGCGCCCTTGATTATCTTTATTACCAAGAAATGGCAATAAGCCTTTTAGCTGTTCAGGAAATTTTTCTGCTGGTGTTAAAAAACCATCACCCGAGGCATTTGTATTCCCTCTAACATAGGTAGTAAATGATAAACCTAAGTCATTATTAGGATCAATTGTTAAGGCCAAAGCACCACTTTCACATCCTAGGTTTGCTTTTAATGCACCTAACATCACTTTTTCGTCAAGCGCACTGACCGAGGCTTTTTGCCAAATAAGGTTACCTTCGAGACTTTCACAAAGAGGTTTGCCAACAACAAATGAGGGGATATTAATACTGATATCATTATGTGCTTCGACTGGCATAGGTAATGATAATCGTTGAGCAACATCATTTGCAGAAAGTAAAATATTTACATTTTCTAAGGAAAGTGACGTTGTGAAACCACTAGCCGTTAAACTTCCCTCAGGCCCTTTAATTAAAGCATCCCCAAACGTTACATCGATACTTGGATTTAACGACAAAAAAGATAAGGCACTTAAACTAATATTTACATTAACAATACTGTAGGGTGTTTGATTTCGTTGTTGATAACTTATTTTTGTGATCGCACTTCGCCATATCGAACCAGTAACGTTTTCAACCACCAATCCTTTTGGTAATTGAACTTTACTCAAAACCCAACTTGCTGGAACAGTCGCAATAACAAACACCAAATAAATACCAATAAATACGGCCCCAGAAACAAACCTATTCTTCATTAATTTTTTCCTAACTGTAAACGTCTTACGCGAACAATACCTGGTTTCCCAGCATCACTTAAATCGATGTTAGTTACATATAATCCTTCGGTACTTGAAAGTTGTTCGAGCCATTGAAGAAGTTTATTAAATGCAATTTCATCAATCCAAACTTGAATGTTATCGCCCTGAGGCTGCATACGAGTGATCGTTATTTTATGACTACCTGCAGTTCTATTAACAATGCTTGATAAACTCCCTTTTGTTTTAGCCCCACCACTTAACTTAGCCTGCTGGTAGCGTTGGGTATTTTCTTTCACCCAAGACAAAAGCTGCTGTTGTCGAGCCATTTTCTTTTCTGATTTAGTAATATTATTGTTAATAGGTTGCCAAACAAAGCTATAAACAATAAAAACAACGACCAATGGTACCATGACCAAAATAAACTTTTTTTCTCTAAGGTTCAGTTGCTGCCACCAAGTGTTCATGATTGTTTTCCTTGCCCTGAAATACTAAATGAACCAGAGATTTTATCTCCTTGATTATTTTGCGCCCCTTGTGAAACCTTTAATTTGGCCTTTTCGAGCTGACTACGGAAACTGTCAAATGTTTGGTAATCATTAGCAACGGCTTGTAGCCTTATTTCATTACGTTTACCGTCATATTTAATACTTTCAGCTTTTAATTGTGAAACCGCACTAAAAGCTGGTTGAATTTGGTTTAACATTGATAAAAATCCATTATTACCTCCTGTAGTACCGATATCTGCCATTTTTTGCGTCAACTGTGACTTAACCGTTGCAATACGCACACGTTTTGTTTTTGGAAAAGTTTTTTTATATACACTGATGATTTGCTCTTCAATCTGTAACTGTTGGGCATTAAGCTGCATCAATTGTGTGCCTTTGATGCCGATATTCATCAATAAAGCACATACTGCAATACCAGCCACCCATAACCAATTTGTTAATGCGGGCGAGCGCTGCTGTTTAACTTGGAATTCACCTTGTAAGATATTTATCAGTGATAAGTCGGTGTGCTGCGCTAATAATGCCAAAGGTAACTCTTCGGGCATCGCCTTAATATTCAGTTGCTCGCTATCTGGCAGTAATGAATAGCTATTAATTTGTTGAGAATCTTGCGTTGAGTCTTCATCGCTTAAAAATAATCTATTTGCCATTAATGACCAGGCATTTAAGTCAATAACCATACCTTGCCACTGTGATTGACGTAGTAAAATTTGTTCACCTAATATTACAGCACTGTATTGTTCACTATATACAGGCATGGCTAATACGTCGGGTATCATTGTTTTACAAGTTATACCTGCGTCACTTAACCAAGATAACCATAGTTGTAATTGTTCACGAGAAATTGCGGCAATAAAGCAATTGTCTCCTTCTTTATTGGTTTTCACTGCACTATAAGCAAAGAACAATGATTCTACTTCTTGTGCTAAGTCATCCTCTAACATATAAGGAGCAGCTAAACGTATAGCTTTCGATGAATTCCCCGGCACTTTTAAACTTTTTATTGCAACATCACAACCAGGAATAAAACTTACAACCTCGCGTTGTTGTGACTTTTCAGCAAGTTCAGATAAATAACTAGAATTTTCCAGCTCTCCACTGGCAATAATGTCTTGTTGAGAATTTGACCATATCAACCAATGTATGGCTTCTTGTGCATGACTGCCAAGGCGAATATAAAGTGTTTCTAACATTAGTCCCGTCCTATGGTGCGGCTAATTACGTTAATATTTTTATTTCCAGTGACTTTCAAAATACTATTTAAAGAAAAATAACTGTTATTAAAGCTCGCGGTTGTCTTTAGTTTAAAGTATTCGCTATCAACAACAAACTGCTCTTTTTGTTGATCGGTAATTTTTTGTTTACTAAGCTCCGGTAATTTAAAGAAGTCATCTATTGTATCAAACCCTTCACTCTTTCGTGCCGACATCACTTGCTCGGCAACATCGCGAGGGATAGATAATAACGCCATCAACAATTCTACATGGTCGATATTCAAAGTATTTATATTAATTTTATGCAAGTTAGTATTGGGTAATATACAAACATAATCCTTTATTACATTAATGATTTTAATTGAAAAGTGCTCAATAATACGCAATTCTTTCAGGCTCGCTAAATAATGATTCGCAGGTAAATATGCAAATTGTTTCGCCGCATAATCATTGTCTTCGGCACCGCCAGCACTAACAATGGCACTATTTTCATCTAACCAATCGGTAAGTGCATCCGCCATATATTCAACTTCAAACTGACTAACATCTTCAAGATTAAGTGCCATTAACAGCTCTTCAAAAGCAGTTCTAGCCAATGTTTTTTCTGATGAACCTTGCTCTTGTGGATTTTTTTCAATACGCAATGCATTTAAATTAAGGCAAGCTTGTAAATCCGTAATTTCGCCTGTTATCTCTCCAAAATCGACAGGGTAAGTGCTTTCACCTTGAGCCCAGACTTGTTCTAGATTCGTCACCTTAGCTTCCTTTTCAAAAGAAGTGAGCAACACTCTTTTTGCAAAAGCTTCTGCTGACATTGCATACCAATATGCTTGTTGGTTTGAACTAATATTATCTGCTCTTTGCATCTGTAATAATAAGCGTGCTGTCATTTGTGTTGCTAGAATCGAAGATAACGCCACAATTAACATTACAGAGATAAGCGCGACACCTCTAACAGTAGATAATTTTCTCACTAGCTAGTTCCCGAAAGAGAGTTGGTAGAGGAGTTTGTTTCATCACCTGCAACCAGAAATTGTCTACGGATAAGACCATAATCTTCAGTTTCAATCTCAATCGCAATGGCAAGTGGTAATTGATTATTCTTATGTTCCTTCTGCCATTTTTTACCATCGTAATACTCAAACCTAAGCGTAGTCACCTTGCTGATAAGTTGTCTAGTTTTAGGCTCTTCTCCTTGTACTGCATCAACAAAATTGAAATGTAAACGCTCGATGTAATTATCGTTTAATTGATAAGCTACTGATTGCATATCACTACGTGGCAATAATAAACCAGGATTTGTCCAACCTTGACGAACAAAACCAAGGTATTGTGCACTTGATGAAAAACTATTGTCGGTATGAAGAAACCCCTCGAGAGGTTCCTCACCATTTAAACGAATGGTTCTTTTACTAATTTGTAATAAGTCACGTTCAATAATAAGAAAGGCTCGTTGTAACTCATTCATTCGTTCAATGCGTAGTTGCGATGACTCATCGCTTTTAATGACAGTATTAAAAATGCTAAAACTTGTTAAACTAATCAAGGCAAAAATAACAATAGCAATAAGTACTTCAAGTAAAGTAAAACCAATGTTTTTATATTTGCTCGGATGAGAATGACACTTTTTTTTATGCATTAACTATCACTCTTTGACAAATACGTCATTAAACTTGATGTTGCTGACGTTTGTTTATCCGATGACCGCACCTCGATAACGACTGCTCGCATATCGTTATCCGTTGTCTTAATCACTTTTTGTAACCAAAACCACTCTGTACCTGCAAGTTCAACTTTGCCTTTTTTATTATTTTTAGGTGGCCAACTTTTATCTAATGTCGCTTCAACGAGTTGATTTGATGCAATCCAACTCGCCAACATTTTCGATTCTAAATGGCTCATATTTCTAAAGTGATTATCTGCGGTGGTTAGCAATGCCACGCCGGCAATGGCAAAAACAGCCATAGCTAACATCACCTCTATTAAGGTGAACCCCGTACTGTCTTTTTTTGTTCTAAAGGGTAAGGTTATAAGTTTCAGATTAACCATCGGTAAAAGCCTCTGCCACTGGCCCTTCAACTAATACTGGTGTTGAGTATAAACCGCTAACTCGATATTGAATCTGTTGTTCCTCAAAATCAGCATCTTCAAAATAAAAGGTCAAACGAAAAGGGCTTATATCACCACCTGATAGAATATAGACTTGGGGTATGATTTTTTTTTCATCTTCTTCTTTTGATAAATACAAATCATTTTCTTGTGGAGTGAACGTTGATACGTTAAAAAGTTGCGGCTCTTCAATGGGGAGATCTTCGATGGTTAAATGTATCAATACACCTTCTGGCAAGGTGTGAGGAGCTAATGTTTTGTTATCAGCAATAGCAGTCCAATTCGTGCCATCAAATCCCAAAAATTGATAACTATTTTCTTCAATAACAACACCTAATTCAATATTGTTGAGCATTGAATATTCGGCTGCAATATTAAAGATACCAGCGAATCTACCACTACTTTGCTTGAGTATTTCGTCTGGTTTATTAATTCCAATACTAAATTGTAAAACAGAAGCCATCAGGCCAACTAAAACAATCACCATCATTAATTCAATTAAGGTGAATGCTTTGATTCTGCTTGGTCTATAGCTACTGTCCATATTTCACTGAATAATTTATCAATTAATCACAATGATGCGTTATTGAAAATCACCTAAGTTCCAATTACCAATATCATCATCTGTTGCCGCTTCACCGTCTGGCCCCATTGAAAATACATCCATTTTTCCATGTTCACCTGGGTTTAATATTTGATACTCATTGCCCCAAGGGTCATTAGGTAAACGTTTGACATAGCCATCTTCAGGAAAGCGACGTGGTAATGGTTCTATATCAGTTTCTGTCACTAGAGACTCAAGTCCCTGCTCAGTTGAAGGGTAATTATAGTTGTCCATCTTATACATACTTAACGACGTTTCTAAGGTCGTGATATCCGATACTGCTTTTTGTAAATTAGCTCGGTCTGTACTGCCCATAAGGTTTGGCACGATCATACTGGCTAAAATACCTAAAATAACAATAACAACCATTAATTCAAGCAGTGAAAAGCCCTGACTCGCTTTTACGTTATTTTTTTTATAAAGGTTTTTACGATACATAATTAACTTCCTATTAAGGTATTTAGCTGAAGAAGGGGTTGCATGATAGCCATAACAATGAATAAAACGACACCAGCCATTGTTACCATCAATGCGGGTTCAAATGCTTTTAAAGCAATATTAACCAATGACTCAAATTCTCGGTCTTGATTGTCAGCTGCTCGGCCTAACATATGTTCAAGCTGACCACTTTTTTCACCGCTGGCAATCATATGTAACATCATCGGTGGAAACAGCTTTGTTTGTTCAAGGGATACTCGAAGACTGGTGCCCTCGCGTACTTTATCCCCAGACTCTTTAACTTTTTGTTTAATATATAAGTTGTCTAATACTTCACCGGCAATCGTCATACTTTCTAATAACGGTACGGCACTCGCTGTAAGAATACTCAGCGTTCGCGCAAAACGGGCCGTATTGAGTCCCCGCGATACTTTCCCTATTCCCGGCATAGCGATAAGCCTTTGATGAAAAGCCAATTTAAACAGCGGCTTTTTCATTAATTGTGCAAAAGAAAATATCAGCCCAGCAAGTATTAACATTAACAATAAGCCGTAGTTTTGTAAAAATTCACTACTGGCAATTAAGAATTTTGTAGAACCGGGTAAACTTGCCCCCAAATGCGCAAATTGATCGACAATTTGAGGTACTACAAAGGTTAATAGAATAGCAATAACACCAACGGCAACCACTGTCATGATCACTGGATATACCATAGCTTGTACCATTTGAGAGTGTAGTTGCTGGCGTTGCTCGGTATAGTCGGCTAAACGGTTAAGTACGGTATCAAGATGCCCTGATTTTTCGCCAGCGGCAACCATAGCACGATACAAATGATTAAAGACTTGTGGAAATTCTGACATGCTTTCAGCTAAACCATAACCTTCAGTAACTTTTGTACGAACAGCCATGACCATGCTTTTCAGAGTATTTTTATCACATTGCTCAGCAACAGCAATTAGCGACTCTTCCAAAGGTAAACCAGACTCAACTAACGTTGCTAATTGCCGAGTAATAAGCGCCAGTTCGGTTGCAGAAATTGATTTAGCACCACCAAAACGAGGTTTTTTACCCGCTTGTTTTGCCTTTTGCAGACTTGCAGTAATTTCTGTTGGCATTAAACCTTGTTCACGCAGCAAACTACGCGCATGCCTAGGTGTATCACCTTCAATTACACCTTTTTTAATTTTGCCTTTATTGTCAACCGCTTGATAATCAAATGCTGCCATAATAAAACTCTAGATAAACTCTACTTAATCTTCACGGGTAACACGTAAAACTTCTTCTAACGTCGTAATACCTTTCATGACTTTATCAAAGCCATCACGACGAATAGTGCGGGTAGATTTGCGAATATACTTTTCAATGACTTGCTCACCCTTGCCGTTGTGAATAAGTTCACGAACCTTATCATCGACAAACAACAATTCATGAATGCCTGTTCGACCTCTATAACCTTTATAATTACAGTCTATACAACCAATCGCTCTATAGATGGGTAATTTGTTATCAGCGGATAATGATAATAAGTTAAGTTCTTCGTCATCCGGTAAATGGCTTTCTCGACAATGAGGACATAACGTTCTCACCAATCGCTGGGCTAATACACCTAATAAACTTGATGACAGTAAAAAAGGTTCCACACCCATATCTTCCATACGTGTAATGGCACCGGCTGCCGAATTAGTATGTAAGGTAGATAAGACTAAATGCCC
>Ga0105355_10003988_pt1 | contig 12760 bp, 10 predicted proteins | sample GOMGulsemesocosm_2_FD_83508 | JGI IMG/M metagenome (GOLD analysis project Ga0105355, IMG submission 83508) | Methane-oxidizing microbial communities from mesocosms in the Gulf of Mexico - GOM9C Gulf of Mexico | ecosystem: Environmental > Aquatic > Marine > Cold seeps | place: Gulf of Mexico... | reverse complement strand
TTTAAAAATATGAATGTTAATTTAACCATTAATAACATGTTTGATGAAGAAGCACCTGTTGCCTATGGTTCCTCTAGAGGATTTGACTCTATAAACCACAATGCCTACGGTACTAACTATCGTTTATCTATGACTTATTTCTTCTAAATTGGTTAATTGCAGTGGGGACTTAACCGTCCTCACTTAACGACTATAATTAACAAGTCCTTCCCTATATTTTATTTAGAAGTTGAAAAAATGAGCATAGATCAAAACGCCAATGGCGATCTGAAAAATAATTCCGTAATTAAAGCTAAGCAAGCCGTTTTAGTCTCTGAAAAGTCGATGCCAGACGCCTTCGTTATTTTATTTTTTATCGTGATGTTGGCGGCAGTCGCCACACACTTTATCCCGGCAGGGTTTTATCAAACTACCCTAGATCCTATAACTAACAACATAAAATTAGTCGCTGATAGTTTTCAATTTGCTGAGCAGCAAAGTGGTGTCCCCTTATTTGCCGAACATGGCAACATTGGTTTTTTGAATTTCGCTTTTGAAGGCATGGTTTCTGGTGATAAATGGGGCTCTGCTATAGGCGTAATGATGTTTATCATTTTAACCGGAGGTGCGTTCGGCATTATCATGAAAACGCAAGCTATCGATAATGGCATATTGGGACTAATTGAAAAAACACAAAAATTTGAACAGGCATTTATTCCGATCTTGTTTGTCATATTTTCGTTGGCAGGAGCTATTTTTGGCATGGGGGAGGAGGCAATAGCCTTTTGTATTGTACTTTTTCCCTTAATGCGAGCCATTGGATATGACGGTATTACCACAGTTCTTGTCACTTATGTAGCAACACAAATAGGTTTTGCTACTTCTTGGATGAATCCTTTTAGTGTTGCTATTGCACAGGGAGTTGCAGGTTTACCTTTAATGTCTGCGTTAGAATTTAGGCTTGCCTTATGGTGTGTTTTTACTGCCATAGGAGTGATCTTTACTATGCGTTATGCTGGTAAGATCAAATACCAACCCAAACTATCTCCTTGTTTTACGCCAAATAATAAAAGTACTAGCACTAAATTAACAAGTGCAAAATTCAATGCACTCGATGGCGTATTGTTGAGTGCATTTTTAATGGGCATTTTATGGGTGATTTGGGGAGTAGTCGCAAGAGGGTATTATATTCCTGAATTAGCAAGTCAGTTTTTTACATTAGGTTGTGTTGTTGGTCTTATCGCAATACTAGGTAAACGGTTGAAAGTTAATGAAGTCGCTGATGCGTTTAAATCCGGTGCAAAGGATTTATTACCTGCAGCCATGATTGTTGGCATGGCAAAAGGGATCGTGATTATCTTAGGAGGCGATAATGCTGGCGAACCCTCTGTGCTTAATACTGTTTTATATTACGCAGGGCAAGTGTTAGCTGAATTACCACAAACCATCTCAGCGGTATGTATGTTTATCTTTCAGTCGGTATTTAATTTTTTTATCGCATCAGGCTCAGGCCAAGCCGCTTTAACAATGCCAATTATGGCACCGTTAGCCGACATTATTGGTCTGCAACGTCAGATCGCAGTACTTGCTTTTCAGCTCGGTGATGGTTTAACCAATATTATTATTCCAACCTCGGCGGCCTTAATAGGTTGTTTAGGGGTGACTAACATTGACTGGTTTATTTGGGCCAAATTTATCTGGCGTTTCATGTCGCTTTTGGCCTGTGTTGCCATGGGCTTCATGGTTTTAGCAGTATCATTAAACATAACATAAAGGATTATTATGAAGTTAATCAAAAATGCTCAAGTGTATTCTCCAACACCACTTGGGAAAAAAGATGTCTTAATTGCCGGCAACAAGATCATTGCCATCGAAAACGATTTATCTGAATGCATAAACAATATTGTAGAAGTTATTGACGGCACAGGAAAAATACTTACTCCAGGATTTGTCGACTCATTAGTACATATTACAGGTGGTGGCGGTGAAGGTGGTTATGCGACTCGAACACCTGAAATGCAAGTTAATGACGCCTTCATTGGTGGTGTTACTACCGTTATTGGCGCTTTAGGGACAGATGCAGAAACTCGCAGCCTAGAGAACTTGTTAGCCAAAACCTATGGGCTTGAAGAGCAAGGACTATCTGCATATTGTTATACTGGCTCTTATCATTTTCCGATGATTTCTATTACTGAATCTATCAAACGCGACATTATGTTAATTGAGAAATTTATTGGCGTTGGTGAAGTTGCAATAGCCGATCATCGCAGCTCACAAATGACAGTTGCTGAAATGGCAAGAGTGGCATCAGAGGCTAGAGTAGCAGGTATGTTGTCTGGAAAAAAAGGTATTGTCCTTATTCATGTAGGGGACGAAAAGGCAAGATTATCTAAACTTACACGTGTGGTTGAGCAGTCAGATATTCCTATTTCCCAATTTTATCCTACTCATATTAACCGAAATAAATCGTTACTTGATGCGGGTTTTGACTTTGCAAAACAAGGCGGTAACTTAGATTTTACGACCAGTACAACAGAGCAAATCATTGAACAAGGTGAAATCCCTGCGGCGAAAGCATTAGCCATGGCACTAGCAAAAGGTATTAAAATTGCTCAATTAACCATGAGTTCGGATGGCAATGCTAGTTTACCCATATTTGACGAACAAGGGCAGCTTATTGAGTTGCAGGTGGGACAAGTTAGTAGCTTACATCAATCAATGGTAGACGCTGTTAAAGATTTTCAGGTTCCTCTTGAATTAGCGTTAAGTGCAATAAGTAGTTCTCCAGCGGGTATATTGAAGCTTAAAAACAAAGGTCAAATTGGCGTAGGATTTGATGCAGATTTAACTTTACTTGATAGTGATTCATTGGCGATACATACCGTTATTGCGAAAGGTCAATTGGTTATGAAAAATGAAAAAACATTAGTTAATTCCCCTTTTAGTTAGTAATTAAAGCAAAACCATAAGCACACTCTATTAATTTAACAGGTTTGTTGAGGGCATAGTTGTGTCTAAATTCAGGTAAAAGCCCTAATTAACGACTAAAATAAATACATCTCTACATAATAATATGGAGAAAGAATATGCAAACACAAAGCACATATAACTCTAAGAAAACAGCGTTATTCTTAGCAATATCCACTGCAATATCAGCACCTATTACGGTTTTGGCTTATGAAGAAGAAGAAGAAGAAAAGATCGCCGGAATTGAACTGATATCGGTTACCGCATCTCGTCGATCGTCGACAGTACAAGAAGCGCCACTTAATATTTCGGCCCTTGATAGCGATTTGATGAGTGATCAAAATATTTTTTCTATTGAAGATGTGGCTAGATGGGTCCCTGGCTTGACCATTTCAGATCAGGGAGGAAGAGAAGGCGCGTCGATAATTGTTCGTGGTTTAAATACTAACTCTTCAGATAGAAGTGCTGATGGTGGTACGGTTGCCACGTACTTGGGAGAAATAGCGACAAACGCAGATATTCGGCTGAGTGATATGGAGCGTGTGGAAGTGTTAATCGGCCCACAAGGTACGTTATATGGCGCAGGAACATTAGGTGGTGCTATACGTTCTATCCCCAAAAAAGCGGAATTAGATATTACCGAAGGTCAGATAACTGGTGATGTATTTTCATTAAATGAAAGTGACGGTATCGGCACTGAAGCAGGGTTTATATTTAATACATCACTAATCGAAGATGCATTGGCGGTGCGCGTTAACTTTAACTATTACAATACACCAGGTTATGTTGACTATAACTATTTAATTAAAGAGCCAGGGTTGTCAAATTCCGATCCAGATTGGAGCGATCCGCAAGATATTTCACAAAATATCAAAAAAATGGAAGACGCTAATGATGAGCGAATTACTACTGCTAGAGTTTCACTACGATGGCAACCAACAGATTGGTTTGATGGTACCTTAAATTACTACTATCAAAAGCAAGAAAATGGCGGTAACTCGATAGTTCAATACAATACATTAAGTGTGACTAATCCACTATCTTCTCATATAAATGAATACGAATCGGCCTATCGCTATGAAGAGCCTAATGAGAAAGAAGATACCTTATTAAGTCTTGAGCTTGAAATGGACCTCGGCTTTGCGCAGCTAGTCTCAGCGACAGGTTTTTCTACTTATGAGCAACAAGGACAGCGTGACCAAACCGACTTGCTTATGCAAGACATTTGGAGCGGTTATGCCGATTTTCCAGCGTTCACTAAAGATACTCAAGATACTGACACACTGACACAAGAACTCCGTTTAGTCTCGCAAAATGACTCCTCACTTAGTTGGATTTTCGGTTTATATTATAATCGCGAAGAAGGTAAAGATGATGATAGAGAATATACTCCAGGTGCCACTGATAGTTGGTTTGGTGGTGAATATACCAACATTGAATATGATCTAGAGTATATTAATAATTTAGAGTCTGATGATAAAGAACAGGCAATTTTTGGTGAACTTGCCTATCAAATTAATGATAAATGGAATATCACCATTGGCGCACGTTTTTATGAATATGATTTATGGTCCAAATCGGACAATCACGCGCCTTTTTATGACGGTGAAATAGCTAGCGTCGATGATCTTACCTATGAAGTCGTTAGCGCAAAAGATAATGGCAGTTTATTTAAATTTAATAGTGGTTATAAAATAAGCGATGATATCACTACTTATTTCACAGTAAGCGAAGGTTTTAGGTTAGGGGGGGCTAATGGTTTGCCGCTTTGTGATGGCTCTACCCAAGTATGTGCCTTACCAAGTGAAATGAGCTATGAACCCGATACAACCACTAATATTGAGTTAGGGTTTAAGAGTACCTGGTTTAACAATCGTCTACACTTTAATGCCGCTATTTTTAACGTCGATTGGCAAGATGCACAGGTGAGTGCCGCAACAGCAAGTGGTGCGGAAATAATTACCCTTAACGCAGGCGAAGCAAATTCAAAGGGTATTGAGCTTTCAAGTCGTGCTATGTTGTCAGACACCATTATTATTTATGCCACATACGCCTATGCCAAAGCTGAATTAACCCAAGACGCGCCTTATTTATTTGGTGATAAAGCCGAGCAAGGAACCGCATTGCAAAACCACTATGATGGTGAAAATGGTGACCGCCTACCAGGAGCACCTGAAAGTCAATTTTCAATGGGTATCAATTACGAAACAGAAGTTCTAGATCATAAATTATTAAACGTAAATTACGGTATTACCGCGCAAAGTGATGTTTATACCAAAGTCGGTTTAAAAGCTGATGGTGAAGTACTATCAGGTTATGCTTTAAGTAATATTTCTGCAAAGTTGTCTGATGATAACTGGTCGGTTACCTTATATATTGATAATTTGTTTGACAAGTATGCTAAAACTTCCGTACGTCGAGATAAGTCATGGGTAGGCCGCGCAACATTTGATAATCAAAATAAAGACTTAGCAGAGTTAGGTCGTGTTTATGGTTATTATATGGCTAAACCTCGAACTATAGGATTGCGTTTTAATTATAACTTTGAAAACTAGCGATAATTCTTGTTGTTAAAAAAGTATCAAATAGCAGGTTTCGCAAAGTTTTCTGTTAAACCTGTTTGATTTCGTTTTGAAATTCTAAAGAGTCACCATAAATTGATGAATGCCTTTAGTCGCTTTTACATAAATTATATTAATACTAGAAATGAATTAATCACCTAGAGGATCACCTAGTGAATAGTGAGCAGATAGTTAATTTAGAGCAACGTGCAAAAAAAGCCTTACAAAATAAAGATTATCCATTGGCACATCATCTCTTGTTGAATATTTTAAAGACCTCGCCCAAGTATGCTCAAGCCTTTTATTTACTCGCTCAAATACCGCTAGTTCATGGTAAAGAAAGTAAAGCATTAGAACTGCTCGAACGTGCAGTTCAGCTATCCCCTAGTGAGCCACGCTACTCTTTATTAATTGCTAAAATTCATTCACAACAATCACAACCAGAACAAACTAAGTTATGGGTAGAAAAGCTCAATGCTAACAATTTAAAATCAGCAATTGATTTTGACACTTTGGGGGTTATTTATAGTCAATTAGGTTGGCACGAAAAGGCGTGCGACGCTTTTAGTCGAGCTATTAATTTAAACAGCGATAAAGCTAATTATTATTATAATTTGGCATCATCCTATAAATACCTTGGTCAGTTTAAAGAAGCTAGATCAGCTTATGAGCAAGCTATTTATTTAGAACCACAGCATTATCAAGCTCACGCGGCATTAACCCACCTAGGTGAAATTTCCAAAGAGTATAACCATATTGAAAGGCTAACAACGTTATTAATGGATATTCCCAAAGGGGAAGAGCAGCTTTATATTGCTCATGCTTTGGCAGATGAACTTATTGCTATTGGAGATCTCCAAAGAGCGATGAAAATACTTCAGCAGGTAAAGGAGAACAGATTAACGGCCGTAAACTACAAAATAGATAACGATGTAGATATGTTTAATGCCCTTAAAGCCATCTTTTCGCAAGTAGAATTAAACTCCATTCAAGGTCACGACAATAATCAAGCTATATTTGTAGTTGGTATGCCGCGAACAGGAACGACATTAGTCGAACGCATTATTACTAATCACCCTCAAGTGAAGAGTGCAGGAGAGTTGCATCACTTTGAAATGCTACTAAAAAAAGCTTGTGGATTGAGTTGTCCTAAACTTCAAAGTAAACCAGATATAACAAATGCAGCACAGGTTGATTTTAGTGCTCTAGGCCAAGACTATATTCGCTCGATCACCTTGAAACTTTCTGAGACAGATAAATTTGTTGATAAATTACCCTTGAATGTATTATTTGCGGGTTACATTATAAGTGCATTACCGCAGTGCAAAATTATTTGTTTAGACCGAGGGGCGCGCGATACGATAGTCAGTAATTATAGGCAAATTTTTTCTCCTAGTTATCGTTATTGCGACTATGCGCTATCGTTAGAAAATACTGCGGTATTTTATCTAGAATTCAAAAAACTTGCTGAATTTTGGCAGGCTAAGTTTCCCAATAACTTTGTTGTGGTTAATTATGAAAAGTTGGTAAACAACCCTATTGATGAAGCAAAGAAAGTACTGGAGTTCTGCCAATTGTCTTGGCAAGACGGTCTTGTTGATATTGAAAAGAACTTATCTGCAGTAGCGACCGCAAGTGCGGTTCAAGTGAGGCAACCAATTACTAACAAGAATGTTGGAAAGTGGAAGAAATTTACTGAATATTTAAAGCCAATTGAACACATTTTAAGCCGCTCTGGATAACATTATGGATATAGAAACAAAGTGGTTAAAGGACTTTATTACACTTACTGATACGCTAAATTTTTCCAAGGCATCTAAATTAAGGTATGTTACTCAATCTGCTTTTAGTCGCAGGATCAAGGCGTTAGAAAGTCATATTAACTGTCAACTTATTAATCGCAACAGACACCCAATTGAGCTAACCGAAAAAGGTATAATTTTTAAGACAGTAGCTTTAAAAATCCTGACAGAACTCGATCAAGGAATTTTGCGATTGAATAATGGGGATACAGGGGCGTTAGCGGTTAAGCTCATCAAAATAGATACATAATCAATTGATATGTCCTTATTTTCGACATTACTGGCCAATATTTTAATGGTATTTTCCAAACTAGCATCTGTACAATTTTGATCAATACCGCTGATAAACGAAGCCATTGCTGGCTCCATTTATAATTCCAATCAAAATGCATATCGTAACGGAATCGAAATGTTACTAATACGGATTGCTCGGGTCATAGAAGTTATTGTTGTTACCATTAATACTAATATTTATTTCACTGCCATTGTGGTCGTGAGTAATAACATTATAACTATCTCCAGAGAATAACTTTGTCCTTAAAACATTAAGGTAGTTTACCGGCTGACCACAACTTAATGATTGTCTTTGCGTTTGAGTTGTTTCTCTTAAAACATAAACCTCACCACTGCCATCAACTACCCCATTACCATCACTGGTTATAAATATCGACGTAGCTTCACTCGCAGCAATTGAAAAGAAGTTATTGCTATGATGGCCAAGAGAGACTGTTGCTCTGCCCATACGATCTCGTTCTTGAAAATGCGTATCGGTAAGGGAGTTATTTAACATAGGAATTGAGATAAAACGACTGCTAAATTGTAACGTGTCATGGCAGAAGTCCGTAACAACTTCAGCAGAAATAGCGCCTGAGACTCCATCGGGATCATAAATACTGTCTGCCATTAAGGCCATGCCTGCGGAAGTCCCTCCGACTACACCACCTTTATCAAAAACATGTTGAATAGCACTTTGTACTGAGGTTCCTTGCCATTGATTAAGGTAATCTGATTGATCTCCTCCCGCAATCCAAACAAATTCTGCACTGCGTATTGCCCAATTGACATAAGCGTCGTTTGCTTTAGTGCGACTATCAATGATTAGGGTCTCTACGGAGTCAGCATTAGTTAGTCCTAACAAATAATCATTATAGGCATCAGTTCCAGAGGTACGCAGTACAACAACATCATTGCTGCTGCCAATATGGGGAGTTACTCTATTACTAAAAGCGGCATCAACATCAGAGCCACCGCCCATTAACAAAGCCGCGCCATTGTTTTGCGTTAATGAAGCACAACTATCATTGCTGCTACCCACTATATAGGTTTTTAATGATCCGGGTTTACTCGGTCTATCACCATAGTCACAACCTGTGGGGGGAGGAGTATTTTCTTCAGGAAAACTGATATCAAGGTCATACCAACCAGAGCCTTTATAACGGGTGAGTTTTAGGTAATATGTCCCTGCTGCAGGAGCTTGGTAGCTGCCAGTTTCCGGATAATTACTTGACTCACCTTGGGCGACAGCGGCACCGTTAGATTGATACAAATACCAATCAAAGTCGTCTCTTCGATGATGATCTAAAGAAATATCAATTGTTCCCGCTTGTGAAACTTGAAATTCAAACCAGTCGATATCGTTTCTACTTAAGTTTCCTGCGATTGTCGTATTGTTGCAGACATCCATATTTGCCGTGCTTTCGTAATCGTTTGATTCTATTTCACTAGTTAAACACGCGTAACTGTTTGTAGAGATCAAAAATAGTGCCGTCAGTGATACTGAAAGAATAGTTTTATTACCGTTCATTGGAATTTTTCCTGAATTTATAATTATAGTTATTGATAACCCATTAAAAATAAGGTTAATACTTGTATAGTTAAGTCAGGTTGGATTATTCGTCGAACCACTCGCTTAGGTGGTTGTTAACTGAACATTCTTTAGGATCACTAGGGTGTATTGCATATGTCATTTACATCTCCTAATTGATTTTATGAAGTGTTATTTGGCAGAAGATACTGCAATCTCAGAATTACACAGTTTGGTTACTTATTCAACAGCTCGAACCGCTTAGCTGAATAGCGAAAATAATAAAAACAAATGAAGTTTCCCCTTAATTATATATATATTTCATGTGGTTATTTATAAGTACAGCTCACTCTATCGCTATAATCTGAGATTCACAGGCAACATTATGCAAAATTTGCATAATGTTGCCTGAATAAATACTGTTATGCCGTATTAATGGCAGAGATAAAATTCTATATCATCTAATTTTACAATCTCTATTATTGTTATTAATCACATAAATAAATAATCTCGGCACTATTAATGTTATTTTATAGATATCATTCAGTACCATTAAACCTATCCTGTGCTAAATTAGGCAAAATAACAAAAATTCAGCGCAGTATCATGACAATACAAATCACCAGACTCTATTTTTTACTATCACTAAGTTTTATCATTGCTACTTTTTTTACACCTTACCCACTTAGTTGGCTTGTTAAAGTCTTGCCGTTAGCCTTATTAATTTTCGCTAGCTATAAACAAGTTCAAAGTACAAATGACCGCATATTCGTTTTAGGCCTGGTTTTTTCCGCATGTGGCGATTTTTTTCTCGACTACGATCGCATTAATTGGTTTATCTTTGGCTTAGGTTCATTTCTCTTCGCCCATATTTGTTACTTATTTAGCTTAAAGCCCTTTGCGAAAAAGCAATTGGGCATTGTAGTTGTATATATTGTATATGGTGTTGCAATGTTGAGTTTACTTACACCCAACTTAGGTGAATTGTTATTACCTGTTTTAGTGTATATGACTGTTTTACTTTGCATGGGTATTGCGACATTAACCAGTGAAAAATCGAATAAATGGTTGATTTTTGGAGGTTTAAGTTTTGTTGTTTCTGACTCCTTATTAGGTGTTAATAAATTTACCTTTGCTATTCCTTATGCGAGTTTTTCTATTATGGTGACTTATTACTTTGCCCAATATGCGTTAGTAAAAGGCATGTTTTTGAAGAACAAAGATGCATAATTCTTCGTGATTTTAACAAGCAAGGTTGGAGATATATTTATATAAATAGATATAGGATGTGAGATCCTCGATAAACCACTTCGAGGATGTCGACGTTACTATGAGTGCTGCTTGCTTGTAACTCTACCTAGGACGTTTCTATCCGGAAATTTTTGTCTAAACGTTATCAAGCAATAACATTTTTTTAGTTGCATTAATTAAATGATCTTTGGTTCCTGGTTCGACTGATGCATGACCAGCAGATTCGCTGACGATTAACTGTGATTTGGGCAATGCTTGGTGCAATAACCATGCGTTATCAAATGGACAAATAACGTCATAACGACCATGAACAATTGTGGTTGGGATATGCTGAATTTTATCGCAATTCGCTAAAATTTGATTGTCAGTTAAAAAACAATTATTTGCCATAAAATGAGCTTCGTGACGTGCTAAGGTCCAGCTAGATTCATCATCAGTAGCCGCATCGACAAATGCTTGGTTAGGCAATAAGGTACAGCAGCGTATTTCCCATAAACTCCACGCTTTAGCCATTTTCATAGCCGCAGCTTTATCGTCGCCAGTCATTATTTTATAGGCTGATTTAACTGACGACTGAGACTCGCCTGTCGGCAGGGCTGCTAAATACTCTTGCCAATAATCAGGGAATAGACGAGTGGCACCACCACCAGTAAATGCCCAAGCGGTATCTTGTTCGCGCGCTAAAAATATGCCTCTAAGCACTAAGCTTTTTACTTGTTCGGGGCAGGCCTGTGCATAAACTAAAGCTAAAGTTGATCCCCAAGAACCACCAAATACGTGCCATTGGCTAATCGCTAATTTCTCACGCACTTTTTCAAGGTCTGCAATCAGGTAACTAGTTTCATTGTTAGCTAAACTACCGTGAGGTTTTGAACGTCCACAACCTCGTTGATCAATTAAAATAATGCGATATTTGTCAGCATCAAAAAATCGCCTGTCATTAGTTGAACAACCCGCACCTGGACCTCCATGGATAAATATTACCGCTTGACCTTTTGGATTCCCGCACTCTTCTACATAAATCTGATGTTGGTCCCCTACATCTAATAGGAAAGTATTGTACGGCTCTATAGCAGGGTAAAAATCGTTCATGGTCACTCACAAGTTAATTAGTTTGTTAAATCGTTAGTTATATCTAGGTTGAAGTGTAAGAAATATAAAAACGAGAAGAATTTTTATTTCGAATTGTGTTTTGTCGTATTGCATAAAGTATACCTTTGACGAAAGTGATAAATCAATTAAATACCCCTGAATTTGATGTTTAGCTTAAAATTATTACCATTTAACGCATTGTTGTATTTTCTTTATTAATAGTTGTTATAAATTATTCTAGTGAATTTAACCTTTAGGAAGAAAAATGAAACCACTTTTAAAATATGTTTCGGTGCTATTTAGCGCTTTGTCTTGTGTGAGTTATGCGGAAAACCTCACCTTAACTACAGAGCAAGGTTTTGAATTAAAAGCTGATTATTATAGTAGTGAAAAAATGGCAAACCGAGCCGTGTTGATGCTACATCAATGTAATTATAATCGTACTATGTATGACGCAATTGGTGAGCAGCTTTCCCAAAAAGGTATACATGCATTAAGTCTTGATTTTAGAGGCTTTGGTGAAAGTGCCAATGAAGAGTTTAATGCAGAGAAAATTCAATCTTTGCCCAGAGATAAGATGCGTGCCGCGTGGTCAAAAATGAGCGAAAGCTGGCCTAAAGACGTGCAGCTTGCCTATGACCATCTAAAAAATAAAGTAGGAAAGGAAGGTGTGATAGGTGTTATTGGCGCAAGTTGTGGCGGTTCACAAGCAATTACTTTAGCTCAAAAAAATCCCATCAAAGTGATGAGCTTCTTTTCCTCAGGTCAGCGGGACGAAAATGTCGCTATTTATAAAAATGAGCTGGCTAAAAAGCCGACATTAATAATCGCTTCAGAAGGGGATGGACGTACTTTTACGAGCGCACAAGCATTATTTAAAGTCGCGCAAAACCCCAATACTAAGCTACTTTCTTACAAAGGTAATGCCCACGGTTATCCTTTGCTTGATAGTGATAAACAACTAACTAATTACATTGTTCAGTGGTTTGATGATCAACTTGTTCAGTAGCATGAGTTAATATATAGCAGAATTGATTATAGTTACCTAAAGGTAGAAATATAGTGTTTCTACCTTTTTATACATTGCCAATGTAATATTCTATTTATAATTTATTGTAATGATATTTAAATTCTAGGTAGCGCTATATAAAGCGAGCAACTACTTTGTTAAAATTGCATTTTTAAGCCTATTGAAGGAAACATTTCCATGCCTTTTTCCCCTTCAATTTTATAATCCTTCAAGGTCTCTTCACCATCAGGCGCAAAGTAATAACCCGAAATATTATCGCTTCCCAAAGCATTTA
>Ga0105355_10003981_pt1 | contig 12774 bp, 8 predicted proteins | sample GOMGulsemesocosm_2_FD_83508 | JGI IMG/M metagenome (GOLD analysis project Ga0105355, IMG submission 83508) | Methane-oxidizing microbial communities from mesocosms in the Gulf of Mexico - GOM9C Gulf of Mexico | ecosystem: Environmental > Aquatic > Marine > Cold seeps | place: Gulf of Mexico... | reverse complement strand
TCATTGCTGAAATTGATATGCCAGCACATGCGCGCGCTGGTGTGGTATCAATGGAAGCACGTTATAACAAATACAAAGATTCCGATATTACAAAAGCAAATGAATACCGCTTGGCGGATCCAGATGATGAATCGGTATATACAACCATTCAATTCTACAATGACGGCATATTAAACCCTTGTATGGATTCAACTTATAACTTCATTAGTAAAGTTATATCTGAAGTACAGTTAATGCATCAAGAAGCCGGTCAACCATTAAAAACATGGCACATGGGCGGTGATGAAGCTAAAAATATCCATTTAGGTAATGGTTATGAACAGACGGGCGGGTCAACTGCTTGGAAAGGTGATAAAGATTTAACTAAAGAATCGATGCCGTGGGCTAAATCTCCACAATGTGTCGCACAAGTTGCTGCAGACGATAGCTTAGAAACGCCGCATGATCTTGGACCTATGTTTGTTAAAAAAGTAGCAAATATCATATCAGCTGCAGGCATTGAAAAGACACAACTATGGCAAGATGGGCTTAAAGATGTAGATCCTAAGGATCTCCCATTGACCGCTGTTGCGAACGTGTGGGAAACCCTATACTGGGGTGGTGCTAACACATCAAATCACATGGTAGAACAAGGGTTTGAAGTCGTACAATCACATCCTGACTATTTATATTTTGATTTCCCTCAGGAAGTTAACCCAAAAGAACGTGGTTACTATTGGGCAACACGTTATACAGACAGCAAAAAGGTATTTAAATTTTCACCGAACAACTTACCGCAGAATGCTGAAACGTCTAAAGATCGTGATGGCAATAACTTTAATATCAAAGGTGACACAGAAAACCGCGGATACAATGGCATTTCGGGTCAACTTTGGAGTGAAGTAGTACGTACCGATGATCAGTTTGAGTACATGGTGTTCCCACGGATATTACCATTAGCAGAGCGTGCATGGCATAAAGCATCATGGGAACTTGATTATGTTAAAGATCGCGAATTCAAAGGTGGCGAAACAACATTTGTCGACACTGACAAGCAACAGACTGAGTGGATTCAGTTTGCTAACATCATTGGACAACGAGAACTGGCTAAAATAGATTCAACCGGTATTCAATATCGTTTACCAGTACCAGGTGGGAAAATAGAGTCAGGCAAATTGGTGACAAACGTTGCATTCCCAGGTCTAGAGGTACAATACAGCACAGACTCAGGTACATCATGGGTTACTTGGACTAAACCTGTTGCAGTCACATCAGCAGAACTAAGAACTGTATCACCAGATGGCCAACGCTTTAGTCGTATCACAAGTGTAAAATAACGAACAATTAACAATAAGTAGTGAGTAAAGGTGGTTGTGTTAATCACCTTTACCATTATTCTCAGCGTAGTATTAGAAACGGCTTAAGGTAATAACAAGAGATAACAATGATGAAACTTAAATTTTTAGCACCACTATTACTACCACTGACAATGGCCGCGTGTACAAATACCTACCAAGATGCGAACGCAGAGCAATTTCAAGATATGGTCTCAATTAAACAAACTTGGGAAGGTAAAAGGTTAACAGGACCAACAATAACATTAGAACCACAAGCTGGAACCAGTAAGGCATTATTCCGAGCCGATGCCTATATGTACGGTAGAGAAAGTAGCAACGATAAGCATCAAATAAATACGCGCGTTAACCTACTTGTTAAACACACCGATTTTGGTTTTGAATATGGATTCGTGTCTTTAAACGGACTGCAATCTGTTGCTATTAAACAAGAACGAGCGACATTTAGAACCTGCGATGAGTTATGCGTTTACGACCAAATGTTCTCATTTTCATTACCAAAAGACTTCAGTAATAATGATGATTTGACCATTAGGCTACAAGAAAAAGCGGGGAGTAAGCACGGGCCACTTATCACGTTGCCTACAGAGTACCTGAAAGGTTATCAACAGGTGCAGGATGAAATTAAAACTCAGTAATTAGTACAAGGTTATAAGCTTGTACTAATATGCCCTTATTATAATGAACTACCTTTGCGTGCTGTACATATTTGAGCGAATGTTTGAATAACAGAACCGTTTTGTAATTTACATTGCACTTCTGGCCCTAATACCCCAGAACCTTGACCTTCGGTTGCACTCACTGAAAATGTAACTGAAGGTATCACTAACGCCATCAATAAAATTAATTGTTTCATAGTATTCCTACTGTTTTATTTAAGGTGATTCATAGATGTATCACCTTCTACTCTGTAATAGTAGACAGTAGGTAATTAACTTCAAGTTTGGTAAATTAATTCATTCTAAAAATTAAGACTCAAGCCATTCATGTTTTATGAATAGCTTGATCAAACTGAAGTTCGCAAAGACGTTTATATAAAGTCGATTCATGAATCAATTGAGTATGCGTTCCTTGTGCAACAATTTCCCCTTTATCCATGAGTAAAATAAGATCTGCATTCACAACCGTCGATAACCGATGGGCGATGATAAGCGTCGTTCTATTTTCCATTAATTTTTCAAGTGCAGCTTGAACATGATGTTCGCTTTCTGAATCGAGTGCGCTGGTTGCTTCATCGAGTAATAATACCTCAGGGTCTTTTAAAATCGCACGGGCGAGGGCGATACGTTGTTTTTGACCTCCGGACAAACGCACACCTTGCTCACCCAGGAAACTGTTGTAACCTTCTGGTAGCTGTTCAATAAATTCATCCGCATGGGCTAATTCAGCCGCTTTCATCACATCTTCATCTGATGCCGTTGGATCACCATAGCGAATGTTATGCCAAACATCAGAACTAAATAAGACGGGATGCTGCGGTACCATGCCCATTCGTTTACGCACATCATTAAGTTCTAACTCATTAATATTGATATTATTAAATAGTACATGACCAATTTGTGGGTCATAAAATCGCTGTAACAGTTCAAATAGCGTCGTTTTACCTGCGCCTGACGGACCAACCAATGCGACAACTTTACCTTTCGGAATCTGAAGGTTGATTGATTTTAAAGCCGCTGTATTTGGACGTGATGGATAATAGAAATCCAAGTTTTTAAATTCAATAATATTGTCATGTTGTTTAATCGTTTCTTTCGGTATTTCTTTCGGTGTACTAGGCGACTGTATCTTACTTGTTACTTCAAGCAGTTCTAACAAGCGTGTAGCAGAACCAGCAGCCCGCTGTAACTCCCCATAGACCTCGGAAATGGTAGCGACAGACATCGCGACCATAATGGCATAAAACACAAACGCACCTAATTCACCACCTGTCATTTTACCTTCGAGTACATCCATACCGCCAATCCAAAGCATGATGCTGATGGCGCCAAATGTCAGGAATATAACAATTGCGATGAGTAAGGAACGCTGTTTAATTCTATCTTTTGCAACTGTAAATGCATTTTCCACTTCATTAGCAAACGATGATTGTTCTTTTTCTTCATGCGTATAACTTTGCACGACTTTAATGTTTTGAATTATTTCACCGGCATAGGTACCTATGTCTGCAATCGCATCTTGGCTACTTGCTGCCAACACTCTTACTTTTCGACCATAGATAAGTATTGGGATAAGGATAAAGGGGACACAAGCAACAACCCATAAAGTCAGCCCTAAATTAGTGACTAATAACATAACCAAGCCACCAATTAACATGAGCACACTCCGTAATGCCATTGAAAATGAAGAGCCAATGATAGACTGAAGCAATGTGGTGTCAGTGGTTAGTCTTGACATTATTTCACCACTTCGATTTTCTTCAAAGTAACTTGGATGCAGCTTAATAACCTGATTAAAGACCGCTTTTCGTATGTCAGCACTCACACGCTCACCTAACCATGACATTAAGTAAAATCGACTAAATGTACCGATTGCAAGTAATACAATGAGCACAATAAGCACAAGGATGGCGTTTTTCAATTGTGTTTCTGACCCTGCAATAAAGCCATTATCAATCACAAATTTAACACCTTGGCCTATTGATAGGTTAACGCCCGCAGTGACTAATAGAGCAAGTAGGGCGTACAAGACCATCACTTTGTAGGGCTTAATAAAAGCAAAAATTGGCAATAAACTTGTGAATGCCTGAGTCGTATTTATTTGACCCGAAAATCTTGAACCCATTACATGCACCTTTACGCTAGATTGATTGGAAAACTTTATTTTTACTTTTCTTCTTTGCTCGGTATAGCGCTTTATCTGCGTCATAAATTGTATTATCTACACTATTTCGAAGCACTGTAAAGCCGATACTTACAGTTAAATGGCAATTATGTTGATCCGATGATACCACTGTCGTTTCAATACCATAACGAAATTCATCTAATCGATGCTGTGCCTCTTTGTCATTTTCGGCATGGAACAGTACTGCAAATTCTTCACCGCCATAACGAGATGTAACTGCTTTATGGTTGAAATAATGCTTTAGCATATCGGCCGTTTTGATAATGACGCGATCACCGAAAAGGTGGCCATAAGTATCATTAATCACTTTGAAATCATCAATATCAATCATAGCCAAGTATGTATTAGCTGCTTTACGGCGTATTTGGCATGCCATTTGTTGTCTTAGATAGAGCTTATTCATTAAACTCGTCATTGAATCTTCGCTTCGAATCTTTTGTGTTAATAACATATTGATTAATGCGCTCTGTGCATAATTGCGAAATATGTTAATAAAATGCAGGTGTTTTAAATTGGCATTTGTTAAGTAGATAACACCTAATAGATCACCTTTATTATAAAGAGGAATTCGTGCACAACGTTGATTTGATGATATCTCTGGTGTTAACGGGTTTTCTATTCTTAATATTTGGGTTTTATTTGTATTAACTTCTTGAAAAACTTCATCTTCATCCAAGGCTACATTATATATAGGCTCCTCGAACTTCTGGTTATATGGATTGTGAATGAAAAACAAAATCTTATCAAAACGGAACAGTTCGGATGCCATTTGTGATAAAGAAAAATAGATATCTTCAAGCCTGGTTGACTCAGATAATAGCTGTCCCTTGCTATGAATACGATTAGAGATGTAAATAGCGAGCGAGATGACGAGAAGCACTGCCAGCAATGCTAATGATACAGCGCCAATATTAAAGGCCTTATATTTTATATCGCCATTATTTGAATTAGACAGCAATATCCAACCTAGTTGATTATTCACTTCGTATATACTAAATTTATCTTGGTCGTTGTACGTGTAGTTAATCATATTTAGATCATGATTATTGTTGATTATGTCATCGAGAATAGTAGGGGAAACACTGAGTGACTTTGTACTAATACGGTTTGAATTTGGATGCATGACAATATCCCCAGTCGTACTATCTACCGCATAAACATAACCATTCATTAATGTCTTAAGGAGCGACAATTTTTCATACAGACCTAAAATATCCAACTCGAGCACAATCCTTGCTGTTTTACCATTACTAAGGGGGAGCAAACTAACGATAGCGACTGTCCACTTTTGAGTTTGCTCACTTCTATAAAGCTTTGATACGAAAGGCTTGTCGAAGGTCATATTATCTGTAAACCAAGGTCGTGATTTATTATCGTCTGGGTCTGAATTGTAGACATAATTTGTCGCATAATATTCATTATTAGATGTGAGCAAACCTATCTCTAAGTATTTGTTTTCATTATTAAGTAAATGTTGAGCACTCAATAAAAAGTCAGTTATATCATAATTGTACTTATACGTTTCACCAAGAAGGTATTGCTGATTGCTCACCGCATTCGCGTGTTGATTCAGGTATTCGTTCGCGATATCGAGGTTATTTTTAGCTTGCTGATACGTATTATTCTTTATGTATTTATAATCAGAATAGCCAACGTACATCAAGCTAATTAAGATTAGCGCGATGAGTGGATACAGCATCGCGATGAAGAACTTTGGTTGTAATTTTGGAGTTAGCATATACACCTAAGGCATTTGTATTCGCATTCAAGCTTAAAAAGAATTTGATGAATATGACTTATTTTTTAGCTAGCAAATAAACCATATATTAAGAAAGGATAATAACAAATGTCGAGAGCTATTCATTAATTAGATATAAAAAACAACTGTTTAGTCTCATAAATAACACTTTAGTATTAATGCTAATAAATAGTATTGTTAATATGTATGCTATCAATAAAAGAAAGGATATAGAGTAGGGCGTTGATACCAACTTTTTATCATATTTGTTGTCTCAGTTTAATGACCACTTAATCATTTGCCATTTTTAATAAGAGCGAAATACTTTATGTTTGAAACATTACAGAACTTATTTAAACAACTCACTGATGAAAGCGCTTCAATAGGCACTACTGATACTAGAGAATTTGAATTATCAATGGCGGCATTGTTATGCGAAGTCGCCAGTGCAGATAATGTCACAAGTGAAAAAGAAACAGATGCAAAGTCACACCAACTTTCAGTCTTACTCGATATTAATATTGAAAGAGCTAATGAATTGCTAACCGTAGCTCAGAAAAATAGTGAGGAATCTATATCAATTTATGAATTCACCTCTAAATTACGTAACCTTGATTATGCACTTAGGTATGAACTAACAGAAGCTATGTGGCATGTTGCTTATGCCGATGGTGTTATTGACCCCTATGAGGAGGCTTTGATCAGACAAGTATCGGAGCTTATTTACATTACACATTCAGATTTCATTAAAGCAAAATTGGCCGCATATCCAGAACCATTGTAACGATCATTTAAAAACCATTCGCTAGTTCGGCCGTTGGTTTTATATCTTCAGATATATCTTCTTTTAGGTAAAACTATAAAATCACTTGGGTTAATATCATGTTTTATGGCTAGTGACCCAGGTGTTAAATATGAAAGGCTGCATTCGAATCGATTAGTGAATTATAATTTCACCTATCTCCATTTAGGTAAACGTAAATATCGTCATTCACGCCTGTGCAAGGCATTGATATATATGTAATAGTCCCGAATACAGAATATTACCATCGCTAACAGATCGGACCTTTTTGTGATAACCCATCACGTGCAAGGTATTGATAATACAATCGTTGACATGATATTTAGTTGTGATAATTATGCATCATCCAGAAAATATTGAGTTGATTATTTAGCTTAATTCAAATAATTAGATATTTTCCGGAATGGATTTTTGGTTTTTACAATGAGCCAAAAAATGATGGATATATGCCTAGGATTGGCATTCTTTAAGGATAAATCATGTTTAAACGTACATTTCTATCTACTTTGATAGGCTATGGTGTTGTACTTAACAGTTATGCAATGAACCCACAAGAAGACCCACTTAACCCAACCGGATTTATCGTTTCTCAATCAGAAATTCAAGCTGCAGAAGATGCTAAAACATTAGACCCTATGTATGACATTTGGGCTCAAGCATTACGTACACAACCTAACATTGTGGTCGACGCTATTGAACCTGGTTTAGCGTCAAATCCTGACAATGTTAAACGCTTAGAGCGTGTTTTCCCACAAACTGAATGGGACTTTTTAACGCAGATGGCAGCTCCTGAATATACCTATACACGTTTATTACGTGCGGTTGGTAAATTCCCTGCATTCTGTGGTGAATACACAGATGGCCGAGACTCGGATGCAATCTGTAAAAAATCAATCATTACTGCATTTGCTCACTTTTCACAAGAAACGGGTGGGCATATAGCTAAAGACAATATTTCAGACAACCCGCAAGCATTAGAAGAGTGGCAACAAGCCCTTGTACATGTTCGTGAGATGGGTTGGTCTGAAGGGCAAGAAGGGTACACGACAGGTTGTGGCCAGAACGATTGGCAAAATGCCCGTTGGCCATGTTCTGCAGGCCAAGGTTATTTTGGTCGTGGTGCTAAACAACTTTCTTACCACTTTAACTATGGCATGTTCTCGGAAGTCATGTACGACGGTGATGCGACTGTACTGTTAAATAATCCAAGTATTGTTGCTGATTCTTGGTTGAATTTGGCGTCTGCGATTTGGTTCTTTCTAACACCACAAGCACCAAAACCTGCAATGTTGCACGTTATTGACCGCACATGGTCTCCGTCACAGCGCGAATCCGATGCCGGTATTACTTATGGTTTTGGGACTACAATCAACGTTATCAATGGCGGGATTGAGTGTGGAGAGCAAAACAAAACTAAAGGACAGCCAGTTAACCGAATTCGTTACTGGGAAGGATTATCAGCACACTACCAAATTCCTCTTGAGTCTGATGAAAAGAATACATGTTTTCAACAAACACCATACGGTAGTATTAATCTGAATGGCGCAACTGATGTATTGTACACAAACTGGGATGGTAACTGGAAATACTACGCAGACCGTCCAGGTGGTGCTTCGTTTGAGTGTGAATTAGTTGGCTTCCAAACCGCTTATTCAGCTCTAGTACCAGGTGATTATGGCAAGTGTGTAACAAATTTCTTTGGTTCTCATGCAGGTTGGCCAGAAGTACGAATAGTACCTGATAGTGAAATTCCAACTGAACCGACAGATCCCGGTGCAGGTGGCGTAGCTGCTTGGGATGCCAGTAAAGTTTATGCTTCAGCTGGTGAGCAAGTGAGTTATAAAGAGTCTATCTATGAAAGTAAGTGGTGGACACAAGGTGATTTACCAGACGCAGGTGGACCATGGTTGTTTGTGAAGACTGTGGAAGCGACGCCAGCTAGCGTAATGTCAGTTGATACGTCACCAACTAATTTCAAAGTTTGGGAAGATGGTGTATCTCAAGTAGCCAACGGTGACAAGGTAACAAATATAGGTAAGTGCTTTATTGCTAAAAATGCTCCAGGTGTTTGGGATACGCCAACGGTATCTAACAATCTGTGGGACGAAATTTCCTGCCAATAAGTTAGTATCTTTTTAGTCTATATCTAAAATCCTCGTTAGTTAACGGGGATTTTTTATGTTCTGGTGTTTTTATATGTTTGAATATATTTGATTTCATCATATTTTGGATAAAATATGATGAAATCATTTAGATGCATATCATATACTTTATGGTAAATAACCCAAGTGTTAAATTGACAACATCTCAAATCGACACTGTCTATCAAATAATACAACCGGTCATCAAATAGGGTCTTGTTTAAGATAACTACAAACCCTATTTAACATAATATACATTATGCGCAGTGTTGTATTAAACCCAAATATAGGCGTCAGAGTTATCATCGTTAGATATTTCATATTCATTAGCCATAATTCTGTTCAAGCCATTCTATTTACTACAAAACTACCGTGCGCTACGTGAAATCTGAAATGTTTTACCAGTATAGTTACAGCAGATTTTACACAGCGCACATGTTATTTTCGTGTTTGATTATTCAAATTACCTATCTGACTTTAAATATTCTAGTTCATTCAAACATGCGAATATTTTCACATAGCCAATGAGGTTTTGTTCATCGCCATGAGTAAAACTTACAATAACAATTCTACATAATGTCATTGGTTCTTTGATATCTTCAAACTCGATTGATATTTTGTACTCGTCGCAAACATTTTATTTATATTCAACCATCATAATGTTCATTGGCCAACGTTGTTTTTAAACGCGTTGCTACATAAAATCTAAGCTAGCTTTCCTTGTCATTACCAACATGATTTACACAATGTTCGTTATGGATTTGTATTAACCACAGGTGCTGTGATCACTTATCTGTTTTTGATTTCGGGATCTTACTAGCTAGCTCTTATCCTGGTAATCACTTCATCTTTAATCTGGCTAACCATTCAATATGATCTTGTTGAATTGGCATCATTTTAATATAACTGAACCAATCTAATACTAAATATACGAATTGGGATTAAAGATGCTATTTGAATCGATCCTACGTTAATTTGACTAACTAGGATGCTAGTTACTGATTCAGATTTCACGTAGCGTCACGTAAAATAGCTATACTATTGATTTAACTGTTAATAATAACTTTAAAGTCTCGATTTTACGGAATCTCAATTTACACTGTGTTTATATACAGTTATATATGTAACTCCGTAAAATCATGACTTTTAATTGTGGTTTAGAAATTTTGATGCAAGTGCCCTATTCTTTTTATGGCTGCTAGCAATGTGTTTAACGCTGACCATAATATAATTCTAAAATTGAAATTATCACAGGGTTCGATTACAAATTTAGATAGATAAGCGAATTAAACTGACGGCTTACCCTTTGAAATTAAATATTAAAAACCAACGACTTACCAAGCATTTTCAATGGCTTATTAGTTGTTTTGAGGTAAACACATGATCACTGCCTCATTAGTAGTAATTAAGCAGGTAATTGACGTTGATTTAAGGTATAAACGATTTTCGATAATATATATGTCATAAGGTTTTCATGAATAATCGTTTTTCAATCAGTGTATTAGCAACAAGTATATTACTTTCTGGTTGCGCAGCTAAAACACCATTTAGACAAGACACTGGTACATATCCAGAAAGAGAGCGTATCGAAGATGAACGTCGTTCTGATGAGATTGATAAAGTGAGTTATCTATCTCGAGCTCTGATGGAGGATGACAACCGAGCTGAAGTAATAGAGAAAATCACGAAATCAAAAATTTATACTGGTTACAACGCTGTTACACAGGGATCAATCGCAGGTACAACGACTCACCTTATTGCTGGAGACTTTAATTCACAATCGGGAAAAACAGTTCAAGCGGCAGTCATGGTAACAAGCCTTATCTTTGGCGAGTTTGCTGATGGAAGTTCAGAGTTTACAGGTAAGGCATGGCTTAAAGGCTCTTTCGAAGGTAAACCAATAACTACTAAAGAAGAAGCAAAAATAGCACTGATAAAACAGACTGAGCAACGTATCAATGCATTAGCCGACACCTTGAAATGGGATGTTAAATGTATCGACGGATGTGACACAACCCGTTCATTATACCACTTCAAACAACCGAACCAGACGACCTTAAATCAAACTTATATTTATCAACCGGACGAGTTCGTCGCTTTAGTTAGTTTTAATAACGGCTTTGCTCCGGTATCTATCAACTCACCAGTGAGAGCGTTAGTTGATAAAGACATCGCATGGCAAACTAACGGAATTGACTCCTATCGGATTCATTTCTATGCTGGAAATTTAGGTAAAGAAGAAGATGGCAGTGTTAAACTTTTCGATGATAAGAATGGAAAAAAGTGGGTCAGTGTTCGCAATGAACTCAGTGAAACACAATTTGGCCGCAGCCTTTACAAGGTATTCCATAGTACGCCATATACATTATGGGGGGAGCAATCCAGCTACCCAAGTGTAATTTACTACGATGGAACCGTATATTCATTTGTCAGTAATAGCCGTACTAACCTCGCAAGTTACACAATGGATGTACCTGAAATAAAGGGAAAATAGCTTTGTAACACCTTGTATTGTTAATAAGGATTTAACTGTATCGACTTTATGGGGCCGCAATAAATATTGTACCAATACACAGACAAAAAAATCCCCGTCAAAAGAAGACTTTTACGGGGATTTATAAACATTCAGTACAAGTGCCCTATTCTATTTTGGCTATTTAAAGCGGCAAATATTAGGCTTGTCTTTTATTCTGAATCAGAATTGTTCAACCAGATATCAGCATTAATAGGCGCTTTATTCTTACGCTTTTTCTTACCGCTACCTTCAGGTGGAGCCATAGGTATATATGCTTCAACAGTTTCATCAACTTCAAAACCTACTTCTTGCTCACGCTCAAGTCTGATCTTATTCTTCTTTTCGATGATGCTGAAATGATGATAATCTGCATGGTCTATAAGCGATAATGCTAAGCCTACTTCGCCAGCACGGCCACTTCGACCAATACGGTGCATGTAGTCTGATGGGCTTCTTGGTAAGTCAAAGTTGATCACGACAGGTAGTTTGTCAATATCAATACCACGTGCCGCAATATCGGTTGCGATTAGCACGTGAATCTGACCAGTTTTAAACCCGTCAAGCGTTCGAACACGATCGCCCTGTCCTTTATCGCCATGAAACACTTGTGAAGTAATGCCACGTTTAGCAAGTTTGTCTGCTAAGTGATTACAGCTATGCTTAGAGTTAACAAAAATAAGAACTTGTCGCCATTCATGTCGCTTAATCAAATGCGCTAACAAGGCTGTTTTTTCACCTTGGTTAACTGTAAATACGCGCTGAACTAAGGTGCTAGCATCCGCACTTTGCAATTGAATTTCAACAGGGTCGTTAAGCAACTCTTGAGTTAACGCTTGAACTTGCTCAGGAAAGGTTGCTGAAAATAATAAAATTTGCTTTTGTTTTGGCGTTAATGCCAATAGCGCTGACAATTCTTCAGTAAAGCCAAGGCTTAACATACGATCGGCTTCATCTAGCACTAAGGTTTTAACTCTATCAAGCTTAATTGCATTACTTGAAATCAAATCGAGTAATCGACCTGGTGTTGCAACCAAAATATCTGTGCCGCCACGTAATGCAAGCATTTGCGTATTCGCAGATACACCACCAAAAACAGAAACCGTTTTAACTGCACCGTTTAAATGTGCAGCATAAGATTTAATACTGTCAGCAACTTGCATAGCGAGTTCACGAGTAGGTACCAAAATTAGCCCAGTAACATAGTTACCTTTAGACTTGGTACTCAATTCTTTTTCTGTGTGGATGTCCTGCAATATAGGCAGTGCAAATGCCGCTGTTTTACCCGAACCGGTATTTGCTCCTGCAATTAAATCACGTCCCGCTAATACACTTGGGATAGCTTGTGCTTGAATTGGCGTAGGCTGCTGATATTCAAGCTCAGTTAATCGTGCTAACAAAGG
>Ga0105355_10003979_pt1 | contig 12779 bp, 7 predicted proteins | sample GOMGulsemesocosm_2_FD_83508 | JGI IMG/M metagenome (GOLD analysis project Ga0105355, IMG submission 83508) | Methane-oxidizing microbial communities from mesocosms in the Gulf of Mexico - GOM9C Gulf of Mexico | ecosystem: Environmental > Aquatic > Marine > Cold seeps | place: Gulf of Mexico... | reverse complement strand
GGTTTTTAATTAACGTCGTCTTAGGCATCGTCATAAAGTAAATCACCAAGTTTTATGTAGGGTTTGATCGGCTTTTACTGGCTAAATAGTGTAAGTAAAAGCTAACCGAAAATTTCGCGCGTATTATAGTTGAAAATAACGCTTTTGTTAATGGAAAAAGTCAAGTAAAAACTTAACACTAGTGTCAGGTAAAAAGTGCTTGGCTAATAGCGTAATACACGACACAATTGAGACTATGAATAAATACTTTTCTTTCCCAATAAAATCTAGGTTATTTACTAAGTTAGTCTCTATTACCCTAGTTATTTTTATCACTACAGTATTAACTGCTTGTGATAAAAAAAATGCCCCCTCAAGTTTATCTCGTGTTTTGGAACGAGGTTACATCAATATTGGTACTATTTTTGGACCAACAAACTATTATACTACCGCAAATGGCTTTGCTGGTTTTGAATATGAACTAGCTAAAAAGTATGCGGATTCACTTAATGTTGAGTTACGTATTATCCCGAGTTACAGCTTGGATGAACTTTTTATAAAGCTCAATACTGGTGAAGTTGATGTGATTGCTGCTGGGTTATCAATTACCGATAAACGTTTGCAGCGTTTTCGGTTTGCACCTAGCTATGAAACTATTAGTCAAAAGTTAGTTTTTAAGCAGGGAAATGTTAGACCACGAAAAGTGGAAGACTTAACCGGTAAATTAATGGTGATTTCAGGCTCAAGTTATGTTGAGAATCTTGAGACGCTAAAAAATACTCATAGTGAATTAACTTGGCAAGAAACCACTGATTTTGATAGTGAAGAGTTACTCGGTAAAGTACTTAGTGGTGAAATAGACTACACCATTATGGATAGCAATAATTTAGCGATAAATCGAAGCTATTATCCAGAGATTAGCATTGGTTTTAGTATTGACCAGCCAGAGCCATTAGCTTGGATGGTGAGCAAAAATAGTGCTGATGATATCTTAGCTAGTTTGATAGAGTTTTTTGGGGTTGTTCATCATGATGGCACTTTGCTGGCGCTAGATGACAAATATTACGGGCATATCGAAAAATTTAACTATGTCGAAACCCGCACCTTTATTAAAGCTGTTGAGAATACCTTACCTAAATATCAACCACTATTTGAAAAATATGCACAAGAGTTAGATTGGCGACTACTTGCTGCAATTAGCTATCAAGAATCCCATTGGAATCCTACAGCACGTTCATATACCGGTGTACGTGGCATGATGATGCTAACGTTAGCAACAGCGAAACAAATGGGCATAAAAAGCCGTTTAGATACTGAGCAAAGCATTCGTGGTGGTGCTAAATACTTTAAACGTATGGTCGCTATGATGCCAGATAGAATACCAAGCCCTGATCGTATATGGTTTGCTTTGGCATCTTATAATGTTGGTTTTGGTCACTTAAATGATGCGAGGATTATCACACAGCGCCAAGGTGGAGATCCCGACCGCTGGGTAGAAGTGAAAAAACGCTTACCTTTATTGCAGCAAAAGAAATATTATAAAAATACTAAACATGGCTATGCCCGTGGTGAAGAGCCTGTGCATTATGTTGATAATATTCGCCGTTTTTATGACACCTTGAGCTGGTTAGATAAAAAAGCCAAAGAGCAAGTGTTGGCTTTAGAGAAGCAGAAAGCAGATGAAGCTTTACAGAAACTATTTCAAGTTGATGTTAAGCCAGAAAAAATTCAAGCTAATGAGGAGTTGAAGAAGACTGTTGAGAAAGAGGTAGGAAGTAGAGAATAAAATTAGCTGAACTTTAAAGCGACATACTTCTTAATCAGGCGAATAAGTTGCCACAGTAACTAAACATATTGTTGATATAAATCATCATTTTTTCCTAAAACTGCATTTACACTAACTGCAGTAACATAATGCTTATACCCAAGCATTTTGAAATTGTTTGGGTATATAGATTCTATTATGAATTAATAATGTCATAAAAGTGTCATTATCACTCGCTATAGTGGCAGGGTGAATAACACTCTTATTAGGATAATAAAATGAAAAGACCATTAAAAAGCAATCAACGTAAAAAACAATTAAACCGCTTACATCACAAAATCACCTCTCGCAGGCAATCTCATTATAATCAAACGTTCAATGAGAGTATCACTGAAAGTACCAATGGAACTTCTGAGCAATATGGTGCTTTACAGGTTAGCCAATAATAATAGCTGTTTCATCTAGGTTATTTGATTCTTTATCGATTAACTGGAACTGGTTAAAACCTATAGTAATAATATCGTCAAAGTTGAGTTGCTCTCGTGATATTTTGGTGCCGTTTAGCTCTGTACCATTAGTACTATCAAGGTCTTCCAAATAGGTGATTAACTGATCCTCAATAAATGGATCGGGTCCTGTTATTAACTTGGCATGTCTAGAGCTTACAGCAGTATCATTGATTTGAATGTCATTAGTGCTAGCACGGCCTATAGATAATTCGCCTTTTTCTAATTGCCATTTATTAATAACTACATCTTCAACACTTAAGGCTAAATAAGCCATATAAAATCCTCAATTACTTTTAAATTATTTTGTTTATTCTGAGCTCTGCTCATTTTGCTTACTGAGTTAAATAGACTAGGCCGACAGTCAAATTATCCCTGCTATTTTTTGCCATTGCTCGGTATATCATCTCATGACATACATCTTTTTCAGTAGAAAATTCGGATAAATACTGATTGATCTCTTGTTCACTAAGGTAGTCATGCAAACCATCGGTTGACAACATAAGGGTATCACCTTGATTTATTGAAATTGTTTTTGTATCGACGGATATTTTTTCACGCACGCCAATTGCCTGAGATAGCAAATTTTTTGTGTTGGCTTTCTGGGCTGTTTCTGCCGTTATCGCACCTTTATTGACCAGTTCTTGGATCATGGTGTGATCGATAGTCTCCTGAAGTAATACATCACTTTTCAATATATATGCTCGCGAGTCCCCAACCCATCCAATATGGCATTTGTTATTTTCAATGACCATTAATACACCTGTAGTGCCCATTCCTTGCTGACCCAGAGTGTTTTTTGATTGCTTGAGGATATTTAAGTTTGCCGTGTTAAGTTGCTCTGAAATCCATGTCTGCCAATTTGCTTGGTTAGTTATTGAAACTTTATCCCACTGACACTTTATATGGTCAACTAACATAGCACTGGCAACTTCGCCTGCATTGTGTCCGCCCATACCGTCAGCAATTAACATCCAAACGACACCAAGTTCCTTGTGGATGCCATAACTTATAGCATCTTCATTGTTGTCTCGTATAGAGCCCTGATGACACAGGGATTTAATATGATAATTCATAAGTGTTAACGGTTATTCCTTTATTTAACGATTTAATTAACTTTCGGTGATCTTAAAATCACGCTTTAATGCGTTGACTAAAGCCAACTTAAATTCTGCCATTGTTTGGTAACGCTTTTCTATATCTTTATGCATTGCTTTATTGGTAATGCGTAATGCACTGGAAGGTAATCTTGTATTATGCTGGTTTACCGCAACGGCTTTTGCCTTGGTTATTTGGTAGGCCACTGTCGCTATGGACTCGCCTTCAAAAGGTAGCTGACCACAAAGTAATTGGTAAAAAGTCACCCCTAAGCTGAAAATATCACTACGACCATCAACTTTTAAACCCAGTATTTGTTCTGGTGACATGTAGTAAGGACTTCCCATAATGATACCTGTACGGGTTTTACTGTTATCACTGACATAGGCGATACCAAAATCAGTGACGGTAACTTTGAGTAAATCATCATCATAAATAATATTGGCAGGCTTGATGTCCCTATGAACAACGTTTTGCTTGTGTGCATAATCTAGGGCATCGGTTATTTGCATTAATAGCTTATAAACTAAGGGCACCGGTAAGGTTTGCCCTGGTTGGGTAAATAGTGATAATGGTGCGCCAGTCAATAAATCCATAGCAATATAACCTAGATTATTTTCTTCACCGACATCATAAATAGTGACTATGTTGGCATGACTTAAACCACCAGCGGTTTGAGCTTCTCTAAAGAATCTTTCTTTGGCTTCAGTAAACTCTGTAGAGTCTATTTCATCACTTAATTGCAATGTTTTAATGGCAACATGGCGATTGATTTTAGGATCAACCCCTTGATAGACAATACCCATAGCTCCTTTACCCAAAATACCTTCTACTTGATAACGGCCAAAATTATCAACAGTCAAATGATGACTCATGGTTGTTTGGTTCTTTATCTGACTTTCGACTAAGACTAATGTTTGTTCTAAATCCTCTTCTGGTGCAGGTTGCTTTATTATTTTAGCCGTAGGAGAAAAGTTTTGTGGCGATTTATAGACTTGCTTACTTTTGCTAGGGGCAGCTTTTTTAGCCGTAACCGCTATTGGTTTTGGAGTGACTCTAAGTTGCTTCGATTGACCGTCTAAGATGGTCAAAAACAAGCTATATTCTTTTTGATAAGCCAATAGTAGCAACCACGAACCAGCTACCAAAAGATAAATAGGAAATATTTCAAACCATTGCTGCTGATTGTATTTAAAGTATTGAAGAACCAAAAGAGCTAGGGCATAGCTCATTAGCGCTGTTAATTGTTGCTTCAATGGCAAGTGACGAATTAACCAACTTAATGTTAAACCTATGGCTACTAATACCCAAGCTAATAAAATGGTGAGTATGGTTTGTGATAAATAGTTATCTTGAGTTAACTTAATGAGTAAAGGTTTAAGTAGTTTATGTTCATATGTGTAGATGTCTCTATCAGCAATGATGATGACCTTATACTGAGGAGAAGATGATCTTGCGGCTGATGTTCCATAGCTTTGTTTTATGAACAAGTCTATTGAGCTGAGATGATTTTTTTCTAAATTGTTATGTCTTTGCCTGTTTTGATTATATTGGTTAATGTTATAGGCATCTCCAGCAGTGAAAATATCACTAAAAAAACCTAATGAGAATTTATTTTCTTGTAAGGAGGCTTCTTTGCTTGTTAAGTTTAATTGCCAGCTTTGATTGAGGAGAAGTTCATTACTTTCAGTTAATTGCTTTAATATTTCTGCCGGTAAACTGAGGTAAGTTTCCCCCTGTTGCTGCCATAGCAAAGAATAACTTTGTCTTTGGTTAATGAGTAAAGGGCTATAGATAAAGTGCGGTGAATTTATCTTCTTTGCATTATCGGGCTGGGAAAATCTAAGCCAATTGAGTATGCCTGAAAATATCATGGTCGATTGTATTTTTACAGCTTGGCCTGAGTAGTTATTATTGGTGGCAATGGTAATTTTATGACTTCTTGGTGATGAAGATAAATATTGCTCAAGCTTTGTCATAAAGGCTTTAGATTGCTGACCAAGTAAAGTAATTTGGCTATCAGGATTATAAGATAAAAGTGATTTTATGGCACCTATATCACTTTCGTTAAACGAAGATTGTAATGTTAATACGTCAGTTTCAGCTAAGGTAGTACTCTTCTGAGATGTCTCATTTTCGGGGGTTAGGTACTCAAGTAAATTGATATTTATCTGATTAGCTTGGTTTAAGCCACCATTTGAAATATACCAAGTACTCATTCCCCAGAATAATAGCAGTAAATAAAACCAACCCGTTTGATAAATGGGCAGAATACGTTGAATCATGTGTCGTTATAACCTTTGCTATTTTTATTATTATTATATTGCTGTTGTTATACCAACTTAATTGATTTGGTATTAACCTCTATTATTACCCTAATGCGCTAGCTATATCAAATTTAAGGCAATAAATTAGTACTAAGTTGGCTTTGTTTGTAAGTGCTCACCTCGAGGCTAAAAACATACCAGTCAAAAGGAATAAACGTGGCTAACTCTCTATAGCTTTTTCATCGTGCACTTTTTTCAATGTTTGCTCAAGGGTTTGAAAACTAAATTGCATCGCTTGAAATAGCTCATCGACTTTAGTGTCATCAGGTGTTGGTATTTTAACATAGTTATTAAAGTTTTTGGTGTGTTCTAGAAGTTGCTGGGCATTCAAGTTTGCCGCCATTCCTTGTATTTTGTGGCTAATATCGTGCTGAAGTTTATTATCTTGTTGGCTAATGCTTAAGGCTAAGGCACTTAGCTGTTTAGGTGTTTCATCTAAAAACAAGGCAATGAGTTTATATTGAATTTCTTGATTATCATTTAAGCGCTTACTAAACTCTTCTCTTTGCCAGATAGCAGGTTGTTCTTCATGCTCTTCTTCTGAATAGTGTTCACTGTTAGTTTTTGACTTTTCTAAAGGTTTATTGTCTTGCTCCTGTTTAGCAAAATAAGTTGATGGTGAACTATCTCTTTCGCATTTATTTTGTTGTTCGAATATACTCTTTGTGTATAAAGAAAGCTTTTCTTTAAGTTTTACCGGCTCAATAGGTTTGCTTAAGTAATCTGTCATACCAGCAGAAAGGCACTTTTCTCTGTCACCTTTCATAGCGTTTGCTGTCATGGCTATAATAGTGATCGATTGATTTTCTTTTCCTGCCAGTCCTTGACGAATCGCTTCGGTTGCTTGGTAACCATCCATTTCAGGCATTTGACAATCCATTAAAATAATATCGTATGCTGATCTCTCCTTGGCTATGTTACCTTTAGCTTCTTTGAGTAGAGTTAATGCTTCTAATCCGTTAAGCGCAACATCTGGTATTATGTCAAACTCTGCTAAAATATGGCGAGCAACTTCTTGGTTTATGCGGTTGTCTTCTACTAATAACACTTTACATTGGCTTAAACCCATAGTTGTATTCATTTCCTTAGTTGGTTTTATTTCTTGTAAATAGTGATGAGTAATAAGCGGCATTCCATCTGTAAGCCCCTGACTTTCTGACAAGCATAAACTTAAGGTTTTAAATAAGTCTTTTGTTATTGCTGGTTTTGGAAAATAGGCCGCAAAGCCTAAATCTTTAAAGTAACTTGCATCACCACGAGCGGCCATTGATGTCATCATTACTAGCTTTAAGTCTTGAAAATCATGATTGTTTTTTACCTGCTTAGCTAATGCTGCACCATCTACTTGCGGCATATGCATATCAAAGAAGGCTATTTTTATATTAGCTTGTTCTAAGTTTAGCAAATTATTCTCGAGCAAAGTTAAAGCAGAAGTGCCACCATCGGCTTCATATACTATTGCACCCCAATGCTCCAGCTGATCTCTTAAAACTAATCGATTGGTCGCATTGTCATCTACTACTAACATTGGTACGTTACTGATATCGACTGTTGGTAGTACAAGGGTGGCTTGCTCGCTCTTCTCTAGAGCTAGTGTAAATGAGAACTCAGATCCTCTTCCAACTTCACTGCTCACAGTTATATCACCACTCATCAATTGACATAGCTGTTTACATATAGCTAGCCCCAAGCCCGTACCACCGTATTTCCTTGTTGTTGAAGCATCAACTTGGGTAAAAGATTGAAATAGCTCTGAGGTTTTATCTGAAGGTATTCCAATACCGGTATCGCTAACACTACAATGTAAAGTGAGTTTATCGCTCTCTGAGCCATTATCTCCTAGCTCTTCAACTAGCTTCGCAGAGATAATGATTTCACCTTGCTCGGTAAACTTAATAGCATTCCCCGTTAAATTGTTAAGGATTTGCCTAATTCGGCCTGGGTCACCTTTAACATGACTTTGCTGTATCTCTCTATTATCTAGTATGATCTCAATATTTTTTTCTTGGCTTTTTAAAGCAAGAGATTCAGAAAACTCACCAAATAATTTTCTTAAATCAAAGTCTATAATTTCCAAATCTAGCTTACCTGCCTCTATTTTAGAGAAATCTAAAATATCGTTAATCAGACTAAGTAGTGCTTCAGCACTTGAGTTGGCTAGCTCAACTCTATGCATTTGCTCCTCACTTAAATCGTTACGAAGCAGTAACCCCAGCATACCTAATATGCCATTCATGGGAGTACGTATTTCATGACTCATACTGGCAAGAAACTCTGCTTTATGACGAGCAGTATCCTCAGCGAGTTCTTTGGCGGCAATATGTTCTTGTTCGACTTCTATTCGTTCTGTAATGTCTATGTTAACCCCCGTCATTTGCATAGCATTACCTTTGTTATCTAACTTTATTCGAGCCATTGCTTTGATATACTTCACAATGCCTTCAGGAGTTGTGATTCTAAATTCATGATCGAAATTAGTTTTTTCCTCAATGGCATCGGTTATAGCTTGGTTTGCTAAGTCTATATCTTCAGGGTGAACAGCCTTTTGCCAATAAGCAATATTGCCAGTAAAGTCTTGTGCTTGGGTTGCATAAATTTTATGCATCCAGCTATCCCAAGTGAGCTTGTCATTGAGAATGTCATATTGCCAAATACCTATGCCTGCCGCATCTGTTGCTAAGTTGACTCTTTCATTGACCTCTATTAACGCACTTTGATACTTATCTTGTTCTACTTCTAATAATTCTTCTTTAGATATGTCGCGAATAATGCCAGTAAAAATGGTGCCTTGCTCAGTGGTGACTTTTGATATAGACAAATGAATCGGGAATATTTCACCTGATTTTCTCTGTGCTTTAAGCTTTCTTCCGATACCTATTATATGTGCTAAACCTGTTTTGTTAAATTCATGCAGGTAACCATCATGTTTATTACTGTCTATTGCAGGCATCAGAATATTAACATTTTGACCAATGGTCTCTTTATCGCAATAACCAAACATTTTTTGAGCTGCTTGGTTAAAAGAAATAATGGTCCCTTTTTCATTAATAGTAATAAAGCCCTCGGCTGCACTGGAGAAAATAGCATTTATTTGTTTAGAGCTCTGTTCAGCATTCATTGCTGAGTGTGCTTGCTCCGTCAGCGCAAATTGCATTTGAGTGAATAAGTTACTAAAACTTCGGGCAAGTACGCCTATTTCGGTATTACTTTCTATAGGTAAGTTTCTTAACTGGCGCGACTTTTCATAACTTTCTAAGCTTTGCGTTATTTGCTGTAAGGGGGTCGCAATACGCTTTGCTGCAAGAGTTGCTATCGCTAAGGCAACCAAAGCTAATGCACTACCAAGTAGTAGACTACGTGACCTATAAGCAGATAAGGTTTGCTCTATTTCGGTAGTCTCCTTAAGCACTAACAAATTGAGTTGGTGACTTGTATCAAATTGCTTTAATGCTATTTGTTGATAGTGGCCAAGAAATTTGTGCTGATCAATCTCAATACTAGGTAGCTTTTGTTTTTTTAAATTATGTGTGATTGCGGGGCGTAGCGAAGGGAATTCATCTTGGATTAAATGGCGCTGATTTAAATCAAAACCAAAGGTTTTACTTTTGTTCGGGTGTGAAACAAAGTCGCCCGCTTCATTGGCTAAATAAAAGGATAGCTGATTTAGCTCTTTTGTTTTTAGTTGTGCGATAAAGTCGCCAAAATTTAAATTGATAATGATAAGGCCAAAGACATCTCCTGAGCTTGGGTCGTATATTGGTGTAGCAACCCTTAATACTGGCTTGTGAGGCTGTTCTATCTTGCCGTAGTTTTTAGCCAATTCAATTTTTGAAAAGAAGACTTGGCCGGGATCTTTATCTATGGTTGATTTATAATAGGGTCGGTTTGATTTCTGTTGTAAACGAGAAGAGGGGATCACTATCGTTTGTTTATCAAAACGTACGTTAATTAACTCTTGGCCATTATTGGCTATACCAATATAACGAATTTGATAGTAAAACTTTTTATTTATCAAGAACTCACTGAATATTTGCTCAATACGCTTCTGCCATAATTGATAGTCTTTGGCATCTTTTCTAGCTATAGCTTTAAGCATACCTTGTATGGGAGGAGTTCGACTTAAAAACAATATGTCAGAGTGCGCCTGACTATAAAATTGTTCGATAATGGGCTCTACTAAATTACTTTCAACGGCAAGTTCATTACTTGTTTGTTGGGTTAATAGTCGTTCAGTCTCAAAATAAAATAGAAAGCTCACTAATGTAGAAACACTTAAAACTAATACAAAGGCTGCAATGGGTATCTGCATGCTAATTGAATGGCGGGCATGACCAACTTTTAATAACTTACTTTTCAAGGGATACTCAGTTTTTGTTCCTTCTCTTTTGCCCTGTAGTAAGTGTTCATTCTGTTTGCTTTTATTGATTGATGTCGCTTTTAAATCAAAAAGTAACCCTAGAAAAGCGCAACCGTAAGCAATAATTTTCAAGCTATGGGCAATATTAAAGTGGTTATCAAATAGGGCTGTCGAGCCAAAGGCCATGTGGATTTGTGTAGTGACCTCAGGAATAACACTGAGTAATAAACCATATTTAGCTAATGAGGGGGATTGTTTATATAGATTGATAAATAAACTACCAGCAAAAATAAAAAGCCCTAATGGTAATACATCATATGGGCGAGTTATTAAGGCTTGTTTGAACATGGTTTGTGGCAAACTGGTACTATTAGCGGCAATATGAACCGAAGCATAGGCAAGCGAAATAAAGCAAATGCCGATAAAGAGTAATATTTGACTTTCATTTATATACTTTGTTTTACTGGGGATATTCTCTTGTCTGTTAAGTGTTTCGTATTGGCGTTTTCTCGCATAAATGATAAAGCATATTAGCGTACCAAGAATCATAATTGTGGCATTAAATATACGTGAAAAAGCCCAAGTAAATGGAATGAAATCAGTGTTTGCTGCCTGGGCTGAAATAATTCTCGTAGCGGCAAGAGTATGAAAAGCATCAACAGAGCCGGCACAAAAAATAGCAACACCCATAATAGGGATCGCTATGTCTTTATGAATTTGATAATGCACCAGTGCTAAAATGAAAGTAAGTAAAGCTAGAACAACAGCAGACCACTCTAATAGTGTATGTTGAAGCGCGCCAGAAAGAGCACTAAACAGGTGATTTGCTTCTATCGGCTCACTAGTATTAAGTGGTGTAATACTTGAAGCAAAGTTAATACCGAGAAAATTTAATAGAGTCGGCAGAAGACAAAGGCTAATGACTAGTGCTAGAAAAATTTTTTTTGGGTTATTTAAAAAAGGGGAGTTGACTGGTGAGTTTAGTAAATATTCATTCGCAGATTGTTCGGAATTATTAGCTCCATTTGCCGACATAAGTATCTTTCCATAAAATAGTGGCGATTTAAGTATTTTTTAGATTTTTAAGGGAGGAATCAAACTAAAAATACATTAAAAGCTAATAAAGGGGGATACTTATAAGTTAGCACAGTCGCTTGTATTCGCCATTATTTTACGGCTGTATTTGTACAAGCTACTCTAGGGGGATTTGTTTATATTTTTAGTGATGCATTTTTAGCTACTTGTTTAGCTAGTTTTTTTTCTTTTCTACGGCGCTTAAAAAAAGCAGATAGCAGTTTGCTACACTCGTCTTCCATTACACCAGTGCTTATTTCTATTTGATGGTTTAACTGTGAATTGTTAGCTAAGTTAAAGGCACTACCAGCAGCACCAGTTTTCAAATCATGGCTAGCAAAAACTAAGCGTTGAATTCGGCTATGTACTAACAAACCTGCACACATAGGGCAGGGCTCAAGTGTTACATATAAGGTACAATCAAGCAGACGATAATTATTGAGGTACTTTCCTGCTTCTCTAATAGCATTCATTTCAGCATGGCTTGAAGGATCATTTTGCATAATTGACTGATTAAAGCCCTCACCAATAATCTTCCCTTGGTACACTACTACTGCACCAACAGGAATTTCATCATGCTGTTCTGCTTGTTGCGCTAGTTCATAAGCTCTTTTCATAAAAACTAAATCAAGCTGGGCTTGTGCTTCACTGACTTCTGCAGATTTTAAGCTTAGCGAACAATACTCTGTCATAAAAAGAGCTCCAGTAAGTCGTTAAGGTATCGTTGTCCAGTTTTAGTAACATGCCAATATTCATCATTACCTATTACTTCATCCGCCATCAAGTTCTTTTTCTTTGCCTGATTAAGCTGGGCTAATACGGTATCTATACTCAAGCCTGTACTTGCTTGAAAATGTTTAACACTAAAGGCGGTGTGCAACCTTAATTGGTTCATCATAAACTCAAAGGCACGTTCACTTTCATCCACTTCATTTACTTGGTCAATATAGTCACGCTTATCAGCTAGATAACCTTTAGGGTGTTTGACTTTTACCGTACGAAATATTTTCTGTGAGTTACTATCAGTGATTTTTCCGTGCGCACCACAACCTATGCCGAGGTAATCACCATATTGCCAGTAGTTCATGTTGTGTTGACATTGATAGCCGACTTTAGCATAGCCTGATATCTCATATTGTTGGTAACCAGCTTCATTAAGCAGCTTTACTCCCTCATCTTGAATTTGCCACAAAACATCATCCACAGGTAATTTGGGAGGTTTAGAATGGAAAATGGTATTGGGCTCAATAGTCAATTGATACCAAGAAATATGGGTAGGATTAAGACTGATTGCTGTCTTTAAATCATCAAGGGCATTATCTAATGATTGATTTGGTAGCCCATGCATAAGGTCTAGGTTAAAGCTACTAACACCACACTGAGTGGCAAGTTTAGCAGCTGCTTTTGCTTGATTGCTATCGTGTATTCTGCCTAATTTTATTAATTTATCAGAGGCAAAGCTTTGTACACCAATAGATAGACGAGTAACACCAGCATCGAAAAATCCGATAAATTTATCTGCTTCAACAGTGCCTGGGTTTGCTTCAAGTGTTACTTCCATATCCTTAGCATGTTCAAATCGTGCCAGTACTTGTGCCAGTAAGTTCTTGATGGACTTCGCAGAAAATAAACTTGGCGTGCCACCACCAATAAAAATAGACTGTAATGGACGC
>Ga0105355_10003977_pt1 | contig 12785 bp, 14 predicted proteins | sample GOMGulsemesocosm_2_FD_83508 | JGI IMG/M metagenome (GOLD analysis project Ga0105355, IMG submission 83508) | Methane-oxidizing microbial communities from mesocosms in the Gulf of Mexico - GOM9C Gulf of Mexico | ecosystem: Environmental > Aquatic > Marine > Cold seeps | place: Gulf of Mexico... | reverse complement strand
TTTGAGCGCGAAGATCGGTTTCGGCACATAGTCGTGACCAACGAAAAAGTCCCCAGCCCCGAGTTTATTCAACACGATTTCACTATGGTGGCGGGCAACGTCGTCATCTCCGTCGACTATTTCAAGGTGGTCAGTGCCGGTCTGCGCAGCCTGGTGGGCGGGCGCATCAGCGCCTATGAATCGCTGCTCGATCGCGCCCGCCGCGAAGCCCTGTTACGCATGCAAGAGCAAGCCCATGCCCGAGGCGCGCAAACGGTGATCAACACCAAGTTTGAGACCAGCCGTGTGTCCGGTAACGCAGGCCAAGGCATAGGTTCCATGGAAGTCTTGGCCTATGGCACCGCCCTGATTCCGAGCCGGGCATGATACGCCTTATGCAGAACCCGCGTATCCCCGAAGGCATTAACGCCTCTGAGGAACACCCGCTCAAGGAGTTTGCGCTCCTGTTTGTGGGGGTGGCGCTGAGTCTGGTGCTGTTGGTGGTGATGCTCAGTGTCACGGCGCAGCAGCTCGCACCCTATATCCCCTTTCGCTGGGAGCAGCAGCTCACCCAGTTTGATGGCCTCAAAGACGCACCTTGGGAGGACTTATCCACAGACCGCGATGAGCCAATCGCTGAACTGGCTGGCGGCGTTACAGCAGCAGGCAGCACAGCAACAGACAGCACTGCTGCTGACGCAAAGCGTGCCACCCAAGCTGCCGAGCAAACACTAAAACAACAAGCGCAGACATCCCTGCAAGCGTTGGTCACATCACTTGCTGTGTCCATGGCCATTCCGAGCGAGATGAGTTTTCAGGTCCACCTTCTCGATGACCCAGCCCCCAATGCCTTCGCTACGTTGGGTGGGCATATCTTTGTCACCCAGGGTTTACTGGCGGCTGTGTCCTCAGAAAATGCCCTGGCCATGGTGCTGGCCCACGAGATGGCCCATGTGAAGTTTCGCCACCCCATACAGGCCATGAGCCGCGGTGCGCTGCTGCAGTTGATCATCACCATGGTTGGCGGCGGTCAGGGCGTCGCGCTCAACGGCGTGTTGGGGCAAACCGGTTTGCTCACTCTGCTAAGTTTTAATCGCGACATGGAGCGCGAGTCAGACGCCGCGGCCATGGCGGGGCTGACCCAACACTATGGGCATCTGGTGGGCGCCGAGGAGTTCTTTTCTGAGGTGCTCGCCCGCCACGGCGACGCCGGTTGGCGAGCCGCCTTTGAAACCCACCCGGCGACGCAAGAGCGGGTGGATGCGATTACTGCTCGTATAAAATTGATGCAGACAAATGAAGAAACTTCCCAGCAGTTAACACCGTTGGATGCAGGTTTACTTGTTTTGAAGGCGAAAAGTGAACAGGGTATTTCTCTTAAACACATGAGTCGGAATAGGCGCAATTTTTGATTGCAGGGTTTGAACTTCCCCCGCTTTAACGGACACCTTAATCTAACCAAGTGGACGTTCCACAGAACAGGTGACAAACCGACCCTAAGGGGTTGTTGTCCTTCCGCTAATTTTTTTTGATTTAAAAATACGCCTCTGATTTTAACGCAAACTAATACCCCAGCTGCGCCAGCCCATTGAGCGCCAGGAAATAAGATGAGCTGGACCAACCGAGGGCCATGGCCAACACCGTAATAGCAACACGGGCACGGGAAGAGCCAAGCCGTCGTGCCAGCAGAGTGCCCACCGGTAGGCCAATTAATATGGGTGTGAGCAGCATCAGGCCCCAAAAGCCGTAGCGCCGATAAAAGATCAGGGCTTTTCTCAATCGGGGGTTGAAAGCCGATGTTCGCTTGCTCGCGTGGCCTGGCCAATACCTCATCAAACGTTTAGACAGCTGCTTCAGTTGGCGCTCGAAATACAGTGAACTGAACACGGTGACACTGGTGCCCAACAGGGTGTAGCCTACCGCTTGTAAGTAACCCATGCCGAAGCCCGCCCCCAAAGTTGGGCCGACGTAGACCTTCCAGAGGCTAAAGAGAAAAATGGTTTGGGCTTCTGCAAAGTGACTGATAGCGAGCTCTACTGTTCAGGGCGTGAATGATGGCGCACTATTGGGCTGCGGTAATGGCCATGCACAGGTGGGCGTGGAGAGTAGCGCGAACCGTCGTGGATTTACACGGTTAATTAACCTTTGCTTGCGCGCTAATGCGCCTCTTCTCTGGGTTAGGCTGGCTCGGCGGGATCAAGTGGGAGGGTGCTGTTAGCGAGCTGTGCTGGTAGATCAGTAAACCCACCTATATGTGCGTCATCGCCCACTGAGCTCACGCATGAGGCAATATTGTTCTGCGTTGTTGGTGACTTCTATGGCGTGATAATCAAACCCATTTTCTTGTAAGAGTTTCAAACCCGCCTTGCAGTATGGGCAGTATTCTTTGTGGTAGATCGTAACTTTTTTCATGTTCAGGCTCATGCTCTTTGCCCTCGTGATTAGTCATTTCATAACGACTATACTGGCTGCATCCACCCACGCCTCTAGCCAATTGACCAATATCCATGTCCGACAGTACAAGCATGTATTTAGACAATCCTGATGCTCTTAGCGTACTGCTAACAAAGCTGAGCCTGTCGGCTCAAATCTATGTGAATGGGGATTTTTGTGGCACCTGGGCGGTGGATACCGGAGGCAGTAAACGCATACCGTTTCATTTGATTGGCTCGGGTTCGGCTTGGCTCCACTTCAAGGGGCGGTCGCCACAGCCATTGGATGCTCAAGACCTTGTTGTTTTTCCGCACGATGCTCACCACATTATTTCTAATTCCAGCGATGAACCTCCGGCTAATCAGGTGAACACGTCTATGTCTAACGATGGCGATGTAACCCAGATGATTTGTGGCTTCTTTGAATTTCGCAACCCCGTGCTGTTTCCTGTGTTGGCTTCACTCGCGCCGGCGGTGGTGCTGAATGCTTCAAAACATGATCGCGATGATCGGGTGCCGCGCTTGATTACGTTGATGTTGACTGAGCTAAAAAATACCAAGCCGGGTTATTACACCGCAATTGATCAGATGGCTTTTTTGATTTTTATTGAAGTGTTGCGTCATCAAATGCAAGAGGGGGCACTTGGCGATGGCCTGCTCTTAGCGTTGTTTGATGAGCGTTTGGGGCGGGCCTTAAACGCCATCCACCAGACGCCTGAAGCACCTTGGACACTCGATACTTTGGCGGAAGAGGCGCTGATGGGACGCTCGAGTTTTTCTGAAACCTTTCATAGAGAGGTAGGCCTAACGCCCATGAAGTACCTAACGCAATGGCGTATGAATGAGGCGCGTCAGTTACTGATGAAAACACGCATGTCCGTCGCACAGATTGCTGAGAAAAGTGGTTACGAGTCGGAGGCGGCCTTTCGCAAGGCCTACAAGAACACGCTGGGAGAGGCCCCAGGTGCGGTGAGGGCTAAACTAGACCGTTAACAAGAAACGCTACTGTGCGTGCAGCGTCTCTTGCAGAGCCTACAGCTGCGCGGCGGGTGTGTGTTTCACGATAGGCCACTTGCCCTCGGCTTGTTGAATGTGCATGGGCACGTCTTTTTTCCAAGCCTCGTAGACATTTAGATTTTTATTCACGTAAAGCTCGCCGTCGACAATCTCAAAGGCTTTGCCATCAATCTCAAACTTCTTTCCAAAGGTCATGCCATAAGCACAAAAACCACCGTACTTAGGCGCATAACCTGCTGGGTTTTGATTAAAGCGATCGCGGTTCTCGGCGCTGTTAAAGCGATAGATGGCGCCGTTATAACTGCTTGTGAATCTGGTTGAGCCCTGTACCGGTTTGCCTTGCGTGAAATAGGCCACGACATCATGCCCTGCGAGAATGACGGCGTTGCTGTCTGTCTCTGTGTCGGGGCCAGCGTGGCTGAAAACACTGAGGGTGAGAGTGAGGGCTGCAACGGCCTGGGCGAATATGCGAGAAAGCTTCATGATGTATTCCTTACGGGTTATTAAGTACCCGGTTACTGTAATAATCAGAAGCCTCTCTGAATATGCTCCAAAAACGTTAATCCATGTCAATTAATCCAGACAATGATCAGAGGCCATGCTGTCAGTGTGATCAGTCATTAACCCGTCCGCTCAAACACAGATACTTTTACTCCACATAATCATGCATGCCGTATTTGATCCCTCGCGTCCATGAGCGGATTCTTTGACCCCGGCAAAGGGCGCCATCTCGATGGAGATGATGCCACCGTTGATGCCGACCATACCGTACCCCTGCGCCTCATTCATGTGAAACACTCGGCTGAGGCTTTAGGTACTACCTTTTGTGGTTATTGGTTGGCCTTACTGGGACGGTATGCCGTGGGGGAGTTGAGCTGCTGTTTGCGCAAGACAACGACTAATGCCGTCGGTTTTGGTTGCCGAAGCCTTGATTGCTTCGGCGCCGAGCTATCCCAAGGTACAGACGCTGCTGCACGATTTCTACGAGGACTTAATACTCAATCTGGCGCAGGTTCTGGAGCGGGAGCAGCCAGGGGCGAGTGCGGGCGATTACTGGGTTGTGATTGTGGCCACTGTGGACATTTCTTTGATACCAATTCACTGCGCTCGCTGGAGTTGTCTGGACGCCACCGTCAGGTGGGTTTGGCCATGACCCAGTGGCTACTGGCCAGCCTTACCGGCTAGATTTCCTTAGCCTGAGTCGAACGAGCCCCTTGTTCGGAGCAAGGTTTAACCAGTAAACGGGCCCAGCCGAACTCAGTCATAGCCCGGCTTGACGCCCTCCTGTAGAATACCTCGCCTTTATGGCCCATTTTGAACACTACCTACGAAAAGCCCTTGTAACGTGGCTTTCTGAGTGGGTAAGTGGCCACTTCATTCAGCTCTCACGCTAAAGATTACGCTATGTCGGACTTGATCAAGAACGCGGACCTCGAAGCCCGCCGCACCTTTGCTATCATCAGCCACCCAGATGCCGGTAAAACGACCATTACCGAAAAACTGCTGTTGTTTGGCAACGCCATTCAGTTGGCCGGTTCGGTGAAAGGCAAGAAGGGCCCCAAGGCGACGTCCGACTGGATGACGATGGAGCAGGAGCGCGGTATTTCCGTGACCTCCTCGGTGATGCAGTTCCCGTACAAAGAACGTGTGGTGAACCTGCTCGACACCCCAGGGCACGAAGACTTCTCGGAAGATACCTACCGCACGCTGACGGCGGTGGATTCGGTACTGATGGTCATCGACGGGGCCAAGGGTGTTGAGGCCCGTACCATCAAGTTGATGGACGTCTGTCGTATGCGCGACACGCCGATTCTCTCCTTCGTCAATAAAATGGACCGAGATATTCGCGACCCGATTGACGTGATGGATGAGATTGAAGAAGTTCTGAAAATTGCCGCGGCGCCGATCAACTGGCCAATTGGCATGGGTAAAGAGTTTAAAGGTGTCTACAACCTTTATACCGATACCATCCATACATACCAGCAGGGCCTAGGCCACACCATCCAGGAAGATGTGCAGATTAAAGGTCTGGACTCGGATGGGGCAACAGAGCTGTTTGGCGTTTACGCCGAGGACATCCGCGACGAGATTGAGCTGGTGCGCGGCGCCACCCACGTGTTTGACCGCGAGGAATACCTCGCCGGCCGCATGACCCCAGTGTTTTTCGGTACCGCCATGGGTAACTTTGGTGTGCGCGAGATGCTCGACGGTTTTGTCGAGTGGGCACCTACCCCGCAGAGCCGTGTGGCACGCATCGAAGAGAGTGAGGAAACCCGTGAGGTAGAGGCAGCGGAAGAAAAGTTCTCCGGTTTTATCTTTAAGATTCAGGCCAACATGGACCCTAAACACCGCGACCGTATCGCTTTTATGCGCGTTTGTTCGGGCAAGTACGAGAAGGGCATGAAGATGCGCCATGTACGCATCGGTAAGGATGTGAAGATAGCCGATGCCGTGACCTTCCTTGCGGGTGATCGCAGTCATGTGGATGAGGCATTGGCCGGCGATATTATCGGCCTGCACAACCACGGTTCAATTCAGATTGGGGATGCTTTCACCCAGGGTGAAAACCTCAAGTTCACGGGTATCCCCAACTTTGCTCCTGAGTTGTTCCGTAGAATTCGTCTCAAGGACCCGCTGAAGACCAAGCAGCTGCAGAAGGGCTTACAGCAGCTGTCGGAGGAGGGCTCTACCCAGGTGTTCTTCCCGCTCGAAAGCAACGATATTATTGTTGGCGCCGTGGGTGTACTGCAGTTTGAAGTGGTCGCCTACCGCTTGAAAGATGAATACAAGGTCGAGGCCATCTACGAGCCAGTCAACGTCAATACAGCGCGCTGGGTCGATTCGGACGACGACAAGAAGTTTGATGAGTTCAAGCGTAAGTGCAGCATCAACCTGGCGCTCGACGGCTCCGGTCACTTGAGCTATTTAGCGCCAACACGGGTGAACCTTTCATTGTCAGAAGAGCGCTACCCAGAAGTGGCCTTCCGTTCGACCCGCGAGCACTGATCAAATAGGCAGCTGAACCTCGACTTGCCATGCCTGACCTTGCGGTCGGGTTTGGTTTTTACCGGTAGACTAATCCATGGTACTTTGGCGTCATGTAAGATGAAAAGCGCGCCAGAGAGTGGATTTCATCACCGATAATAATAAGATCGAAGAACATCTTTTGAGGCCTTTTTGTCCTATGCCAGCTCCGTTGATACCTGAAGCCCCAGAAAATATGCCAAGTTTTGGCAATGTCCTCACTCGAGCCATTGGTCGCGGCATTTTGCGTCTGTGTGGTTGGCGTGTGACGGGCAGTTTACCCAATGAGAAGAAAGTGCTCATAGCTGCCGCGCCTCATACCTCCAACTGGGATTTTGTCGTGGTGGTGGGTGGCTTGATGGCTCTGGGGATGAAAGTCTCGGCCATGATGAAGAAGGAGGCTTTCTTCTGGCCCTGTAAAGGTCTGTTTTTAAAACTCGGTTTTTTGCCTACTGACCGCAACGCGGCCGAGGGCATTGTTGGGCAAATACACCGTATGTTTGATGAGCACGACAAGCTCTGGATAGGCATAACGCCGGAAGGCACCCGTTCAAAAGTGGATCGCTGGAAAACGGGCTTTTTACGCATTGCCCAAGACAGTAACGTGCCTATTTTACTGTTAGCATTTGATGGTCCCGGCAAGCGGATAGTGCTCGATAAGGTGGTCATGGCGACCGAGAACTTTGACGAGCAGGCGGAAGAACTGCGCCAATATGTACACGAAAATTTTGAGGGCATTAACGCTCATAAGCAGTAAGGGTTTGCACAGCTTGTACTGCCTCAGCTCGACGAAGCCCTAATTCCTCCCGCCTGCTCCAGCCCCTCTTTGCTCAGCTGCATTCACTCCGCATTATCTTTAGCAAGGTGTTACCAATGAGTTGTGACGCCCTGCTAGGCTTAGTAAACAGTGATAACTTTGCTAGAGCCGCGCTGAGCGCGCCCGTCATTTTTCAGCGGTGCCCTAGCAAGATCAGCTGAGTTTTTGTTATTCGATGACTGGTGGAGGGGGTCGTTATGGCGCGCCTTACGCATCTTGCGTTGCATGTTCCGAACCTAGGGGATTGTCTCGAATTTTATCAGTGCTTCACCGGTATGCGTATTGTGCACCAGCGTGGTGGTACCCAGCTGCACCCAAAACGCATTGTATGGATGAGTGAGCCGGGTCGAGAGCATGATTTTGTGTTTGTGCTCATGGGTGGTGGTAGCTGTGTGCCGCTCGCGGCAGGGGACTATCGGCATTTTGGCTTTGCCGTAAAGAGTAAGGAAGAGGTCGATAGAGTAGCGGCGTTGGCCGCGGACTCTGGGTGTCTACTATGGCCTGCCCGGCAAGAGCCTTTCCCGGTAGGTTATTACTGTGGTGTTCAAGACCCGGCTGGAAATCAGCTGGAGTTCAGTTATGGACAGCCTCTGGGGCCGGACAGCCCAAGCTGGTAAGCTTAAGCGCATACCGTGTCATTTTCTGTGTCGCACCACCTGGGGGAATCTTTGGAGTTTTCTGCACTGACTTATAGTCTGCTGATTGCTATGGCGTTTGTGGCTGGCTTCATCAGTTCGATTGCAGGCTCCGGCGGTTTGTTGGTGTTGCCCGCATTATTGGCGGCTGGTGTGCCGCCTTTACAGGCGCTCGCGACCAATAAGTTCCAAAGCGTTTTTGGCACCCTGTCCTCGACGATCAACTTTTTTAGGCGTGGCCACCTAGACATAAAGGCGCTGCGTGGGGCGCTGCTGTGTACGTTTGTCGGAGCCTGTCTGGGCACCTTTGCGGTGCAGCAGCTGGATCCCGTGTTCTTAAAAGACTTACTGCCTTACTTCCTATTGTTACTGGCTGTATACGTCATGGTATCGCCCAGTACAATAGCTGACACTTCCTTAAAACCGCGTTGCAGTGCTGGGTGTTTCGCTGTGTGGGCCGGTGGTGGTATTGGTTTTTACGGCGGTTTTCTGGGGCCAGCTATGGGTTCATTTTTCAGTCTGGCGTTTGTTGGGCTGCGGCGCTTTGATTTATTGCAGGCGACGGCGGCGAGCAAACCACTGGTGTTGATGGCCAACGCGACGTCAATGGCTCTATTTATACACGCGGGGCTGGTGGTTTGGCCTTTGGCCTTGACGATGGCGGTGGCTCAAGTTGTCGGCGCTAGACTGGGTTCTAGCATGGCCATGCGCCGAGGTACCCAATTTATTCGCCCGGTGTTGTTGTTGGTGTTGGTGGCGCTGTCACTAAAGCTGCTGTTTTTTCCTGTGTAGTTAATGCCCTGGTGCGAAAGGAAGTAGATATGGTGGTTGTGATCACGCTGCTGGCGGCGTTTGTTGTGTGTGGGTTGTTGATTGCCACGTTGCTTTGGGTAAAAAACCCTATTTATCGCGTGCAGCGTGAGCAGGTTGAGCGCTTATTGCAGTGGGTTTTAATGGGCCAGGCGACGGAGAATGATTGGCGGGTATTTTGTGACTACCCCATCGCTCATGATGAGCTACTTGAAAGTATTCGCTTGGCCTGTGAGTTAATTGAGGAAGAACACTTTTCCGCTGGATTGAGGGCGCCCTACCTTTTTTCTCGTGTGGGTTTAGACTCGATTAATCAACAGTTAGAGCGCTTACAGCAGGCGCGTGTGAAGGCATAATTGGTTATGCTGAGTACTGTGTTTTTCGGCTATTTATAAGGATGTTTTATGATGCAAGAATCCCCTATCGCTCGCTTCCTCTTGGTCAGTGCAGCCTTTGTGGTTGTCATCGCCGGTATGCGAGCGGCAGAAGCGATTATGGTACCTTTTTTGTTGTCGCTGTTTATTGCCATTATTTGCTCCCCGCCATTGGCGTGGATGAAGAGTCGAGGTCTGCCCAGCGGCCTGTCGTTGAGCATTATTGTGATGGTTGTTGTTCTGGCGGGTTTTTTAATCGGCGCGGTTGTGGGCTCTTCGGTCAATGACTTTCGCGGCGACCTGCCGGATTACGAGGCACGCTTGCATACTCTGATGGTGAACCTGCAGGCATTCTTGGCCGGTAAGGGTGTCGATGTGTCGGCGGACAGTATGCGCGAGCATTTTAACCCAAGCATTGTCTTAAAGTTTGCGGGTAATACATTGGCATCCTTTGGCAATGTAATGACCAATGCTTTCCTTATTTTGTTGTTGGTTATTTTCATTCTGGCTGAAGAGGTTCGCTTCAGCGATAAGATTCAATACGCCACCGCTGAATCGGCGCGCACGGTGACCGCTTTGGGGCGCTTTACCAAAAGTGTGAATCAATACATGGCATTGAAGACTGGTGTTAGTCTGTTTACCGCGTTGTTAGCCATGTCTTGGCTGTGGTGGTTGGATGTTGATTACCCCGTGCTCTGGGGGTTGCTTGCCTTCTTGTTGAATTTTATCCCGACCCTCGGCTCGATCTTAGCGGCGGTGCCGCCGGTTATCTTGGCCTTGATTCAACTGGGGGTGGGCGAGGCTGCTCTGACCGCTTTGGGTTATGCCATGATTAATGTGGTCGTTGGCAATGTGATTGAACCGCGGGTTATGGGCAAGGGGCTGGACCTGTCGGCGCTGGTGGTGTTTTTATCACTGGTCTTTTGGGGCTGGGTCTTAGGTCCCGTTGGTATGCTGCTGTCGGTGCCGCTCACCATGACGGTCAAAATTGCTCTGGATAACTTCGATGACACTCGTTGGATGGCAGTGTTGCTGGGGTCAGGAAAGGGTATCAATGGCTGAATTTGGTCGTCCTTATGGCGCTTTAAAAGTGATAAAAAAACTTTAGCTGCACCAGCTCATCGCCGACCTCGGCTTGATAGCGCAGGTCGGTAATCCGAGCTGGGCGTTGGCTTGCGTGGTTGCCGACGGCGGACAATAGGTAGCGTAAGTCCTGGCTGGTGACGATGATGTTGTCTTCGCTGGCGCCGGGGATGACTTGCCAGCCTGCTGTCACTGGGTTGCTCTCATGCTGCCCGCTGTGTTGTAAACCATCTTTCATGTGTGCTTGTTTCAAGTGCTGACGCCAAGCGGCTTCGTCGGCTGATTGTGTTTCCGCATGGCTTAATGCCGATACTGACAAAAGCAGGATAAGGGCCAGGCCAGTGTTTGAACATTTCATATGGCTCACTCGCTACATTAATGAGGGGCAGGACTGCAAAGAACGTGAGCTTAGTTTGGCAAAAGGCAAGGCTAGTCTCTGTGACCTGTGCACGTTTTTAAACTCGTGGGTGACGGCGTGTGACGGCGTGCATAGATTGAGCCCTTAAAGGCCTTAAAGTGTGATCCAGTGCAGTGAGTCCATGTGATGTGGCGTTACTGAAGCGTGTGACTTTAATAGCTAAAATTTAAGATGTGGGGGCTGCATAGAACACCCTGCTTGGTATACTGATCGCCATTATTCCTTGATGGCATCACGCCACTGTATGAGCCTACCAATGGACGTCATTACCGTGTCAAACACCGCAACACGAACACCTCAAAAGAAACCAATAAGTAAACCGCTGACCGAAGTTGTTCTGGATATATTGCCAGCAGCGCGGATTGAGGCTTTAAGCTTGGGCAATGGCATTGAACTCTACTTGATGAATGAGGACTACCCAACCGATCGCTTGCCACAGGAGGCGGCGCTGCGGCTAATGGAACAACCGTTTTATTGGGCGTTTTGTTGGGCATCAGGTTTGGTCTTGAGTGACTATATCTTTGCCAACCCAGAGCTGGTGCGTGGTAAACGTGTGGTGGACTTTGGCTGCGGCTCGGGTGTAGTGGCGATAGCAGCGGCCAAAGCCGGAGCGCGCGAAGTAGTGGCTTGTGATATTGACCCCTTGGCGATCTTGGCGACCCGTGAAAATGCCAAGCTCAACGGAGTGGAGTTGGTGATCAGTGAGGATTTCGACCTTATCGAAGGCGAGGTCGACATCATTATCGTGGCAGATGTTCTCTACGATCGAGAGAATCTGCCGTGGTTATCGCGCTTTACTGACCGAGCAAGCGATGTTCTTGTGGCGGACTCTCGGGTTAAAAATTTCGACTACCCTCCCTATCAACAAGTGGATCGCAGAGAGGGCTGTACGATGCCCGATCTAGATGAATCAATGGAATTTCGCGACGTGCGCGTTTATCGCGCTCTTCCGGCGACCTAATGCGGGGCTTGGAGGGGGGCACGATGCGTTTAAAACACATCTGAGTTCTGGGCGCGTTGGCCAATAATCGCCAGTGCAGCGACACGATAGGCTTCGGCCAGGGTCGGAAAGTTAAAAACGCTCTCAACAAAAATGTCCACATCCGCGCCGGACAGTATGGCCATTTGGCCTATGTGAATCAGCTCTGTGGCGCCTTCGCCAGAGATCATAATCCCCAGTAATTGACGACCGTCTGCGTCGCAGACTATTTTGAGCATGCCACTTTGTAGGCCAGAAATATGCCCGCGTGCTATTTCCCTGAAGTCAGCGCGGCCGATGGTAACGTCACCGTATTTCTCGCGCGCTTGTTGCTCACTGAGCCCGACAGAGGAAAGCTCCGGTATGGCATAGATACCAATGGGAATGGTTTGACTCATTTGCCCTACGGGAATTTTAAGGGCGTTGCAGGAGGCTCGGCGCCCTTGCTCCATTGACGCCGAGGCGAGCGACGGTGGGCCAATGACATCTCCGGCGGCGTAGATTGACGGCACGCTGGTTTGCAGTGTGTCATTGACGCTGATTAACCCTTGCTCGTTGAGTTCGAGTCCCGCCTTGGCTATGTCTAGACCTTTAACGTTGGCGAGCCTGCCCGCGGCGCAGAGCAGCTTTTCGCTTTTAATGACGGTGCCATCGCGGCATTCGGTGACAACCTGTGAAAGGTTGTCCCAATATACTTTTTCAACCTCCTTGTTACCGAGCCAACTCCCGCCCATTGTTTGAAAGTCTTTGACAAAATGTTCGGTCAGATCACTGTCGAGAAAACCCAAGGGGGTCGGGTATTTATCGATCATGGTGACTTCCACACCGAGGGTTTGAAAGATTGAGGCGTACTCGCTAGCGATAACGCCGCCGCCTAGTACCGTCAAACTTTTGGGCAGATAGAGCATCGACAGGATCGAGTCGCTGTCAAATACGTGTTCGTGGTCGATGGGCACATGGTCAGGCGCGCGCGGGTAAGAGCCGCATGCGATGATGACTTTGGTGACATCGATGATGACGGGGGTCGCACGTACCTGATCAATTTGCAGTTGCTGCGGGCCGAGAAACTTGGCCCGCCCATGAAGACAGTCTATGTGGTTGCGTTGCATTTGCTTGAGCATATAGGCGTCGTGGGACTTTAGAACCTGATCCAGCCGATCAATCAGGGTGGCGAGTTCTGTGTCTTCGGCGAGTGTGAAGTTAGACAGAGCGGCGTT